>Ga0247609_10003263_pt1 | contig 16525 bp, 20 predicted proteins | sample 172DNAGHGlowgp2_FD_193487 | JGI IMG/M metagenome (GOLD analysis project Ga0247609, IMG submission 193487) | Sheep rumen microbial communities from Palmerston North, Manawatu-Wanganui, New Zealand - 1728 DNA GHGlow gp2 | ecosystem: Host-associated > Mammals > Digestive system > Stomach > Rumen ...
CGTCCCCTAATCCCCCCTAATCCCTCTTTAAAATATCCTGGTAATATCATTAAAAGTAACATATATAGACAAAGCAATTAGAAATGAAAAACCAATTAATTGAACATTAATTTCTGTTTTTTCATCTAGTGGTTTTTTCCTTATTGCTTCTATTATTAACAATACGATTTTTCCCCCATCTAAAGCTGGTATTGGTAATAGATTTGTTACGCCTAATGACATTGATATTGCTGATAACATATATATAAATTCTTTTATACCATTTGTTTTTGATACTATTTCAGAGATACCTACTGGTCCCATCATTTGGTCAACTCCAACTTGACCTATAACTAGTAATTTTAAACTTTCTATTACAGAACCTATAAATTCTTTGGTCATTAAAAATGCATTTTTTACACTTTCTCCTATTCCCTGAAATTGTCCTGAAGTTGCAACTAATATAAAATATACTACTATTGCAAATAATATATTTACACTTGCACCTGCTAATACTATTGCAATTCTTTTAGGTATACTTGCTTTTGAAAAAGAACCTTCTTTATCAGATTTTTTTTCTTCACCTTCCATACTTACAAATCCACCTAATGGTATTAATCTAAGTGCATATTTTGTTTCTTTTCCTTGTTTAGTCCATATAGTTGGTCCAAATCCAATTGCAAATTCATTAACTGTTACATTGCACAATTTTGCTACACTAAAATGTCCAAACTCGTGTATAAATATTAAAAATCCTAACAAAAATATTATTTTTGTTGCAGAAATTATGAATGGTATCAAGCTTAGGTCCTCCTTATCTTTCACAATACATATTAGCTTGCTTTTTTATTTTTTCTTGAATATATTTTATTATATCTTCTGCTTCTTCTTTTTCTTTTTGCGATAAGTTTATAATTAATCCTTTTAAATATTCAATATCATCCATTACACCATTTTTTAAATAATTAATTCTATCTATTTTTCTTAATTCTTCTAGTTTTTGTCTACTAAATTTTCCCTCTTGATTTAAAGAAGAATATTCTTCTTTTGGATATAATGGATTATTACTTCTTGTAAATATTTTTATTTCTTTGACTAAACCAGATTCTTTTTGTTCTATATATTCTAATGTTTTTGGTAATCCATCATACATATCTTTATGAACTTGTTTACTTACTAGTCTTCCTTCATTTATTGTTTCTCTTAATTCACCATTTCTAATGGCCGTACTCATTAAGCTTCTTTCTTCTGAAGCTGCCATTACATGTACATATATATCATAATCCTTCCAAGTTTTCATTGTTTCAACTATTCTTGTATTTTTCATCGTTCCTTCGAAAATAAAATTATATCCATTATCTGATGCGAATTTCATTATTTTAGGAGTTATTATATTTGTTGCCGTTGCTGTAATCTCTGTATAATGTTCAGGACAATTTTCTAATATTTCTTTTGCATAAGGGTAAAATTTTCTATATCCATCATCATCTATCACAACAATTCTTCTACCTGTATCTTTAAACTTTCTTTTGGCATCTGCGACTAATGAACTTTTACCCGCTCCTGCTTGACCTCCTAGAACTATTGCTACTTTATTTCCGCCATAATTTTTTTCAACTCTTTTGGAATCCGGTTCATAAAATGTACTATAAAAACTTTCTAAATACATATTATCAAATTGACTATATTCTTCTTTATTATATTTTTCAAAATTTTCTGGTATTGATATTGAATATTTTTTTATTGCTTCTTCTTTATTCATTTTTACATTCCCATTTTCTGTTTTAATTTTTCTCTTTGTTCTAATTCTCTATCATCAACAATTCTTTCATTTAATATTGAATTAAGTCTTTCTTCTATTGTGTCTTTCATTTTTTCTTCATCTTTTTTTCTATATTCTACTAAAGTTTCATAAGCTGTATTATATTCATTATTTTTATTATTAGAATCATAAACTAATTTTGGAGAGACTATATCTTCTCCTCTTGTAAATATTTGAATTCTGTCTGGCACTTTTGATTCTTCTATTATTTTTAAAGTCTTTGCAACTCCTTCATAGGAAAGATCATGAGTGTCTACATTTGTAAATCTTCCATATCCTACTTTATTAACTTGTGCTTCATTTCTTTCAAATGCTGTAAGCAAACTTTCTTTTGGAGATGTTGCTATAACTCTAACAACTTTATTGTAGTTTTTTGGCATATTTTTCATAGTTTCTAAAACTTCTGTATTTTTCATTGTGCCTTCAAATATAAAATTATATCCTTTATCTATTGTTTCTTTAATAATTTTTTTTGCAATTGGATTAACTTCTTGTGCTGTTATATCATTATACCAAGTTGGATATTTTTTGACTATTTCTTCTCCTCTTGGATGTAACATTCTATAAGAATCTACATCTATAACTATAGAATCCATATTTTGTTTTTTAAATTCTTTTTTAGAATAAACATCTATTCCACCTTTTCCAGCACCTGTTTGCCCTCCAATTATAACAGCAGTTGGATTTTCATAAGTTTTTGCATTTTCAAATACAATTTTTCTAACATTTTGATACATTTCTTCGAATTGTTCTTCATTTAATTTATATTCTTTTTTTATTTCTTCAATATTCATATTTTTCTCCCTTATTTATATTCTAATACTTTATTAATAATTTCCCAATTACCTAAATATATTTCTTCCCTTTCTTTCAAATATGTATTTGCTAATTCTTTATTTCTACTTTTTATTGCTTCTGCTATTTTACTTGAAATAATTTCTAATGCTACATCAAATTTAACATTTTCTTTCATTTTAATTCCTCCTTATAAAAGTGTTAATAACACATAAGCAAATGGTGCTAAAAATATTAGACTATCTATCCTATCTAATATTCCCCCATGACCTGGTATCAGATTTCCAAAATCTTTTATTTCGACATATCTTTTTATACTAGATGCTGCAAAATCTCCAATCTGTCCAATTAAACTTAAGAATATTTCTATTACAATAATAATTAAATATGAATAATTTGTTCCCCAGTACATATTTGATAAATATGTATATATTAATGATAATATAACAGCTCCAATTGCTCCACCAATACAACCTTCTATTGATTTTTTTGGACTGACTTTACTAAATTTATGTTTTCCAAGGTGCTTACCCGTTATATACGCAAAAATATCTGTTCCCCAAGCTGCAATTATAGCATACCAAATAAGTATTTTTCCATTTTCTAGTCCATATATAAATCCAAAAAATGAAATAAAAAACACTACATAAAATATTCCAAAAAAAGTATAAGATATATCTTTAAAATTTATTTTCATATCTGTTACTATTATATGCAGAAATAATATTGTTAATACTGAAGACATTCCTGTTGTAATAAATAAATTAAAGTATTCTTTTGTTATTAGATGAATCATACTAATAGATAAACAGCTAATATATCCTATCCATTTTACTGGCTTTGATATTTTTGAAACTGCATTTAGATATTCATGCATTGCAATTAACGCTATTAAAGCTAATATTATATCTATTATAAATTTATTCGAAAATATTAGTACAACAATTACTAATGGAATTCCGAATATTCCTGACATAATTCTTTTTACATCCATTTTTATTTTCCTCTTTCCTAATTTGCTCCAAATTTTCTTGTTCTTTTTTGATAATCTATTATTGCTTTATCTAAATCTTCTTCTTCAAAATCTGGCCAATTTTTATCTATAAATATAAATTCTGAATAAACTAATTGCCAAGGTAAGAAATTACTTAAACGAATTTCTCCACTTGTTCTAATTAACAAATCCGGGTCTGGTTGACCTTTTGTATATAAACAATCTGATATCATTTTTTCATTTATATCATCTACTTTTATCTTTTTATTTTTTATATTATTAGCAATTTCCTTCATTGCATTTACTATTTCATCTCTTCCACCATAATTTAACGCGATATTAAATACTATTCCTGTGTTATTTTCTGTTCTTTCCATACATTTTTCTATACTTTTTTGCATTCTTTCTGGTAATCCAGCTATATTACCTATTATATTTACTTTGATATTTTCTGTGTCAGCTCTTTTTGAATAATCATCTAAATAACTTTGAAATAGAAACATTAAGCTACTAACTTCTTCTTCGGTCCTCTTCCAGTTTTCTGTTGAAAATGCATATACAGTTATATATTTTATCCCTATTTTATTTGCATATCTAACTATTTTTTCTAAGGTTTTTGCTCCTTCTTTATGTCCAAAACTAGCTGGTTTTCCTTTTGCTTTTGCCCATCTTCTATTTCCATCTAATATAATAGCTATATGTTTTGGCAAGTTTTCCTTATTAAATTCCATTATATCTCTCCTATTTATTGCGATTTTCTATATATAAAGCAAGTTCTCTTAAAAAATTTGCTTTTTCTCCATATTTATCTAATTCTACAATTGCTTCTTTGGTTAAATTACTTAATATTTCTTTTGCTCCTTCAAGACCATATTTAGATACATAAGTACACTTTTCTTGTTCTTTATCATTTCCTACAGGCTTACCTAGAATTTTTTCATCTCCTTCTTCTGAAAGAATATCATCTTTAATTTGAAAAGCTAACCCTATTTTTTCTGCATATCTGGTTAAACTTTCCATATCTTTTTCACTTGCTGTTGATAAAATAGCACCCATTCTAACACATAGCCTTAATAAAGCACCTGTTTTATTTTTATGTATATATTCTAAATAATCATTATTTATTCGTTTTCCTTCATATTCTGTATCAACATATTCTCCTGCAATCATTCTATCAACAGCACTTGAAAATTCTTTAAATACTATAAGTTTATTTTCCAATTCTTCTATTCTTGATTTTTTCAAATCATCTGCAATTACCATATATGCATTGTTTAATAAACCATCACCAGCTAAAATTGCAGTTGCTTCATTAAATTGTTTGTGATTTGTAGGCTTTCCATGTCTAAAATCATCATTATCAATTCCTGGTAAATCATCATGTATTAAAGAAAAATTATGTACCATTTCAATTGCAACAGCATAAGGCATTGCTTTTTCTATATCATTTTTAAAAATTTGATATGTTGCTAAAACTAGAATCGGTCTTAGACGTTTTCCTCCAGCCATCAAGCTATATTCCATTGAATTGTTTAATATTTTTTCTGGGCATTCTTGTTTTCTTAAATTCTTCTCTAATTCTTTATTTATTATCATTTGATAATCTTTTAATTTGTCTTTAAACTCCATTTTATTCTCCTATATAGACATTATTTCTTTTTCTTTTTTCTCCAATATAGAATCAATTTCTTCAACACTTTTATCTGTCATTTTTTGAATTTCATTTTCAGCTTGTTTTAATTCGTCTTCTGTTAGGTTTCCTTCTTTTTGTTCTGATTTTGCTTTTTCTATTCCTTCTCTTCTAATACTTCTAATGGCAACCTTTGCATCTTCTGCCATCTTTCTAATATCTTTTGCAATTTCTTTTCTTCTTTCTTCATTTAATTCAGGGAAAGATAGTCTTATTACTTTTCCATCATTATTTGGATTTATTCCAATATCAGAAGCCAAAATTGCTTTTTCAATTTCTTTTAAAACACTAGCATCCCATGGTTGTATAACAATCAATCTTGCCTCTGGTACAGATATCCCAGCTACTTGATTAATTGGTGTTTCAGTTCCATAATAATCTATTTTTACCTTGTTTAAAATTGCTGGATTTGCACGTCCTGCTCTAACTTCAGATAATTTTTCACTATATACACTAATAGTTTTTTCCATTTTTTCTTTTAAATTTTCATAATCCATTTTTACTCTCTCCTTTTTTATTTAACTATTGTTCCTATCTTTTCACCTTTAACAGCTCTAACAATATTCTCTGGGTCTGTAATTCCAAAAACTAATAAAGGCATGTTATTATCTCTGCACATTGCTGTTGCAGTAGAATCCATTACTTTTAAATCCTTTTCTAATACTTCCATATAAGAAATTTCTGTATATTTTTCTGCATTAGGATCAATTTTAGGATCTGCCGAATAAACCGCATCTATATTTTTTCCAAGTAATATAATATCTGCTTTTATTTCTGTTGCTCTTAATACAGCAGCTGTATCTGTTGTAAAATAAGGATGTCCTGTACCACACGCAAATATTACTACTCTACCTTTTCCTAAGTGTTTTTCTGCTTTTCTTTGTATAAATGGTTCTGCTATTTCTCTCATTTCTATTGCTGTTTGTACTCTAGAATAAATTCCTCTTGCCTCTAATGCATCTTGAAGTGCTAAACCATTCATTGCAGTTGCTAACATTCCCATATAATCTGCTGTTGTTCTTTCCATTTGATGACCATTTCTACCTCTCCAGAAATTACCTCCACCAACTACAATTGCTACTTCTACTCCCATTTGTACAACTTCTTTTATTTTATCACATATTTTCCCAACTGTTTCTACATTAACACCTGTCTTTTGTTCTCCTGCTAATACTTCTCCACTAAGTTTTAAAAGTACCCTTTTATATTTAGGTTCAGACATTTTCTCACTCTCCTTATATTTTTTCTAGGTGTATTTTATCATATATTTTCAAAAAATACACCCCTTAACTGAATTTTTTTATTTTTTCTTTAATTTCCTCAAAAAAATCCATTGGAATTAAATTCCAATGGATTTTTTATTACATAATTATTTTAATTGACTCATAACTTCTTCTGCAAAATTTTCTTCTTTCTTTTCTAGACCTTCACCCTTTTCAAATCTAGCAAACTCAACTACTTCGCTATTATTTTCTTTTAATAATTGAGAAATTTTCATATCAGGATTTTTTACAAAAGCTTGATCTAATAAACAAACTTCTCCAAAGAATTTTCCAATTCTTCCTTGAACGATTTTTTCAGCAATTGCTTCTGGTTTTCCTTCATTCATAGTTTGAGCTTTTAAAATTTCTTTTTCTTTTTCTAATCTATCAGCTGGAACTGATGCTTCATCTAAAAATTCAGGTCTTGCAGCTGCTATTTGCATACAAACATCTTTAGCAACTTCGTTTGTACCTTTTTTCATATTTACTAGAACTGCTATTTTTCCATCTCCATGGATATATTTTTCAACTAAACCTTCAGATTCAAATCTAGCAAATCTTCTGATATTCATATTTTCACCAATTGTTGCGATTTTTTCAACTAAAACTTCATTTACTGTTTTTCCTGGTTCTTCAATAGAATCTTGTGCTAATAATTCTTCAACATCTTTTGGATTTTTATCAACAACTTGTTTTGCAACATTCATAACAAATGTTTTAAACTCTTCATTTTTAGCAACGAAATCTGTTTCAGAATTAACTTCAACAACACTTCCTACTTTTCCATTTTCAGAAATATATGCTTCAACTAAACCTTCAGCTGCAATTCTTCCAGACTTTTTAGCTGCTTTAGCAATTCCTCTTTCTCTTAATAACTCAATTGCCTTTTCCATATCTCCGTCAGTTTCTGTTAAAACTTTTTTACAGTCCATCATTCCTGCGCCTGTTTTTTCTCTTAAATCTTTTACTAAACTTGCAGTAATCATTTTTTACCTCCTTCATATTTTATCCAACTTTTAGTTATTATTCTTCATTACTTTTTTCTTCAACTACTTGTTCCATAGTTTCAGCTTCTTCTTGAACTGGTTGTTCATCTTGAACATCCATATCTAAACTTTCACCTTGTTTACCTTCTATAACAGCATTTGCCATAACATCAGCTATTAATTTAACAGCTCTTATAGCATCATCATTTCCTGGTATTGGGTAATCTAATTCTTCAGGATTACAGTTTGTATCAACTAAACCTACAACTGGAATATCTAATTTTTTAGCCTCTAATATAGCAATTCTTTCTTTTTTAGGATCAACTAAGAAAATAACACCAGGTAACTCATTCATTTCTTTAATACCACCAAGGTTTCTTTCTAATTTTTCCATTTCTTTTTTTAGTAAAATTACTTCTTTTTTAGGTAATATTTCAAAAGTTCCATCTTCTTGCATTTTCTCTAAATCTTTAAGTCTTTGAATTCTTTTTTGAATTGTATCAAAATTTGTTAACATTCCACCTAACCATCTTTGATCAACGTAGAACATTCCACATTTTAAAGCTGCTTCTTTAACACATTCTTGTGCTTGCTTTTTAGTACCAACAAATAGAACTTTTTTCCCCTCTTCTGCTTGTTCTCTAATAAAATTGTAAGCTTCATCTAATTTTTTAGATGTCTTTTGTAAATCAATAATGTGAATTCCATTTCTAGCTTGAAATATATATTCAGCCATTTTAGGATCCCATCTTCTTGTTTGATGTCCAAAGTGAACACCTGCTTCAAGTAATTGTTTCATTGCAACTACTGCCATTTTTAATTCCTCCTTTTTGTTTTTTCTTCCACAAAGTTCTTCGTTTTTTTAGGACCTAAATTTTAGGCACTTCCCTTAAAACTCTCTTTGTGTGATTAATACGCATGCAATTATATCAAATTTTTTAAATATTTGCAAGTTTTTTTTGAAAATTTGCCATTGGGGTCGGAGATTTTTGGCAATTTTGTTAACATAAGCATATTATTTATTAGGAAAGGAGGTAATATTATATGCAAAAAATCAAACAAAAATGTCACGTTCCCTTTTTAACATTATTTTTTATCTTTTCATTTTTTATTCCATCTTTTGCTTTTGGTCCATCAAGCAATCAAATTTATCAAGGAATAGATGTCAGCAATTGGCAAGGAAACATAAATTTTACTGCCGTAAAAAATTCTGGCATTAACATAGTGTATATTAAATCTAGTGAAGGTAGAAGTTTTATTGACCCCTACTTTGAAACAAACTATACAAATGCGAAAGCTAACGGTTTAAAAGTTGGATTTTACCATTATGTTACTGCAAGAACTATTCAACAAGCAAGAGAACAGGCATTATTTTTTGCCAGAGTAATAGCTAATAAAGAAGTAGACTGTAGGCTTGCTATGGATTTTGAAGATTTTGGTAATTTATCAATTAATCAAATTAATGAGATTTCAAAAGTTTTTTTGGAAACATTGAAAAATATAACTGGCTCTGAAGTTGTTATATATAGTAATTCTTATTCTGCTCGAACTATATTCGATAGTTCTTTAACTAAATATCCACTTTGGGTTGCAAACTATGGAGTTAGTAGTCCAGGTCCTAATGGAAAATGGCAAACTTGGGTCGGTTGGCAATTTACAAGTACTGGAACAGTAAATGGCATATCTGGTTATGTAGATAAAAATCAATTTACAGATGGAATATTCATGAATACTCCACACAAACTCCCAACTCCCACAAATTCGGATAATTCATATTCTGAAAATACAATTGTATATACAGTTAAAAGTGGCGATACCCTAAGTAAAATTGCCTTAAATTATGGAACTAGTGTTGCAGATATTGTAGCATTAAACCCTATAATTAAAAATCCTAACTTAATATATCCTGGACAACAGTTTACTATAATAACAAATACATCTATATCAGGTAATTTGGCTAGCACGTATTTAACATATACTGTAAAACGTGGAGATACCTTAAGTGCAATTGCACTTAAATATAATACGACTGTAAGTAACTTAGTTGGTATAAACAAGATTAAAAATCCTAATTTGATTTATCCTAATCAAAAATTATTAATAAACACTGAAAATTCAATGGCCGGTCAAAATTCTTGTGGTAAAATTTTATACAAAATTAAGTATGGAGATACTTTGTCTCAGCTCGCTATAACATACAATAGTTCTATTTCAGAAATTGCAATGTTAAATAACATTTCAAATCCTAACTTGATTTATGCTGGAAATTGGATACGAATTCCAACCTGCAAAAGAAATTAAAGGACGTCTTTTCTTTCCTTCTTTTAGGAAAGAAAAGACGTCCTTTAATCTGTTTTAATTAACTGCTCCAATTATTCCAGCATCATTTCCTAAGCTTGCAACATTTATCTCAATATCATCTCTAGTATTAAATAACATATTTTCTTCTAATAATTTCTGCTTTAATCTTGGAATTAAAACACTTGAAAAATATACAAAACTTCCACCTATTCCAATAACTTCAGGTTCAAAAATATTAATTAAATTAGAAATCCCTAAAGCTAAATATTCAGTATACTCATCTATAGTTTGATCTATTTTTTTATTAATCTCTTCATCATCTGTTTTTTCAATCAACAATTTCTCTAGCATTTGACCTGTTTGGTATTCCCTATATGGAAGTTTGTTTCTCAAAGCATCCTTAAATGCTTTCATTGAAGCGTATTTTTCAAAACAACCTCTTTTTCCACAATTACATAATAAACCATCTTTTTGTATAACCATATGTCCTACTTCGCAACCAGGCAAATCACCAGTATCCAATAAATTTCCATTTATAATTACTGCAGAGCCAACTCCTGTTCCCAAGGTAAAAAATAATGCTCTATTATATCCTTTTATACAACCATATTTATTTTCTGCTAAAGCTGCACATTTTGCATCATTTTTTATCGTAATTGGTAAATGTATTATATCATTTAAATCATCTATAATATTATAATTTTCAATACCTAAATTAACTGACTTTATTATTTTTTTTGAACTTACAGTTCCAGGAATTGCAATACCAATAGATGTAATATCATATTCTTGTCTTAATTCATTTACACTATTTATTATATAATCCTTCATCTTGTCTTTTTTTTCTTTTATTTGTAAATCACTTAATTTATATTCTACTCTATCAATTATTTTACCTTCATCATTTACAACACCAATAGCTATGTGACTTCCACCTAAATCGATTCCAATTTTCATTTTACATTTACTCCTTTAAAAACCGAACAAAACTTGCCATTTATCTCCGACCCCAGTGGCAACATTATACTCCATATGCTGAGAATAAGAAGTTACCCATATAAACTTGTACACATGGTACTAATACAACTAATACGAAGAAGATTAATACTATACCTACAATAGCGTATACTATTTGTGGTAATGCTTTCATAATTTTTTGCATAATATTGTCTATATCTATTTCCATATATTCAACTAATTTTTCCATCATTTCTGATAAATCTGTTTGCATACCTACTTTTAACATTTCTGTAATCATTGGTTTTGCAAGTCCTGATTGTTCAAATGGTTCTATCCAAGATGAACCTATCAATATATTATTTATTGATGTTTCTATTATTGATAACATTACATAATTTTTTACTACGTTTTTACTTACTTCTATTGCTTCTTGTATTCTCATTCCATTTTTTAAGTTTAACAACATGGCTTTCATTAATCTTGAAAAATCTAATGCAAATATTAATTCACCAAATATAGGCATTTTATATTTAAAGTAATGGAAATTATATTTTCCTTTTGGCGTGTTAATATAAAATATTACTAATCCTACAATTCCTAATAATATTGTTGTAGGTATATACCAAAATTGTATACATTTATCTAAGAAATCTGCAAACCAAAGTGTTACAGTAGGTAATGTGTCTTCTGTTCCTAATTCATCAAAGACATCTTGAATTGCTGGTATTGCAAATAGTGTTCCTACTATTAGCATTACTATTAATAGTACAAATTCGGCTATGTTTGGTATTAATATTGACCTTAATTTTTTATTTAATGCTTCTGTGTCATCTAAATATTTTACTGCTTGTTCTAATGAATTTGTAAGTGAACCTGATAATTCTCCTACTTTTATCATGTTTATGTAGATAAATGGAAATATGTTAGAGTAATATTCCATTGTTGTGTACATATTTTCACCTGCTTCAACACCTGCTAATATATCTTCTAATACTCCTTTAAATGATAAATTTTCTGTTCCTTCTATTATTGTTGATAAAGCATGTATATTATTGAAATTTGCCTTTTTTAACAAATAGAAATTTTGTGTAAATACAACAATGTCTCTTTGTGTTATTTTTTCTGATCTTGCTATATATAAGTTTATTCTTTCTTTTGCAGTAAGCCTATTATTACTTATTCCAATTTCTGTTGTATTTATATTTTTCATTATTTCTTGTATATCAGTTATATTTCTTTTTTGTCTTCTAGGCGCACTTTTAGTTCTATATGTCAATTGCTCTATATCTATAGGAATTAAATTATTGTTTTTTAATGTTCTTATTAAATTTTGTTTACTTTGAGATTCTACTCTATTGCGTACAACTTGCCCTTTTTTTGTTACTGCCTTATAAACATATGTTGGCATAGTAATTATACCTCCTTTTATTTTCCTTTTTTGATTTTCAATTGCATAATAGTTCTATTTAATATTTCTATATTTTTTTCTTCAATTTGATCTTTTGCTTGTTCTAATGTTATTCTATCTGCTACAAATAATTCTGCAAGTGAATTTATTAAACCTATACTTCCTTTTTCACTATTGCTTTGTATTGCATCTTCAATTTCAGATATACTTAATTTATCTTTTCTTATTATTCCAGCAACTATGCTATCTACTACCATTACTTCTGGAACTAAAACCAATTTTTCATCTGTTCCTTTTAACAATCTTTGTGATACTACTAATTTTAATAATGATGATAATAAATATTTAATTTGTGCTTGATCTCTTACTTCATAGAAATTTATCATTCTATCTATTGTTTCTGCACAAGATTTTGTATGTAATGTACCGGATTACTAAATGTCCAGATTCTGCCATTTCAATTGCTGCTTCCATAGTTTCTTTATCTCTAATTTCTCCTATTACTAATATATCGCAATCCTCTCTTAATGAGTTTTTTACACCATCACTAAATCTTAAACTATCTCTTCCTTTTCCTACTTCTTTTTGCACTATTAAAGATTTTTTTGAATGATGCTTATATTCTACTGGGTTTTCTAATGTTAGTATTTTTTTATTTTGATTTTCATTAATATAATCTATTAATGAATTTAATGTTGTACTTTTACCTGAGTTTGTTTTACCAGTTACTAATATCAATCCTTGTGGTTGATATGTCATTCTTCTTACAATATCTGGTACTCCAAGTGATTCATAAGGTGGTAATTCATTTTTTATCAATCTCATTGTACATATTGGTACTTCATCAGATAAAGAAACATTTACTCTTAAACGGATATCTCTATGTATATATGACATATCTAATTTTCTTGTACTATTAAATACCTCATCTTTATCTGTATTACCTTTTACTAATTGGTCATAAATTTCATTCATATCATCAGGTGTTAATACCTCACTTCCTTCAATAGGAACTAGGTCTCTTGCAATTCTAAGCATTGGCTTATTATCACTAATTAAGTGAACGTCAGAAGCATCTAATCTCATAGCTTCATCTAATATTTTTTCTAAATTCATAATTTTCCTCCTTATAGTATCTTAATAGATTAATAATTTATTATTTATTTCATCTAAATTTGTATATCCTTGTATAACTTTATTTATACCATCAACTATTAATGGCCTATATCCACTATTTAGTGCTTCTTTTCTTATTTCAATACTTGATTTTCCATTCATAATTTCTTCTTTTATTTCATCTGTTAAATTCAAAACTTCAAATATACCAATTCTTTCATAATATCCTGTGTTATTACAATAATTACATCCAACTGCATCAAATGTTTTTCCGCTTAAATCAAAGTTTTCTCCATATCTTTTTCCTATTGTTTCTATTATTTTCTTCTCTTCACTATTATAAGCTCTTTCTTTTTTACATTTAGGACATAATCTTCTAACTAATCTTTGTGAAATCGAGGTTGCTAAAGTACTTGCTATATCATAATCTGAAAGTCCCATTTTTCTAAGTCTTGTAATAACTTCTATACTATCAATTGTATGTATTGTAGATAAAACATAATGTCCAGTTTGTCCAGCTTGTATTGCTATTTCTCCTGTTTCTCTATCTCTTATTTCTCCTACTAATATTATGTCAGGGTCTTGTCTTAAAACTGTCCTTAGAGAGCCTGAAAATGATGTTTTATTTTCATCTATTTCTATTTGATTTAAACCTTCAATTCTTATTTCAACAGGGTCTTCAATTGTTGTAATATTTATTTGTGGTTTATTTAAATAATCTATAATACTATATAAACTTGTTGTTTTACCTTCACCAGTTGGTGCAGCTACGATTGTGATACTATTTTTCTTATTTATACTTTTTCTAAGTTGATCTTCATCACCAGGATATCCTAATTCAAATATATCTCTAATATGTGCATCTTTTTTTAGAAGTCTTAAAACAAACTTTTCTCCATAAACATTTGGCTGTGAAGATACACGAATATTATAATCATCATATAATAATATTCTACCATCTTGTGATTCCTGTCTTTCTTGATGCATATTAGATATAGCTTTCAATCTTCCTATTACTTGGCTTTGTTTCGTTTTTTCTATCTCTGTTGCTGTAAATAATTCTCCATCTATTCTATATCTAACCCTTACTTTATTGTTCATAGGTTCAATGTGAATATCACTAGCTCTTCTTTGCATTCCAGTTTTTATTATACTATCTATCAAAGTTGTAACTGTATCATTTCTTCCACTTCCACTAAACGATTCCATAGAAGAACCTTCTAAAGATTCTAATATTTTATCTATATCACTTTCAAATGTAATATAGCTTTCCATTACTAATCCCTTATTTAAAAGTAATAATCTTATTGTGTCCATTTTTTTATCATTAACTGAATTTGCAAAACAAACCTTAATTTTTCCAGATGTAACTTCAAAAGGAATAGCCTTATTTTTTTGGGCAACATCTAGAGATAAATAATCTGTTAATTTAACTTTCATATTTCTTGCATTTAAAACGATTCCTTTTGTACCAAAAATATCTCCAATTGCATTTATTAATTTTTCAGGGTCACACACATTTAAAATATATAATATATCTCCTAATTTTTTATTAGGGTGATCTTTTTGATATTCTAAGGCATTTTCAATATCTTCTTGTGTTACAACTCCTCTTTTTACTAATTCTACACCAATCGGTTGTCTTCTTCTTATATCCATATCTTTCATCCTCTCTATATATTACATATTAATTATACAATATTTTTTATAATTTTTGTTTGTTTTTTTATGATTACCTAAAATTACTAATTTTGTATTACATAAATTTGTTCATTTTCATAATCACCTGATTTGAATAATACTGTGATTTTTTGTTTTCCGTTTTCTGCTGTTTGTGAAAAAGTACATTCTTTAACATCTTTACAAATTTTTATATTATTTCTATAAATTGAATTATTTTTAAATGTATATTGTATCAAACTATCTCCATTTATAAATACAATATAATTTTCTCCACACTGAGATTCAATATTTTTTGTGTTAACTTCTTTTGAAAAAAATGTATTAAAGGTAATATACTCGGAAATAGGATCTAATTCTACATTAGAATCTCTTAAACTACCATAAAAAAAACCAGATATTGACGCAATAATACCTACTATTATAGTAAATGAAATTAGATATATTGTTAATGATATTAGTGTTATACCTTTTTGAGATTTCATAACTAGTTCTCTCCTTTATTAGCATTTGAAATTATTGTTGAAAGTTCAACTTTTTTTATCTTTTTTTTGAATTTATATGAAATTTCAACTTTTACAATTTTAACAATATCATATTCAATAAGTTCATTTTCTGTATTTCCTGATAAATCTTTATAATCATTAACTTTTACTGTTTTAAAAAATCCTTCATTATTTTCTACTTCTACATTTTCCTCTATAATAGCATCATTTGTTTTTCCATTATATTTAGATGTATCATATCCTTCGCCTTTTATCTTTTCTATTTCATTAACTGCAATTGTTGTTGCTTTTGCTTTCAATTCAGTTGATTTCATTGTACTATTATAGTTGTAAACTAACATAGCAATTAATGAAGCAAAAATATATATTATAACTACAGAAATTGCAATACTTGTTAATGTAAAACCTTTTTGACTTTTAAATTTCATTTAAATAATCCTTTCCTTTTATATGCCATATCTATATATACTAGTATTTTATAGTTATACATAGATATATCATATATAAAATACTAACAATTCCGCCATAAATTCCAACATATTTATCAACTTTTTTGTTTTCTAAAAATATTGATATTTCTAATACAAAAAATGTAAAATATAAAATTACAAATACATAATTCATAATTGTTTTTACATTTAAAAAATATACGTCTAATCCTATCAGCCATGCCATAAAAACAAAAACTAATCCAGATAATATTTCTAAAATCAAATATCTTGGTCTGATTTTTTGTTTACAATATCTACATTTTCCGCCTAATAATATGTAACTAAATATTGGGAATAAGTCTAAAAATCCTAATTTATGATTGCAATTAGGACAATATGAATGTGTATGAACAATATCTTGCCTTTTGGGAATTCTATATACTGCTAATGTATAAAAACTACCAAAAAAAGTTCCCATTATAAATATTATAAAATATAAATATATTTGCATTTTTCTTCCCTTTATTTGTGTTTTTAAAAATTTAGCCATACACACAAAGTGTGCGTATGGCTTGTACTAATATTCTTTTAGTAA
>Ga0247609_10003267_pt1 | contig 16514 bp, 11 predicted proteins | sample 172DNAGHGlowgp2_FD_193487 | JGI IMG/M metagenome (GOLD analysis project Ga0247609, IMG submission 193487) | Sheep rumen microbial communities from Palmerston North, Manawatu-Wanganui, New Zealand - 1728 DNA GHGlow gp2 | ecosystem: Host-associated > Mammals > Digestive system > Stomach > Rumen ...
GCGCGAGCAGGCCTTCACACAGGCACCGCAGGCCACACACTTTTCCTCGTCGACCTCGGCGAGGCCCGTCTCGGCATTGACACTGATAGCCCCAAACTGACAGGCCTCGGCACAGTCGCCACACCCCAGACAGCCAAAGCCACAGGCCGTCTCGCCGGCACCGCAGGCATGCATGGCGGCACAACTGCGCAGACCGGCATACTCGCATGTCCTGGGACGGTTCTCACACGTACCGTTACATCTGACTACGGCGACGTTCGGCTCACCATTGGCAATGGCCATTCCAAGGAGGTCGGCCACCTGCCCCATCACGTCGGCACCGCCAACGGGACAGTTCAGTCCGTCGAGCGATCCGGCATCGGCGCCCTTGACGAGCGCGTCAGCCATGGCTGCGCAGCCTGCATAGCCACAGCCGCCACAGTTGGCACCAGGCAACAGCTCGCCGACCTGCGCGATGCGCGGGTCTTCGTAGACAGCAAATTTCTTGGAGGCAGCAAACAGCACGATAGCGGCTATTAGTCCGATGGTTCCAAGGACAATCACTGCAATTAAGATAAAATTCATAAACGTTTTGTTTTTAATTTGTTTTAGTTATTATTCAATGTAGAAAGAGACCTCACGGCCTATCCGGTTGCGCAACAGCCACACTATAATATAATAAGGTAGAAGTACCGCCAACGACAAAAGACCGGCAAGAGCCTCATCGTGAACTAACAGCATTACGGCAAGGAGTGTCAACACCATCAGCAGGAAAGGCAGCACGAAACCTATAATCACTGCACGTGTAGCAACACGGCGCGTGGTACAGACGGTGACAGCATCGCCAACAGAGTACTGCGGCATACGACCACTGGTACGCACCTCGACAACCTTCTCCTTCGCCTCGGCAGCGTTGCAATGGGCAGCGACCTTACAGGCGGCACAGGCAGAAGCCTGCAGTATGCGCACACTGACGCAACCGTCTTCTACACTCTCCACAACACCAGAATGGCGAATATCGTTGTTCATCAGTTTTGCTAACTCGGGTTTGCAATTGCAAAGGTACAACAATATAAGTAAAATGCAAGCGAAAAAGAGAGTTTTTTCAGAAAAATTTTCGTAATCGTTTGCAGATACAAATCTTTTTCTATACTTTTGCAGCAGAAATCTGACAACCAACGTTTATGAAAGCTACAGAACAGACCATCCAGATGCTTGACCGCGCTATTCGCAAGATAGCCGAGAAGTTCCCCGCCTCGCATGAGGCGACGGACATGACCGACATACACCTCAGGGTGACACAGGACTCCGGAGAACTGTTAGCTTTCGACGACGATGACAACGAGATTACACGCTGCGTCGTAGAGCAGTGGATAGCGAACAAGGACGACGACTTCTACGACTCTGTCGCCGCGCTGTTGCACAAGAGTTTAGAGAAAAACCAAAACATCATCGATGCGATGTCTATACTCAAGCCCTTCTCTTTTGTGCTTGAGGACGATGACAAGGAGAACCTCGGTGAGCTGTACATCGCCGATGACGACACCGTCATTATCAACCCAGAAATAATGTCAGACCTCGACGAAGACCTCGACTCTTTCCTCGAGACACTGCTGAGAGACTGACCCCGGAACACCCTTTCCTTACCACAGTGCAAATCGTTGCTGTTCGACTCTATGAGGTCAGGCAGCTCAGAGGTCATCGAGTCCGTCGGAATACCGTCGGACAGCAGTTTCATCACGATCCTCATCTGCCATTTCGACGTGTGGTGTGTATTCCGGCTGTCCGATATTTATGCCAAGACGGTTAAGGTTCTGATTGGTGTATGTCAGTTCTGCACCGAAGAGGCATATGGTCCACGAAATCTGAACCCACAACATGAACAGCGGCAATGCTGCGAAGGAGCCGTAGATGGCATTGTAGCCCGTAACCCAGATCTGCGAGTGCACGTAGAACAGCTGCAGCCACTGCATGGCCGTTCCGGCCACTATTCCCGGCACGACGGCACAACGCCAGTTCACATGGGTATTGGGCATCGAGACATAAAGACCTGTGAAGAATGCCGACATCAGCAGGTACGGCGAGAGATCAAGAAGCCGTCTGACAAGTGAGTTGAGCATCAGCACATCGGGCATAGTACTGGCTATCGTCGTTACGAATATCGATAGTCCTGTAGTTATCACTATGAAGATGGGGAAGAGAAAGAACGCCGCCAGGTAGTTAGTGAAAGAGCGGTAGATGCTGCGCGAGTTGCTCACCTGCCAAATCTCGTTGAACGACTGCTCGACATTGTTCACCAGCATCAGCACGGTATAGAGCATGAACAGCAGTCCGACACCGAGGAACAGACCGCTCTTTGTGTGCACCAGGTAGCTGTTCACCCACCCTATGATGACTTCAGCAGCCTGTGGCTGCGATGCCAGCAGGTCGCGAAACCACACCTCTATCCACTTGTTGTAACCGAAGCCTCGAGCTATGGCGAAAACGACTGCCATGATTGGTACGATGGCAAGTAACGTGCTGTAGGTCAAGGCCGAAGCCTTGGCCATCACCCTCTCTGCCGTAAAGAAACGAACGGTCAGCACGAGCGTCTTGTATATGCGTTTCAACACTTCTGCCACACAAACGGATGTTTATAAAACAGTGTAAATAAAACGAAAAACAGTGCCCCTGTAAGCCGGGTTCTGTACCGACGGTAATGCCGGTGCCTGCCATTTATCTACTCCGTGAGTCACCCCACGGCTGAAGCATTCTACCCTCCACCGCAGGACAAAGCCATCGGACGGACAGCCCTCAGGCGGTGGTATACATGAACTTGCAGCCCCCAGATGGAACAGCCCGACTGTCACCAGCCGGCTGGTGGTCTCTTACACCACCTTCTCACCCTTACCCCGGCAATGTCTGCTCGGCGAAGTCTGTGACTCCACGCCAGTAGGCATATACAGAGGCGGTCATTCTCTTCTCCCATATCCAGCCGTCGCCGACTGCTTGTACATTAGCAAGTGGGGCGTCCTGTGCTGCCCGGACTTTCCTCTCGTGCCGTGAGACACCAGCGGCAGGCCGGAGCACTGTTTTTCGGCTGCAAAGGTACGAAAAGTTGAGAGCAAAACAAAGAAAAGTTGTTTCTTTTTTGTCAATGCAGAACAGGTCACAGTCTGTACGTCGAAAAAAAAGTGAATTTATTTGGTGAGTTCAAAAAAAAGACGTAACTTTGCAGCCGATTTTTTGAAACAACGTTTTCACTCGCAAAGCGTTTTCCCTCAAATCTATCATTTCCACAACGACATTTAGCATTATTATTGTATGTATACAAAGCAAGAACTTGAACAGATGGAGATAACCCAGCTTATGGGTATCGCAGCTGAACTTGGTGTTAAGGTAACGCCAAGCGACGAACTTGAGACCGTCATCTACGCCATACTCGACAAGGCGGCAGAGGACTCGGCAACGGGCACCACAGCCGCCAAGCGCAAGCGCACACGCATAACAAAGAAGGACACCGACCGCGTCTATAGCGTCACAGGCAAGGACGGTGAGAACTACGACGTTAAGGGACGCGGCAAAAAGACTGCCGAGGTACCGTCGCTCTTCAATGACCTGCCGACTGTGCCCACCGAGTCAGAAGAGCAAAAAGCCGATGAGGCCGGAAAGGCGGAAAATACCGCAGTAGTGCCCGCCAAGCCGGCACCTAAGAAACGCGGTCGCAAGTCGAAGGCCGAGCTGGCAGCAATCGCTGCAGAAGAAGAGGCCAAGCGTGCCGCTGAAGAGGCTGCAAAGGCCGATGGGGATACTTCTACTGCCAATGAGACACAAGAGGTAGAGGCCATGGAAGCAGAACCGCAGCAGGACGCAGTACCTGAGAGCGACTACAACAGCGTAGCATCCGACGATGCCATTACTGACGACGATAAGCTCATAGAACAGCTTCAGCAGAAGATGTCGCAACACAACAACGAAGAAGAGATGCGCCGCAGTGTTCCCGACGGTGTCTGGGAGGGAGACCCCAACGATGGCACTGACTTCATAATCGTTGAGGATCTGCCCATCGAGGATCATAGTGCAATACCCTCGCTCGACATTTTCGACCGTCCCATAGTACAGTCACAACCGGCACAGCCGGCACCTGTGCCGGTAGCAACAGGTCACGTCGCAGAGACCTACGACTTCAACGACATCATCAGCGGTAACGGAGTGCTGGAGATTCTGCAGGACGGCTACGGATTCCTGCGTAGCAGCGATTACAACTACCTGTCTTCGCCCGATGACATCTACGTATCGCCACAGCAGATAAAAAAGTACGGGCTCAAGACCGGCGATGTGGTGGAGTGCTCTGTCCGTCCCCCACACGACAACGAAAAATACTTCGCATTGTCGGCTGTCAACACCATCAATGGCCGTCAGCCAGCCGAAGTGCGCGACCGCGTAGCCTTCGAGCATCTCACGCCATTGTTCCCCGACAAGAAGTTCACACTATGCGGCGACAAGTCTACAACCAACCCCTCTGTGCGCATAGTCGACCTCTTCTCGCCAATAGGCAAGGGACAGCGAGCACTCATAGTAGCACAGCCTAAGACAGGTAAGACAATCCTGATGAAGGACATCGCTAACGCCATAGCAGCCAACCACCCTGAGGCATACATCATGATGCTGCTCATCGACGAGCGTCCCGAGGAAGTTACCGACATGGCACGCACCGTCGATGCCGAGGTCATTGCATCGACTTTCGACGAGCCTGCCGACCGTCACGTGAAGATTGCCGGCATTGTACTCGAGAAAGCAAAGCGAATGGTAGAGTGCGGACATGACGTAGTGATATTCCTCGATAGCATTACACGTCTGGCACGTGCCTACAACACCGTGGCACCGGCAAGCGGAAAGGTCCTCACCGGCGGCGTAGATGCCAACGCACTGCAGAAGCCCAAGCGCTTCTTCGGCGCGGCACGAAACATAGAGGGAGGCGGCTCGCTGACAATCATCGCCACGGCACTGGTCGACACCGGCTCTAAGATGGACGAGGTAATCTTTGAGGAGTTCAAGGGTACGGGTAACTCCGAGATTCAGCTCAACCGAGCACTGTCGAACAAACGTATCTTCCCGGCTATCGACCTCGTTCAGTCGTCGACACGTCGTGACGACCTGTTGCAAGACCCGACAACGCTCAACCGTATGTGGATAGCCCGCAAGTTCATTGCAGAAATGAATCCTATCGAGGCTATGAACACCATACGTGACAGGCTCGTTCAAAGCCGGAACAACGAAGAATTCCTGCTATCGATGAATGGCTGACATCTAAGGACTATGGTGTAACGATACGAGGGTGTGTCTGAATGACACACCCTCGTATCGTATTCTAATCTCCCATCTATACTATTTTGAATCTGACACGGAAGGAACGTTGCTGTTCGTCCCAGTTAGTGCCAAGCATCTCGAATCGTCCTATCTGCCCGGTAGAGCGTACGTGACGTCCTATGCACGGACAGACATCGTAATCGCCAATACGCACTAACCGAATGGTGTCCGACACAGCCTGTGGCAAGCGCTCGGCACTGACCTCGGGAGGGAGGCAGTCGAGAGTTACCACCTCGAACGTGACAGGAAGGTCGGCCTCGATGAGTTCATTCATGCGCCGTTCAATCTCTTTCTCCTCCTGACGCGTTGGCTTGTGGTCGAGACGAAAGCTCATTTTGCTCTTCTTACGCTCGATATGTGCACTGAACGAACGGTCGCACCCGAAGATGCGTATCATCGTCTGATTCAACAGGTGTTCGGCCGTATGAGCAGGTGGAAACTCCTCCTTATTGTGCTCATTGAAAAGATAGTCGTCTGTCATAGTACGCTACTGGTGTATTACTCGTTATACTGTCCTTTTTTATCAATACACTTACTGCTGTTTACAGTTCAGTACCACTGCTGAATAGGCCGGTACATTCACAGAAACAGCACCATCCGGAACAAGGTTCAACAGCGACTCACTGCCAGACAACATGTCGACAGCTTTATAGTCGCCCGCCTTCATTTTCAAGTAGTCGAAGGCATGCCCGGGAATAATCACGGTCAGGTTTGCACAGGAAGAATCAAAATTTGCAACGACGAGTAACAGCTTCGTGCGTCCACGCCTGAGAAAAGCATACTGACGCAGAATCGAAGGATTGGCATACATCAAGTCGAAGGTCTGTCCCGTCCTGACTGCCGAGTCCTTGGCGGCAAGAGTGAGAATGACCTTGTAGCTCTCGAAGAGCTGCTGCTCACGGCTGCTGAGCTCGCCCGCCGAAGCACGCACCAAGGTGTCTAACGACCAGTAGTCAAAGATGGTAGTGCGGCCGTCCCGTCCGCTGAAGCCCTCGCTGTCCATCCCCCGCTCACCATACTCCTGCCCGGCATAGACCATCAAAGGGTTGTGCTGCATGAGTGATAGCACTGCCATGGCGGGAACGCCTCTCTCGCCATCAGAGGCGAAGAATTCGCTGGCTATGCGCTGCTCATCGTGGTTCTCGAGGAAGTAGAGCATATGGTCACGAATGTCGTCGGTCTGCTGCCATGCCGACGTTATGGCGTGAGTAGAAGTTCCGTCGCAGATGACGCTGCGCACGGTGTCGTACATTCCTACCTTGTCGTAGAGGTAGTCAAAACCGCTGGCAATATAGTTGCGATACTCAGCGGGGTTGTATACCTCACCAATGAAGTTCAGGTGCGGGTATTGTTCCTTTACGCGGCCGATGGCCCATCGCCAGAATGCAGCAGGAACCATCTCTGCCATGTCGCAACGGAAGGCATCGACACCTTTCGCTGCCCAGAAGAGCAGTATGTCAAGCATCTTCTGCCATGTAGACGGCACGGGGTCGAAATAACCTACTCCACCAGCATAGTAGTCAACACCGTAGTTGAGCTTTACCGTCTCATACCAATCGTTCTGTCCGGGAGCATTGTGGAAGCAGTCGTTACCTGTTGCCTTCGCCGGCAGTTCGTGGTAGGGTTCTTTCTCGCCGTGATAGAGGTCGAAATATGGCGCAAAAGGCTGCCCCGGGCAATAGTAGAAGTTGTTCTGAGGATCGAAGCCACGCTCTGCGTTGTCTCCCTCGCCGAGGTCCTTAACTCCGGCGGGCTTGCAGACGCTATGGTACTGGCGAGCCACGTGGTTAGGAACGAAGTCGATAACAACTTTCAGGCCTGCCTTGTGGGTACGTTCGAGAAGTTGCAGGAACTCCTGCATGCGGTTATCAACATCGACGGCCAAATCCGGATCTATGTCATAATAGTCCGTGATGGCGTAGGGCGAACCTGCACGTCCCTTAACAATGGCAGGATGATTACGCTCCAGGCCATTGGCCGAATAGTCGGTCTGAGTAGCATGGCGTATTAGACCTGTGTACCAAACATGGCTCACGCCCATAGCACTGATGCGTCTCAGCACTGTGGGCGTGAAGTCGTTCATCTTTCCACATCCGTTCTCTTCTATCGTACCATTCCGTCTGCGGGTGGTGTTACGGTTGCCATAGAGACGAGTGAAAATCTGATAGATTATGATCCTTTCGTCTTTCATTATTCAATACCGTGAGCAGTGACTTCGCGATTAATCTTGGCTATCATTCCCTGAAGAGCCTTGCCAGGACCACACTCTGTGAAATCGGTCGCGCCATCGGCAATCATCGACTGCACGCACTGAGTCCAACGTACAGAACTGGTCAACTGGGCAATGAGGTTCTGCTTTATTTCTGTAGCATCGGTATGGGGCTTGCCGTCGACATTCTGGTAGACAGGGCACTTCGGAGTCTGGAACACTGTAGTCTCAATGGCTGCCTGAAGCTCGTCCTTTGCAGGCTGCATCAGCGGCGAATGGAACGCACCGCCCACCTTCAGCGGCAAAGCGCGCTTGGCACCGGCGGCCTTCAGTTGCTCGCAGGCCTCATTGACGGCCTCGACGTTGCCACTGATGACCAGCTGTCCTGGGTTGTTATAGTTGGCGCAAACCACCACGTGACCGTCGCGGTTGATGCCAGCACAAATCTCCTCGACCTTCTCGTCGGGCAGACCGATGATGGCCGCCATTGTTGAGGGAGCAGCCTCACAGGCTTTCTGCATAGCCATGGCACGAGCATAAACCAGCTTCAGACCGTCTTCAAACGACAAAGCACCGGCTGCCACCAGAGCGGAGAACTCACCAAGCGAGTGACCGGCCGTCATCTTCGGATCGAAGGCATCGCCCATGCAGATGGCCGAGATGACCGAATGCAGGAACACTGCCGGTTGTGTGACCTTAGTCTGCTTAAGGTCCTCGTCGGTACCCTCAAACATAATATCTGTGATTCTGTAGCCCAGAATCTCGTTTGCTTTCTCAAATAACTCCTTTGCTTTCTCATTGTTGTCGTAGAGGTCTTTACCCATTCCTACAAACTGTGCTCCCTGTCCGGGAAAAACGAATGCTTTCATTTCTGTTTTTTCTTTGTCTTTTATTATCCCTAAAATATAACTGTCTGCTATTAAACGCTCTTTCAGTCTTTCTTCAGTGGCACCATGACACTGAACGTTGAGCCCTGACCCTCGACAGACTCCACCATCACGTCGCCACCATTCTTTATGGCGAAGTCCTGACACAACTGAAGGCCTAGTCCCGAGCCTTCCTCACCACCGGTGCCGTAGGTGGTCTCACCCTTATGGAAGATGCCGGCCAAACGATCGGCAGCAATGCCGACTCCATGGTCGCGAACGCTAATCTTGGCAAAGTCGCCCTCCGCCTTCATCACGATATCTATCGTCGAGTCCTCGGGAGAGAACTTTATGGCATTGGACATGAAGTTACGGACTACTGTCTTGAGCATGTCATTGTCTGCACGAACTACCAGTGGAGTGTTTGTTCCCTGGAAAGACAACTTGATGCGCTTCGTCTGAGCTATCATCTCGAAGATGTCGACGACACCGGGAATTATATCATTCAGGTCCAAGTCCTGTAGAACGACGTTAAGTCTTCCTGTCTGGCTCTTTGTCCACTTCAGCAGGTTGTCGAGGAGGTCATGGACCTCTTCCGACTCACGGTTAGCCTTATCCAGCAACTCAAACAATTCTGGGCCGATAATGTCGGGAGACATTGCCGAAACGACAAGATTAAGCACCATGCGGATGCTGGCCATCGGCGAACGCAGGTCATGGGCTATCACCGAGTACATCTTGTCCCGGTTGTTTATGGTGGCCATAAGTTCGCGGTTCTGCTTCTCGATGATACGCTTTGCAGCAACAACGGTTATCTGGTGCATCACACGTATGACAAGCTCTTCCTTGTTGAATGGCTTCGTCAGGAAGTCGCTCGCGCCGACCTGGAAGCCGTGCACCAAGTCGCTGGGGTTGTTAAGTGCCGTAAGGAAAATAATAGGTATGTCCTTTGTCTCGGGGTCTTTCTTCAGAATAACTGCCGTATCGAAACCGCTGATGTCGGGCATCATGACATCAAGCAGGATAAGGTCAGGTTTCTCGGCCTTAGCCTGTTCTATGCACACATTGCCGCAATTTGCTGTACAAACCTGAAACTTCTCGTTTGTCAACAATATCTTGAGCAACAGAACGTTACTAACGACATCATCAACTATCAGTATTTTATAATCACTACGGTTGATTTGTGATTCTAAAGTATTGCCGAAATCCATGGACCTATTGTTCTTTTATTAATCGTGCAAATTTAAGATTTTAATTTCAAATCACCAAATTTTTCCGACACATTTTTAATATTCACGTCACAACCACACTAATATTCACGCCACGATTTAATGCCTATGCCATCCATTCCTACCGTACAGAAAGCACGAATGAAAGCCGAAGCCAAACGCGAGTTGGTTATCAGAGGAATGTTCAGGTCAATGGCCGCACGGCGTATCTTGTAGCCGTTGGTAAGCTCATGCGATGTCAGGTCCTTGGGGATGTTGACCACCATGTCTATCTGGTGTGCATGCAGCAAGTCAAGGGCCTGAGGCTGTTCACCCTCCTCGCTCGGCCAATTGACGAGTGTGTTTTGTATGCCGTTGTCGGTGAGATACTTGCTTGTTCCACCGGTAGCATAGAGCTCATAGCCATGATCTGTCAGCATCCGTGCCGCATCAAGCATCTCTGCCTTCTGCTTGGCTCCGCCAGTCGACAACAACACGCTCTTCTTGGGAATGCGGTGGCCGACGCTGAGCATAGCCTTGAGGAGAGCCGTGTCAGTATTGTCACCGATGCAACCTACCTCGCCTGTCGAAGCCATGTCGACACCAAGCACCGGGTCGGCCTTCTGTAAACGGTTGAAGCTGAACTGAGACGCCTTGATACCCACATAGTCGAGGTCGAAGAGATTCTTCGACAACCGTTCGACAGGCAGTCCAAGCATCACTTTAGTAGCAAGTTCTATAAGATTAAACTTCAACACCTTAGACACGAACGGGAACGAGCGTGAGGCACGTAGATTACACTCAATGACAAGAATGTCGTTGTCGCGTGCCATATATTGTATGTTGAACGGCCCATTGATGTGCAGAGCCTTGGCTATCTGGCGGGAGATGCGCTTTATGCGGCGGACAGTCTCGACGTACAGCTTTTGCGGCGGGAACTGTATGGTAGCATCGCCGGAATGTACACCGGCAAACTCTATGTGCTCGCTGATGGCGTAGGCCAGGATTTCTCCGTCGCGGGCTACGGCATCCATCTCTATCTCCTTGGCGTGCTCAATGAACTTCGAGACAACGACAGGATGGTCTTCCGACACGTTGGCGGCAAGCTGCAGGAAACGTTCCAGCTCCTCCTTGTTCGAACAGACATTCATTGCCGCACCCGAAAGGACGTATGACGGGCGCACAAGCACAGGGAATCCGACACGATCGACAAAGCGGTCGATGTCGTCCATACTCGTAAGTGCCGACCACTCGGGCTGGTTTACTCCCAGTTCGTTAAGCATCTGCGAGAACTTGGCACGGTCTTCTGCTCCGTCGATGTCTACCGCCTGTGTACCCAAGATATTGATATTCTGTTCAGCAAGATACATGGCCAGGTTATTGGGTATCTGCCCACCTGTCGAGACTATTACACCGTGAGGCTGTTCCATGTCAATGATGTCAAGCACGCGCTCGAAAGTCAGTTCATCGAAGTACAGACGGTCACACATGTCGTAGTCTGTCGACACAGTCTCGGGGTTATAGTTTATCATCACACTGCGCCAGCCTTCCTTGCGGACGGTGTTCAGTGCCTGCACGCCACACCAGTCGAACTCCACACTGGAGCCAATCCTGTAGGCACCGGAGCCTAGAACTATTATGCTGCGCTTGTCGTGCATATACTGGACGTCACCGGCAACGCCTGAATAGGTAACGTACAGATAGTTGGTCTGTGCAGGATACTCGGCAGCCAACGTGTCAATCTGCTTTACAACGGGCAGGATGCCGAACATCTTACGGCGGCTACGGACAAGTAGCGATGCCTGGTGCATGTTCGGTGTCTCTCCCTCAAGGCCTATTGCCCTGGCTATCTGGAAGTCGGTGAACCCATAGACCTTTGCCTCACGCAGCAGCGAGGCCTCGAGAGTGTTGATGTTCTGCTTCTTCAGACGCTCGTCGATGTCGATGATGTGTTGCAGCTTCTCGAGGAACCACTTGTCAATCTTTGTCAGTTCGTGTATGCGGTCAATGTCATACTCAGGCAGGTGCATGGCCTTTGAGATGACAAAGACACGCTTGTCGGTAGGTTCGCGCAGTGCTGCGTCGATGTCGGCTATACGCAGTTCCTTGTTCTCCACAAAACCGTGCATTCCCTGTCCTATCATGCGCAGACCTTTTTGGAGTGCCTCCTCGAAAGTACGTCCGATGGCCATCACTTCGCCGACGGACTTCATGGACGAGCCGAGTTCCTTATCGACGCCATGGAACTTCGAGAGGTCCCAGCGTGGAATTTTGCACACGACGTAGTCGAGTGCTGGTTCAAAGAATGCAGAAGTGGTTTTTGTCACTGAGTTTTTCAGTTCGAACAGTCCGTAGCCCATGCCGAGCTTAGCGGCAACGAAAGCCAGCGGATAGCCAGTAGCCTTCGATGCCAGTGCCGACGACCTGCTCAGACGGGCGTTGACCTCAATGACGCGATAGTCCTCCGACTGCGGGTCGAAGGCATACTGCACGTTACACTCGCCAACGATGCCTATATGCCGAATAATCTTTATGGCCAGGGCACGCAGTTTGTGATACTCTGAGTTCGTGAGCGTCTGAGAAGGAGCCACAACTATCGACTCGCCGGTGTGGATACCGAGAGGATCGAAGTTCTCCATGTTACAGACAGTAATGCAGTTGTCGTAACGATCGCGTACCACCTCGTACTCTATCTCCTTCCATCCTTTGAGCGATTTCTCCACAAGCACCTGCGGTGAGAACGAGAAGGCTTTCTCGGCCAGTTTGTTCAGCTCATCTTCGTTGTCGCAGAATCCGCTGCCCAGTCCGCCGAGAGCATAAGCCGCACGGATGATGACCGGATATCCCAGTTCGCTTGCCGCAAGCCGTGCCTGCTCAATATTCTCACATGCCTCGCTCTTGATGGTCTTGACATCAATCTCGTTGAGCCGTTCAACAAACAGTTCGCGGTCCTCGGTATCGATGATAGCCTGCACCGGTGTTCCAAGCACTTTCACACCATATTTCTCGAGGACACCGTTCTTATAGAGCTCCACGCCGCAGTTCAGCGCTGTCTGTCCACCGAAGGCCAGAAGTATTCCGTCGGGACGCTCCTTTGCTATGACCTTCTCTACGAAGTAAGGCTGAACGGGAAGGAAGTAAATCTCGTCAGCGACGCCCTCCGATGTCTGCACCGTAGCTATATTCGGATTTATCAGTACGGTCTTAATGCCCTCCTCACGCAATGCTTTCAGGGCCTGCGAACCACTATAGTCAAATTCTCCTGCCTCACCTATCTTAAGGGCTCCTGAACCAAGAAGCAGAACTTTCTTTATCGTCTCGTCTCTCATTGCTTTGTCCTTTTTATGCTTCTAAAACCTCTTTTCGCTAAACTATATTTCAACTACAATGTCTCTATAAACCTGTCGAACATGAACTCCGTGTCGACAGGACCAGAACAAGCTTCAGGATGGAACTGCGACGAGAACCACGGATTAGTCTGGTGACGGATACCTTCGTTGGAACCGTCGTTCATGTTGACGAACAATTCGCGCCAGTCACGGCCTAAAGTCGACGCATCAACGGCATAGCCGTGATTCTGGCTCGTCACGTAACAGCGGTTGGTACCAACCTCACGGACTGGCTGGTTGTGTGAGCGGTGGCCGTACTTCAGCTTGTATATAGTGGCACCTCCGGCCTTCGCCAGCAGCTGGTTGCCCATACAGATACCGCAGATTGGTTTACGGCTCTGCGCCATCTGCTTGCGCAGTATCTCTACGGCATCGACACACATGTCAGGGTCGCCAGGGCCGTTGGCCAGAAACAGTCCGTCGAAGTCCATCCCCGTATAATCGTAGTTCCACGGCACACGGACGACCTCTACGCCACGGTTCACAAGACAGCGAATGATGTTGGCCTTTACACCGCAGTCAACAAGCACGACCTTCTTTCCAACTCCCTCGTTATAGCGTATGACATCCTTGCACGACACTCGTGCTACCCAGTTTACCGAGCCATAGGACTCCGCGTCCGCGGCTGCCGATCCTACGTTGTCACCCTCAAACTCCAGCCGTCCCATCATGACACCATGTTCGCGAAGGACCTTCGTCAGTTCACGGGTGTCGATGCCGGTAACGCCCGGCACCTTCTCACGCTGCAGCCATTCGCCGAGCGACTCCTTGGCATTCCAGTGAGAGAAGCTTTCGCTGTAGTCGGCTACGATAATGGCCGAGGCATAGATACGGTCACTCTCCATGAAGTCGGGCAGCCCGTTTGCTGCAAAGGTGAGCGGCGGAACACCGTAGTTTCCTACCAGCGGATAGGTAAGAACCATCAGCTGTCCGGCATACGACGGGTCTGTCAGCGACTCAGAATATCCCATCATGGCCGTGTTGAACACCACTTCTCCCGCTACCGCTCTGTCGTAGCCGAAGCTTTTTCCCTTGAATTGAGTTCCGTCCTGAAGGACGAGTGTCACATCTTTCATCTGTCTTATCTGGTTTTCTTTCTAAATATCAAAATACAGGGTGTCTATACTACATAAAAGAGGTCTTTTGCAGCACTCCTTTCCTAACCCTTATAAAAAAGGTGACAGTCGATTTACTCGACAGTCACCGATTTTGCTAAGTTACGAGGCTGGTCTACGTCTTTTCCTTTGCAGACGGCAACATGATAGGCCAGCAGTTGCAGTGGCACCGTTGCCACCAGCGGCTCAAGACATTCTTCGACATCCGGAAGCTCTATCACCTCGTCGGCGACGCGTGAGATCACCTTGTCACCCCTCGACACCAAGGCTATCACCCTACCCTTGCGCGCCTTAATCTCCTGTATGTTCGAGAGTACTTTCTCGTATAGCTCGTTATGAGTGGCGATAACCACCACCGGCATGTCGGAGTCGATGAGTGCTATCGGACCATGCTTCATCTCGGCAGCCGGATAACCCTCGGCGTGGATATAGGATATTTCCTTCAGCTTCAGTGCTCCTTCAAGAGCTACGGGATAGGAGAATCCGCGCCCGAGATAGAGGAAGTTGTGAGCATAGGTGAATGTGCGTGCAAGATCCTTTACTCTGTCATTGGCGGTAAGCACCTCGCGTATCTTGTCCGGTATTGCTGCCAGCCCTTTCACCACTCGCAGGTAGTCGTCGCGGCCAATGGTTCCCTTAGCTTCTGCCAGGGCCAGGGCGAACATCGTCAGCACAGTGACCTGCCCGGTAAAGGCTTTCGTTGATGCTACACCTATCTCTGGACCTACGTGGATGTATGTCCCGGTGTCGGTAGCCCTCGGGATGCTAGAGCCGATAGCGTTACATATACCATAGATAAAGGCTCCGCGCTCCTTGGCCAGCTGCACGGCGGCCAGTGTGTCGGCAGTCTCTCCACTCTGGCTGATGGCAATCACCACATCGTCCTCTGTGACGACGGGATTGCGGTAGCGGAATTCTGAGGCGTACTCCACCTCCACCGGCACTCGGCAGAACGTCTCTATCAGCTGTTTGCCTATCAGACCAGCATGCCACGAGGTGCCGCAGGCGACTATCAGTACGCGTTTTGCCGAGAGCAGCTGGCGACGATAGTCTATGAGTGCCGACAGTGTCACATGGTCTGCCTCCACATTGACGCGCCCGCGCATACAGTTGGTAAGACACTCCGGCTGCTCGAAGATTTCCTTCAGCATGAAGTGCTCATAGCCGCCTTTCTCTATCTGGCCGAGGTCTATGTCGACAGTCTTGACCGCCAGTTCCTGCTCCTCGCCCAGAATGCTTACCACCTTAGGCTCTTCGCCGAGCCTTATGACAGCGATATTGCCGTCTTCCATATACACCACCTTGTCGGTGTACTCGATGATGGGACTGGCGTCGCTGCCGAGGAAGAACTCACCGTCGCCGATGCCTACTACTAACGGGCTCTGCTTTCGGGCGGCGACGATCTGCTTCGGGTCGCGCTTATCGATGATGGCTATGGCGTAAGCACCGATAACCTGATAAAGAGCCACCTGTACGGCAGTCAGCAGGTCGGTGTGCTTCTTGTTCATGATGTACTCTACCAACTGCACAACAACCTCTGTGTCGGTGTCCGACTTGAACGTCACCCCTTTCTCTTTTAGATTAGCTTTAAGATCGGCATAGTTCTCTATTATGCCGTTATGGATAATTGCCAGATTGTGTGACTCCGAGTAGTGCGGATGAGCGTTTACCGACGACGGTTCTCCGTGTGTAGCCCATCGTGTGTGGGCAATGCCTATATTTCCGCCGGTGTCTTTGTCCTGACAGTACTCAACCAGATTGTCGACTTTGCCTTTTGTCTTATACACGTTCAGCGCTCCGCCGTCGTTGATGAGTGCCACGCCGGCTGAGTCATAGCCTCGGTACTCCAGTCGGCGCAGTCCCTTTATCAGTATCGGGTACGCCTCACGCGGTCCTATGTATCCTACTATTCCACACATGTGTTTATGTTGTTTTTATTAAGTCTGTCGTACTTGTTTTATTCTTTAGTACTACCGTAATGACCGTCGTACACTTGAAAAAAGAGATTGGGAATAGTTTCCCAACCTCTTTCTGCGTTTTATTTCAAAATGTTGTATAACAACGATGTCAACGAAATAAGGATAGACGTTGCCGAGAACCAAAGCGTCGTCATGCTACCCACACTGGAATTCTGTGCTTTCACCTTGTTTGGTGTGACGTAGACGATGTCGTTCTGTTGCAGGTAGTAATACGGCGAATTGATGATGTTTGCATCGTTAAGGTTCAGCAGGTAAATGGCCTTCTCGCCGGAGGCATCCTCACGAATAAGCTGGACGTTGTTACGTACGCCGTAGATGGTGAGGTCGCCGGCCAAAGCCAGTGCCTCGAGGATGCTAACCTTCTCTTTTGACACTGTAAAGCTGCCCGGACGGTTCACCTCGCCAAGCACCGACACCTTG
>Ga0247609_10003269_pt1 | contig 16512 bp, 27 predicted proteins | sample 172DNAGHGlowgp2_FD_193487 | JGI IMG/M metagenome (GOLD analysis project Ga0247609, IMG submission 193487) | Sheep rumen microbial communities from Palmerston North, Manawatu-Wanganui, New Zealand - 1728 DNA GHGlow gp2 | ecosystem: Host-associated > Mammals > Digestive system > Stomach > Rumen ...
CATCCATTGCTGATGGTTTGCTTTCATAATTACTCGTCGCAAATAATATAGCACCTAAACATGCTAATGATGTTCCGATATAAATTCCTGGATGCTCATCACTAACAATATAATTGATAATAAAGCCTACAAATAAAACTGCTAAACCTATCCAAATCATATCATTTCTCTTTTAATTGTTTAACTATGTTTTCCTTTTATGCTTACTTTTTTGAAGACTTGTATTATTCCCAATAATACTTCCATAACTATCAATAATTTTTAATTTGATATTTCTTTGTCTTTCTTTTCTTTTTTCTTCTTCTTTTTTATAATGTTTTGCCATGATTATTTTTTCTTTAATTGTTCAACAAATTCCTTCAATTCTTGCTTCCTGCGTTCCTTGCAGAAGCGGCAATTGCCTTTATGAGCAAGATAACCTTGACTTACACCGACTCTAAGAAGATATTCACAACTATCATACTCCATAATGGAAAAATCTCTTTCTTCTACTGATTTTGCTATATCGTTTTGATTTGAGCACCCCATCATCAATGATGTAAGTGCTAATAGAATAATCTTTTTCATAATCACAACATTTTAAGTTCATTAAGTTTAATAATCATATTTGTACACGCATCCACAGGATTGCTTGCAAATATAGATATAATATCATCATTAATTCCTACAGTACACATATATTGTTCGTTTTCTGTATCTGCTTCTTCTTTAATAATATCAGTACCTTTTGGTAAAACACTAAACAATGCTGTGAGACTCCAGCACGGAATTAGATGTTTATATTTGTCATTCTTAATATTACTATGAGATACATATTCGTCAATGAAACTTGGTGTCCCATATCTATCATAATATAGGTCAGCACTTTCAATTGGCAGTATCTCAACCAACTTGCGGCTTTGTTCTATATCTGTATATGCTTTCATATTTTATTTTTTCTTAAACTTATCACATATCTCATTGGGTTCAACATAATTAGATATTACGCTGCAATATACTTTCAAAGGATTTTTCTTTTCTATATATCCACAAATACAATAACGACAACATTTTTTTCTTAATCTCATATTTAAACAAAATTTTCTAAACAATATTTAATTGCTGCCTCACAAGCTTGCTCATAAGTTTCGTATTCATTACAACATTCTATTCCGTCATCACTCCCTGGAAAATTCAAATCCATTAATGTATATGCATATTTGCATATTTTCTTATCATATTTTTTATTACATATATTTCTATACATAAATTATGCACTTCTCTTAGCCACTTCATTGTCATGGCTTGAGTTGGGGCAGTATAATATGCTCTTGGTTTAATTAACTCATAATAAAAGGCAAAACTCTTTGCGTTGTTACTAAATTTTCCTTTTGTAGTATATGCGGTATTACATATATTCGGGTCTTGTTGAAACCTTTTTTCTTTCAAGAGTTTCGCTGTTTCAAAACTTACATATGCTTCTTTAATCATAATTATTATATGGGCTTCTATAAGTATACTTATTTAAATTAAATTTTCAAGACAATATTTTATTGCTGCTTCACATGCTTCTTCAAAGGATTCATAATTTGTGTATATGTATACAGTATTTATTGTTTTTATTTCAATAGAATACTTAAATCCAGAAGCAATATGAGATATTTTATCAACCACAAAATAATGCCTATCAATTACTATAAATAAATTATGCACTTCTCTCAGCCACTTCATTACCATTTGAAGAGTTGGAGCAGTTATAAAGCTATCCCATTGACTATTATTGAATACATAGCCTGTCTGCTTCTGTCGAAATTCTCCATTTCTAACATCATACAGTGCAGCGCAATTTTCATCAAACCCTTTTTCTTTCAAGAGTTTTGCAGTTTCAAAACTAACGTAATCTTCTGAAATCATTATAATTTATCTTTATGTTCAACTGAAGTTATAACCACATCCATATCACCGAAATGCTTATACATTCCTTCTGGTGCTTCAAGAGCTAAACCCTTTTCAATTAAGTGCCTATGGTCGAAGTGATGAGCATTGAGCCAATCAATCACTGTGTCCCATATTTCCTCAGATGTTCCATGCTCCAACAACTCCTCGGTAATGGATTCAAACTCTGCCACTTCTTCCTCAGTCATACTTGACGGTGGGCGAAGATATGGTTTTACATCATCAATATCATAAGAAGCATTTACCCAGCCAGTATCAACTCCCAATTCGAGCAAAGTATCTTCTTTACCATTTACATTAATTTTAACTCCATAAAACAACCTTGCACAGAGGTCTTTCAACAATAAATTTCTTTCTTCTGGTGTCATATTATGTCAATTAAAAACAGTGTTTAAATTCTGCTTCGCATCCATAAATTTTTTTAAAGTCTTTTCGTGTTATAATTTCAACACTATCAGGCCCAAAAATAAAGGAATAGACTGTTTTATAATGCGTCACACGAATTTTCTTCAGTACATAGAATATATATATTCGTTTCAAATAATGTATAAATGGAACTATTATCGTCATCCACAATAAAAATAAAATAACTATAGCCCCTACTGTTGCGAAAATGTCTACCACTAAATCCATATCACCTACTATAAGTTTATTTATACATTCCTTGTGATTTCAATCACAAGAACTTTTTTATACATTCATTCTGGAGCTTCAAGAGCAAGACCTATTTTTTTTAATATATTTAACATAATCTTCATAAGAAGAAAATTCTTTAGGAAAATATTTGTAAGTCATATTTTTTGCAAATTTTAATTATACATTCCTTCAGGTGCTTCCAATGCAAAACCTTTCTCTATTAAAGTTTTACCATTGCCATCTGTTCTCCAATCAAAGTGTTTTGAATCCAGCCATTCAATATATCTATTCATATACAAATCAATTGCACCTTGAGTCTTTATATCACTCTTAAACCATCTTACTAATTGTTTTTCTTCATCAGTCATACTTGACAATGGACGAAGATATGCTTTAATATATTCTCCGTTTTCATTTTGTCGTGGAGACATAAAAATATCAAGTAAATAACATGTTAAAATACATTTCGACCCATGTTTCACATAATTTCCATTATGTATATTAAAAACATTATAACTATAGTCTACAATTACTTTATAAGATAATCTAGCACCTAAATCACGTAAAAGGAGTTCTTTATCTTCTTGTTTCATGATATTTCAAACATTTCGTTAAAATACTTTTGTTCTAATCCTCGTCCTAAACAATCAATAAAACCATTATTATCCGCAAAATCATTTGTTGAAGATGCTTCAGTTATTAACCAATATGTATTTCCTATCTTATTAAAAGCATATACATGACCTTTAATAACTTTAGAAAACTGGTGTTGCTCATTATCACTTTCCCATGTATAAGTCTCTTTAATACATTTTGCTTTAATCATCTATTCTTCTAATAATTAGTTCTACTTCAATTGATTCGTCCTCCCATCTAAGTTCTGGAAAAAGTTCTTTATTGATGAACATACGACTTGCGTCTTTATTGTTATCATTACTCCAAAATCCACGTTCTCTTTTTGGTTTAGCAACTGAATATATGGAAAGACCATTATCAAATTTATCCCTTGCTACCCAAGCTTTAAGTTTTTCTTATTTTGACATACTATTATTTCTCTTTAATAGACTTCAAATAATACGTTATATCATCTTCCAATTCTGGAATATCATATTTAGTAACTACTGGCTTAAGTCTTACAATATATTTCTTGTCTGGATCTTCACATTCATGCAAATCTTTACAATTTTCAAACTTTCCCATTTCAATATATCCGTAGTCTTGAATTAAATGATTCTTCAAATCTAAAGCCGTACATTCAACTTCAATACAATCATTAAGATTGTCTTCACCAAGAATGATCTGTACATCTTTCCAAGAATCTTTTTTCAAAAAACTTTCTACCTGATCATATTCATCTTCTCGAACATCCTGATCATTTGCGTTTGGCATTATTTTATTGGCATTTTTGATATAGTCGCACATCATATCTGCAGGATATAGTTTTGGTTCTTTAGTATATTTACCATCATTATACCAAGCTTCATGTAATTTTGCTGGAAGTACTCGTGTATCAGGCTTAAGTTGTTCATCAAAGCAACTATTTTCTAAATTTGATACTATATCTCGATAAACCCAGATAATTGCATCTTCTTGACTAAGTTCTATATTGCTCCAAGATGCTCGACGAATCCAACCATTGATCTCATCATATAACCTGCTGAATGTAAATTGATTCTTATAATTAGCAAGTTTTGGATTATCTCTCATATTATCAAGACGATGCATACACCAAGCAACTACATCATGTTTTGATTGCATTGTCCAACCATCTGCGTTGATTGCATGTGCCATATCCATCCAAAACAAATCAAGACGATTATTGTCTCGCATCTTATACCAGCCTTTGCAAAGAAGAGCTACATTTCCAAGTTTCATATCTTAAAGTTTTTAATAATTAACAATATTATTCAAATATATTCTTGTAATCGTTTTTCATAATAGTTTTTCATAATCTCAAACTGAAGATCCTCATTACCAATGATAAACTGTCTATTAAACAAACTCCAATAACTTGAAATGTGCATATTATTATCGGGATAAAGACGACTATCAATATTAGGATTGATGCAATGCATTATTTCTCGAATCTCATTAAGCTTGTCCATCTTATCATAATCAACATCAATGACTTCCCAATCATTGCTTGCAATCTGTTCTATGTAGAACTTGACTTCATTGATATTTATATCTTTTGGGTCAAAAATAAGGCTTTTGAGTTTGATGATATTTCCATTCTTGAAACTATCTATAGCCTCATTGAAAGTGAGATTTGATTTGATTGTCTTATAATACATGTTTTTGAAATTTATATTGTTTGATTCACCAAGAAATTGTTATATCGTAACATGGATCTCGTTGATCACCATGAAACTCTTTGATTTTGAATCCTTTGTATTTTAATTCTTGAATTACTTCTGGAGACATTACTTTACCATAATAGTCTAAAATCACTGAATATTCTCCATTTTGTACAGCAAGCTTTATTCTTTCATAGATTAAATCTAATTATTTTTCAATCTTTAAATTTCTATGTGCTTGAGTTGCTTTATGTGCATCTGTAGCATCAAAATATTCCATCATACTATTTGTTTAATTTTTATAAATAAAATATAGAACAATCAATAAAAAATTCAAATATTATATAACAAAAAAGGAGAATCTTATTGATTCTCCTTACGAAGTTGTTCAAGCAACTCCCTTTCCTTGTCTCTTATATATTTTGGAATAGTAACATGTACAATAGGTACATATCCCATATTGTTGAAACGTTCTAAAGTATGTATATGATTTCCTTCTTGCGTTCCTGATGGAATTGTTATCTTTATAATTTTACCATTTGGAAGCTTATGTTCAATTGTATTTCCTAATATACAATCATAATATGGAATATCTATCTTTTCATATATAGTATTTCCATCTAAAGCATATTTGTTCTTGTCAACATTGAACACAAGTATGATCAATAAATCACCATTAGGCATTCCAGCATTTTTTGATTCATACCCTTTTCCACTGAACATTATTTGCTGACCATCTCTGAAATTAGATACAGACAAATTTATATAAGATTCTTTCTTTACAAATCCAGTACCATTGCATTTCTTACATTTGTTCTTTATTTCTATTCCAGTTCCTCCACAATACGGACAACGTCTTTCATTCTGGAAAAATCCCCAACCTGTCTTTTGTACATCAGTAATTACTCCAGTTCCATGACAGTGTGAACATGTCTGTTGTGACTCACCTCCCTTTCCATGACAATCAGGACATCTTGCATCAATGTCATATTTTACTTCTTTATTGATCTTACCATTGAATATTTCTTCAATTCCAACATTTATTTGCATCCGGATTGATGTACCTTTCTGTGGTGTGTTTCGTCTTTGTTGCCTTTCATTTCCGAAAAAGTCACCAAACATTCCTCCAAATCCTTGGTGCATACGTCTAAGAAGCTCTTCAAGATCAAAGCCTTCCATATTGGTGTCCATTCCATCAATTGTTCCAAACTGATCATACTGTTGTTTCTTTTCAGGATCAGATAATATAGAATATGCTGCTGAAATTTCTTTGAACTTATCTTCTGCTTCTTTCTTTTCCTTATCAGACTTTCCTCCTTGTCTATCAGGATGATATTTCAATGAAAGTTTCCTGAACGCTTTCTTAATTTCATCATCAGAGGCAGTCCTACTTACTCCCAATATCTCGTATAAGTCTCTTTTCATTAAATAATATAATTAATTGTTTTTAGATTTTCTGCATCTCAGATTTATCGTGTGAAACTCGTAAAGTATTCATACACAACTTAGTCATTATTAACAAAAAATGGGATGGGATTTCTCCCATCCCTGATTAGTTTGCCTCTAATGTTGCTTAAAGGTTATTCAATATTAATTGTCCTATATTCAATTTTCTTAGGTTCCTCTTCCTTCTTAGGTAATGTAATTGTAAGTACTCCATCATTGTTCTTAGCAGTGATTTGATCTTCAATGACATTTTCAGGAAGATTCCAAGATTCTGAATAAGAAGACTTAGACCATTGTTTTACATGATACTTATGATCTTCTTCATTTTCATCTTGTTTAGACTCGGATTCCATTGTAACATAGATAACTCCATCTTCAACTTTGATCTTTGTCTCGTCCTTTGAAAATCCAGGATTGGCAATTTCTATTTCATACGCTTTATCAGTTTCCTTTACATTAACCTTTGGGGAATTGGTAAAGTTTGATGGAACAAAATCACCAAAGAAAGTCTTAATAGGATTAAAACTAAAATCGAATAAATCTTTTGCACCAAAAAAATCTAAAGCATTTGTCATAATAATTACCTCCAATTATGTATTGAATATTTTTATGTTATAGGAACTCTCTATAGAGAATTCCATTGAGAGTTTTTATATTAGTTCTTAGGTTGAGCTTGTGTAAATTGTGTAGGATCAGCTCCACTAAATGGATTGTTTTGTCCAAACATTTGACTAAACATATTAGGATCTGCTTGAGGATTTCCATTTGCGTCCTTAGGCATATTCTCCTGATAGATTCTTGTCATAATAGGAGCAAAAACTTTTTCAAGTTCATCCTTCTTAGCAAACATCTTATCATCATCCTTAGCATTAATGGCTTCTTTTGCATCATTAACTAAATCTTCAAGTTGCTTACGTTCATCATCAGTAAACTTAGACTTAAGATTTTCATCATTAAGTGATTTCTCAACTGAATAGATATATCCTTCAGCTGCATTTTTCTTATCCATTTCAGCTTTCTTCTTTTCATCTTCAGCCTTATGCTCTTCAGCTTCCTTCTTAATTCTATCAATTTCTTCTTGCGAAAGTGAATTAGAATCAGAAATTGTAATATGTTGCTCCTTGTTTGTAGCCTTGTCCATAGCTGTTACTGTAAGAGTACCATTAGCATCAATATCAAATGTTACTTCAATTTGAGGAACACCACGTGGAGCTGGCATAATACCATCAAGCTGGAATGTACCAATTATTTTATTGTCACGGCTCATAGGACGCTCACCTTGAAGAACAACAATTGATACACCAGGCTGATTATCTACTGCTGTTGTAAATATCTGAGATTTCTTAGCAGGAATTGTTGTATTAGCTTCAATAAGCTTACCCATTTGATTACCATTAACCTCAATACCTAATGTGATAGGAGTTACATCAAGAAGCAATGTATCTGATTCCTCAGGATTAACAATTGCTTTTGCTTGAATTGCAGCACCAAGTGCAACAGCTTCATCAAAGTTTGATGACTTATTCAACTTATCACCAAATGTATTCTTAAGAGCTTCTTGAACTTGTGGCATACGAGATGAACCACCTACAAGAAGAATATCAGTAATATCTGCTGATGTTTTCTTTGCCTTTTCAAGTGCACGTTTTGCAATTTCAATTACTCTATCAGTGAACTTCTTTGTCATCTGTTCAAACTTTGCACGAGTAAGAGTTGTTACAAGCATTTGAGGAACACCATCCATAACAGTAATATATGGAAGATTAATCTCTGTTGATGTTGATGTTGATAACTCACACTTTGCTTTCTCTGCAGCTTCAACCAAACGAGCATATGCCATAGGATCTTTACGTAAATCTACATTAGCATGATCCTTCATAAACTCATCTGCAAGCCAATCTACAATTTCATTATCGTAATTTTGACCACCAAGGAATACATCACCATCAGATGCAAGTACTTCAACAATACCTTGAGATACTTCACAAATTGATACATCTTCAGTACCACAACCAAGGTCATTTACAAGTACAAGACGTTCCTTATCTTCTTTATCCATACCTGCTGCAAGAATAGCTGCAGTTGGCTCATTGATAATACGATGCACTGTTAAACCAGCAAGTTCACCAGCAAGCTTTGTTGCTTTACGTTGAACATCATTGAACCATGCAGGAACTGTGATAACACAATCCTTAACTTCTTCTCCATAATAATCTGAAGCAACCTTTGCAAGGTCTGTTAAAATATATGAAGAAATCTCTTCAGCAGAATAATCTTTTCCTTCAATTCTAACATAAGGTTTATTGTTCTTGTTGACTACTTCATAAGTAATCATTGTAAGCATCTTTTGAACATCAGAATCTTGCCATTCAGCACCCATAAATCTCTTAATGAAAGATACTGTATTCTTAGGATTCATAATCATACCACGTTTAGCGGAACCTCCAATTTTACGTTCATCGCCTTTAATAAAAACTACAGATGGTGTGGTACGAGAACCTTCTGCGTTTGCAATAACTTTAGCTTGTCCGCCTTCAATAATAGCGACACAGCTGTTACCTGTTCCCAGGTCAATACCAAATACTTTGTTGCTCATAATTTATATGTTTTAATATTTTTGTAGCTCAAGATAGATTAAACTACCTTGTAATTTATAATAAATATAAAATAGTTAATATTATAAAAAAATTATAAAAATTTATTAAGAAAATGCTTTTGATCCCATTCAAACATCAAATTTAAATTATAATACCACCACGTATTACATTGTTTTAATATCTTTTTACAAGTATCATAATCATAATTTGTATTATTTGATATATCATGCATATGATTTAAACAATCTGCAGTAAACAATCTATTATTATAATCTGTAATATGACCATTTCTAAAATAATAATCAAATACTACATTTTCATTAACATCATCTACTAACAAATATGCAAATTCTTTAATTTCTTTAATATCATTAATATTAAATCCATTTAATGATAAAAGAAAACATAATAAATATTTCTTATCATTTACTTTAACTAAGTGCGTAAAATATTTCATAGTTCCCATATCTTTTCTGGAGTTGGTCTACCATCTAACCAATCTTCAGTATATTTTTCATATTCTTCTTCAGACATATCTCCTTTTATAAATATCTTATAAAGATTATGAAATGTATTTTCAAATGTCTCTAATGAACTTTTATCATAGTCTTCATATGGATCACCTTTGAATATTGGTTCATTTTCAGCTAATTCTTTACTACATATAATAGCCTGTACAGATTCATCATTTGATATTCTCCAATATCCTCTTGCTTGTTGTTCATTAAGAGTTATATACATTGGATAATATAACTCATATTCATCATTTGGCATACATACATAAAATACTTTCATAAAATCAATTTCATTAATATATTTATAATTCATATTTTTTATGGAAATCATTATACAGATGCATGAATTCTGATGTAAAGAAACGTGTAACATCATGAACTAATTGATCATCTATTTCCATTCCTTCAGTAGCACATGCTAATGCTCCAGCTAATCCACCTTCTGTATCAGTATCACCACCTAATGATATTGCTTTACGAATACAGTCTTCATAAGAATTTGAATCTCTCCAACATATCAATACAGCAGGAACTGAATTCTGACATGTACATTCAAATTTATGTACTCTTTTTAATTCATCATAAGATTTTGAAAGATCATATCTAAATTGTCTGCTAATATATTTCAATATATCTTTTTTAGTATTGCCTTCCTTAGCAAAGAATATTGCAGCTGCTATAGCTTGTGCACCTTTAATTCCTTCAGGATGATTATGAGTTACTTCAGCAGATATCTTAGCTAACTCCATGCATTCATCAATATTATTTGCAACATAAGCAACTGGTGGAACTCTCATAGCAGATCCATTACCAAATGAATTATATGGATCTCTACGTTTTTCATTAATCCATTTCTTAAATGTTGTCTCAAGATCATAATGCCATAATCCATAATTGTATTTATTACCCCAATAATGGAACTTATCAATTAACGCATCCTTTGACCTATCAGTATTCATAAGCCAATCAGCAACAGCAATCATACAAATAGAATCATCAGAAGGATGAGTTCTATCATACATAAATTCAAAATTATAATCCTTAGTTGGTTTTTGTGCATAATACTGTCCAATACTATCACCAACAATTTGTCCAATTATACCTTTCATAACTTAATTAATTTAATTATTTTATATGTTAAATATTTTATTATTTAAAGTTCATATTTATTGTGAAATTCATTTAATATATATATAAATTCATCAGGTATATATCCATCTTCACATAATTTATATAAAAATTCATCATTAATACTAGTTTCTTCTTTAGCATTACATATTGATCCAGCTATACATGCTTCAGTATCGGCGTCTCCACCTAGACTTACAGCCTTACGAATACAATCTTCATATGATGTACTTTCATACCAACAAGTTAAACATACAGGTATGGATACTTGACAAGTACAATTAAATTTATGCGTATTTTTTAAATCCTTATATGATTGTAATTTATAATCTGTATTATTTAATATATAATTAATGATTTCATCTTTTGTTTTACCATTACGATATAACCATATTGCAATAGCAACTGTAATTGCACCTTTAATACCTTCAGGATGATTATGAGTAACTTCTGCTGATGTTTTTGCTAAGTTAATACATTCTTCCAATGAATTTGCAACCCAGCCTACTGGAGATACTCTCATAGCAGAACCATTACCATAAGAATTATATGGTTCACGTGTATCTGAATTAACCCAATTTTTAAATTTTGGTGCATACCCATAATTATATTTATTACACCAATATTTAAGTTTATTGATTAATTCATCTTTTGAACGATCTGTATTCATTAGCCAATCAGCTACTGCTATTGTACATGTACTATCATCAGTTACATGTGATTCATTCGTTATTAATTCAAAATTATAATTATGTGTTGAATGAAATTCATAATTTTGCCCAATAAGATCTCCAACAACTGCACCTATAATACCTATCATATAATGTTTAATTTTAATTTTTTATTATTTTAATAATCTAAATTTAACATCTCCCATTTATCTTTTTCAGTTACACTATATTGTTTTGATTCTATTAATGCATCTATATACATTTCAAATGCTTCTTTAAAATTGCTTATTGAACCATTAGGAAATACTTCATAAATACCATCATAAAATTCTTCTCTCCAAGCAGTCATTGGACGATACCAAATATCAACCCAAACATCAGTTTCAAATTCAGTGTCACAAGTAACATGAAACTTATCAGGTTCAGAATATCCTGTGCCACAACTACAATTTGGTCTTAGATGCTTAATAAATTTAATAGATGTTATTTTCATATATTTTTATATTTAATTTGAATATATATATCGTAATCAATTTCTTTGTAATCTTCGGGACGATCTTTCATATTTTGCAATATATCTTGTAAATTTCTTGAACTATAATAAAAATCAGGTCTACTTAAATTACCACCAATGAATTTTTTTGTATAATCATTATATGGCATAATTAAAAACATTGGGAATTTTAAAACATCAGGCTGAGATATTGTCATCAATCGTTTTTCATAGAATTCTGGTTCATTAGTCCAACCTGCAGCAAAATCACAATGCCAATAACCCTGTCCTTCTAATCCACGACCATTTGCAACAAGAACTTTATCATATTCTTTAATTTGATTAAATCCAACTTCTTTATAGATTAATTCATATTGATCTTCATCATAAGTTTTAAACATTGTACCATCATCAAAATAATATTCAGTCCAATAATAATATTCATCATATCGCCCGCTATCATCAATATCTGACATACGAACTGCTTTATTAATACGACCAAATACTTGATGATCCTTTTTAAGTCTTACAATATCACCAATCTGAAATCTATCATTTCTATAATCCATAACTATTCAAATTTAATTATTTCTTTATCTAATATTAAATTCATAAAATCTTTTCTATAACACCAATATCTAATATCTTTCCAAAAACACCATTCTTCAAAACCTTCTTCAACTCTCCAATTTTCTGGTTTATTTATATCATCAGGATATATATGTTGTTCTAAATAACCAATTCCAAACCACCATTTATTATGTTTATAATTTAGAAAACATATTGGCTCATATTCCTTAGGTGGATTATCATTGTCTCTTTTAATCCAAGTTAGCTTATATGTATTTTTTATCTGTTTCATTGAATATTGGCTTGACATTCTTTATATTGACCCATTGACAGAATTTTCCAAATGTATCATGTATTGCAACTTTTGGAAGATATTCATTAATGATTAGACAAAAACATATCTTACCTTTATGTTTTACCATCTTAAACTCATTTCCATTAGCATCAGCAAAAGAAAACGAATTATCATCAGGCATTTTCTTTAATATGTTTTTTGATTGATTAATGTAATGAGATGGCAACATTGATAACATAGCTGTATGTTCATCAATAGATTTATTGTCTAATTTACGAGCTAAATATCTTTTGCCTTTATGCTCCCATTCTTCATCTGTTTCTGCAAACTGTTTATTTACAATCATACAAGCATTCTGATAAGTGACAATAGTCATGTCAGAATCATCATATTCATAAACACGTCTATCATCACCATCTTTCCAAGGAGACATTTGTAATAGATATTTATCCATTACTTTATATATGTTTCCAGTGTTATTAGATTGCAAATATGTACTATTATCCATTATTTCATATATAAATTATTTTCTTTTATAATGTTATATACTCCCCTATTAAAATATAGTTCAACGTTTTTGTTTTGTTTAATAAAATTTCTAATATCTGTAGAATGCATTTCAAATCCTGGCATAAGATTAACATAAGCCTTGCATTTGCAAATTTGACTAAAATATTTTTCAAATTCTGGTTTGATTGTTCCAACAATTATCATTCTATCAATATACTTTGATAAAATTTCTGTTGAATTATACCAAGATCCATATAATATCTCATGATAAGTTTCTTCAGTCAAAATCCAAAGAAAATCTTTTCCTATAGATTTATCATTATCATTAGAAAGATATTCTAACATATCATATGTATATGTCCAATCATGCTTAAATTCAATATCATTTACGATTACATTAGTATCTTCTGTTGATAATGGTTCAAACATTAATTTTGACATATAATACCTATAAAGAATCGGAGTTGAATCTTTCTTATTTGGATTTTGCTTAGTTGGAATTATATGAATGCTATTAATTGATTTTGATATATCTGAATTAATAACACTCATAATAACATTAGCATGACCAATATGTGGTGGATCAAATGAACCTAAAAATATTGCATTCATAACTTAAAGATTTTCATATAGTAATGTTATGTGATTCTTTTTAATTTCTGGAGTTTCAATACCCATGTCTTTACAATGATTATTGAATTCATAAGTATTAAATGGGTGAGTTATAATATGATAACCTGATTTTGTTGGCAATGTTGTAACAATTGCATAATCATATTTTGTTGAGCATCTTCCAATAGCTTCAAGAACATAATGAAGATATTGATTGTCATTTTCACAATCATCAATATCAATTACCCATCGTTTTTCTTTACCTGATAATGAACCATTTACAGAATCGCAAAATCGCCAAGGTTTCTTTGATTCTCCCAAAGCAACCATTTCTGCATATTTAACCAATGTCTTTTTAGAAAGTTCAATCTTTGATTTAGCATTAACACTGATATATGCACGAAGCTTAAACATATCACAGCATTGTTTGATTTCTTCAATATATCTATCAAACAATTCTAATGAATCAATATAATAGCATTTAAATGTATAATTAGCAGCAGGCATATCTGGATTATCTTTACCACGACGAATCAACTGAACATCAAAATAAAGATCCTTTCTATATTGCTGTTTTTCAGGAATTCCGAGATCTTTCATATAATCTCGCATAACCTTAATATTGTCTGTCATATTTAATCAATATTAATCAAACGATAAATACCGTCATTTTTAATTTCCCAATGAAAATTAATATCAAACTTAACTTTGTTACCCATGTTAATTGTCATAATAGAAACATTATCAGTATGCTTTACAATAAAAGGGAAAGGCAATCGTTCTGAAATATAATCAAATAACGCATGCTGATTTTTAACACAATGATAACGATAAGTGTTCATTAAAAAGTTATCAATTAAATTTTTCTTAATTTCATTATACATAACTAAAATATATTTAAAATATTAAAACTATTTAAATATAGTTCAAATAATATTAAAATTCAAAAATGGCAGATCTTAAGATCTGCCATTCTTAAATATATAATTGATTTTTAACCTACTTGTGGAATTACATAGCCTTGACATGGACAATATTGATCACAATCACAGTGTGGATAGTATGTCTTTTCATTACAAGAACATGTATCAACTTTTGACTGACATAAGTGAGCTGTGCAATTACCTACATTTGTATTACATGTACATGCATCATATGAAGGACATACTGTATTATATGTGTTACAGTCACATTGACATGAATCTTTTACTGTTGTATTATGTGTGTTACAATCGCATTGACACGAATCTTTTACTGTTGTTCCTTGTGTGTTACAGTCACAGTTACAGCCAGTTCTTGCATTTGAACAGTGTCCTCCACAGTTCGAACATTGTGTATAACAGTTACATGAGTCAGAACAGTGTCCAGCACAATTTGAACATTGGGTATAACAGTTACATGAATCATTACAGTGTCCAGCACAGTTTGAACATTGGGTATAACAGTTACATGAATCAGAACAGTGTCCAGCACAGTTTGAGCATTGGGTATAACAGTTACATGAATCATTACAGTGTCCTCCACAATTTGAGCATTGAGTATAACAGTTACAAGAATCTCCACAGTGTCCAGCACAATTTGAACATTGGGTATAACAGTTACATGAATCATTACAATCTGGAGAACATCCTACAACATTACAATCACAGCTACATACATCATTACAAGAACAACCTACATATCCTCTATCTGTACAGTCGGGATCGCAAGTAGCATCGCATATGCATTTACGCTCTGCATTACAAAAACAAACACAACCACCTTCATAATTGTAATCATGCGTTAAACAATCATCATTTGTTACTGCATTGCAATCACATCCGCATGGATCATGACCAGTACAATCACATGAACAATCGCTATGACTAGCACACTGTTCTCTATAATCTATACATTTCCAATTCGCATGTTCTCCATTACAACTAGAATTATTGTACTGATCATAAGGTAAACAATTATGACCACATGTTTTATATCTACAAGAATCACCTGATCCTGATGTTTGTGAATCACAATAACAGTGCCAATCTTTACAATCAGCACATTCTGCAGTGCAGGAACCATTATAATGATTATCAGCACATGTATTAGAATAACAATAACCACTACTATAATTATTTTCTTTACATTCACAAGATTGTGTATGACAAGTACATGCCGCATATCCATGGCATCCGCATCCTGTCCAACTTTCGCATAAACAATATCTTGGGTCATCCTTATAATATGATTTACATGTACTATATTGTGAATTATTACATCCATCACCATCACAAGTACAATAAGTTCCATCATTATTACAATCACAATAACAGTCATCTTTATATGTACGTGTATGATTATTGCAATCGCATTGACATGAATCTTTAGTTGTACGAGTATGATTATTACAATCACATTGACAAGAGTCCTTCGTTGTTGTATTATATGTATTGCAATCGCATTGACATGAATCTTTAGTTGTACGAGTATGATTATTACAATCACATTGACAAGAGTCCTTCGTTGTTGTATTATATGTATTGCAATCACATTGACATGAATCTTTTACTGTTGTTCCTTGTGTGTTACAGTCACAGTTACATGCACTTGTTGTATTAGAACAATGACCAGCACAGTTCGAACATTGTGTATAACAGTTACATGAATCATTACAGTGTCCAGCGCAGTTTGAACATTGAGTATAACAGTTACAAGAATCATTACAGTGTCCAGAACATGTGCTATCATTATTACAGATACAGTCCGCACATTTTGTATCACACGTATTATTTTGGTTACAGTCGCATACACATACGACATGTGAT
>Ga0247609_10003270_pt1 | contig 16512 bp, 13 predicted proteins | sample 172DNAGHGlowgp2_FD_193487 | JGI IMG/M metagenome (GOLD analysis project Ga0247609, IMG submission 193487) | Sheep rumen microbial communities from Palmerston North, Manawatu-Wanganui, New Zealand - 1728 DNA GHGlow gp2 | ecosystem: Host-associated > Mammals > Digestive system > Stomach > Rumen ...
TCTTTTTTTTTTTTTGTTGAAGAATTTTATATGACTAATGAACTTTATCACTTCGGCGTTATTGGAATGAAGTGGGGTGTTAGGAGATATCAGAATGAAGATGGATCGCTTACTTCTGCTGGTCGAAAACACTATAAATACGGAAAAGTTGGTGTCGATCGCAATGGCGATAGCGTTACTGTGAGTCATAAAAAATATGGTTCTATGACAATAGACAGCGAAACGTTTAACTATCTAGAGCAAGACGGCCAAAAGCATACTGAGAAATACTTAGAACAATTTTTAGACGTTCCGTTTAGTCAAGTCGCTTCGATTGCTGATAATGATCCCAGGGTTGCTAAAGCTATAAACAAAGACATTGACGAATTTATGGAGAAAGAACTTACGGCATTTCTTAAAACAGGAACGAAGATAGATTTAAGAAACGATCTGCAAAGTAGAAAAAACAGTCAGTCCGTTTCTAAAACATATCCAAAAGCGCCGAAACTTCCAAAGGTTGAAAAGAATAAATATGCCAATAAATCTTTTTCTGCTGAGCAAGCAATCGATAAAGCTTATGAAGATTTAGAAAAACTAATTCCCAATTACCACGATCTTTCCCAGGACGATCAAGATCGATTGTGGATGGAATATTCTAATAGGACCGGCTTGTATAAATATACATAAAAAGGACAGGATATATGACTAATGAACTTTATCACTATGGCATAGAAGGGATGCGATGGGGTGTTCGTCGTTATCAGAATAAAGACGGAACCCTGACTGAATTAGGAAAACGCAGACTGGGTCAGGATAAATCGATCAAACTTGTTTCTGGAGACGATGGCAGCACTAGAGTCGATAGCAATGATTCTGATAGTGTTTATAAAGCTCATACAAAGATCAGAAATGAAGTTAGTGTTGATAATAATCAGTTATCGAAGGCACAAAGAAGCGGCGCTGATACTGCTCGTATAGCCTCAGATATGGTTAAACGTTCGGCAAACAAAGGGCGTTCCAAGGCTGTATCCAAGATTGACTTGAGTGAGATGACGGATGCCGAACTCAGAGCTAAAGTCAATAGAATGAATTTGGAGAGACAATACAAGAATCTCCAATCAGAAAAAGTTAGTCTAGGAAGAGACAAAGTTTCTGAAGTCATTTCTGGAATCGGGGACGCCATTTCTATTGGTGCTAATATTGCATCTATTGCATCTTCTATAGCTCTCATACTTAAATGACAAAGGAATAATTCAAAATGGCACTATCGAACACTGCTGTACCTAAATACTACGGCATGTTTCGAGATGCCGTTATCCGAGGAGAGATTCCTGTTAACGAGCAAATCTCTCTTGAGATGAATAGGATTGACAAGCTGATTGACGATCCTAAAATTTACTACGACGAATCGGTTGTAGAAGGCTGGATTTACTTCTGCGAAAACGAAATGACGCTTACTGATGGAGGGGACGTACACGTTCTTCCATCTTTCAAACTCTGGGCAGAGCAACTTTACGGTTGGTACTACTTTATTGAGAAAAGTATATACAAACCTAATGGCGATGGCTCTGGTGGACATTATGTTACAAAGCGGATAAAGAAACGTCTAATCAACATTCAGTATCTAATCGTAGGACGAGGGGCGGCTAAGTCGTTATATGATACTTTCGTCCAGGCTTATACACTAATCGTCGACAGATCCACCACACATCAGATAACAACTTCTCCGACAATGAAACAGTCCGAAGAAGTTATGCAGCCATTCGCCACTGCTATTACCAGGGCAAAAGGCCCCGTCTTTCAGATGATGACTCAGGGCTCAATTCAAAATACTACTGGAAACAGAATGAATCGTAAACACCTGTATTCTTCTAAGAAAGGTATTGAGAATAACTTTACCAATAGTTATCTTGAAATCCGACCGCTTAAGATCGACAAACTTCAGGGATTGCGAGTCAAATGCGCGACGCTTGACGAATGGCTTTCAGGCGATCTTCCAGAAAACCCGATTACCGCCATTCAGCAGGGCGGTGCTAAAGGATTAGCCCCGGATTACATAATTCTTGCCACTAGTTCGGAGGGTACAACTCGAAATGGTATTGGTGACACCATTAAGTTGGAACTAATGGACATTCTTACCGGCAAGTACAACAATCCGCATGTGTCTATCTGGTGGTATAAGCTAGATAACATGGACGAGATTAATAATCCTGACATGTGGATTAAGGCGAATCCAAATCTTGACCTGACAGTTTCTTATGAGACATATCAGGAAGAAGTCCAGAAGATGAAGAATGTTCCTTCTGCTAAGAATGAGATTCTTGCAAAGAGATTCGGAATACCAGCAGAGGGACATACATACTTCTTTACTTATGAGGAAACTCTGCTTCATAGAAAAAGAGAATTCTGGCAGATGCCGTGCTCTATGGGCGCGGACTTGTCTATGGGCGATGACTTCTGCTCTTTTACATTTTTATTCCCAATTCAAAATGGGGGGTTTGGAGTTAAGACTCGCAACTACATTACCGAGCACACTCTATACAAACTCCATGCTTCGATGCGTCAACAATACGATAAGTTCATAGATGAAGGAAGTCTTATCATCATGCCGGGAACAGTTCTCGACATGATTGACGTGTATGCGGATTTAATCAAGTTTATCGACGACAATCAGTACGATGTCAGATGCTTTGGTTACGATCCGTATAACGCAAAAGATTTTGTCGAACGTTGGGCAAAAGAGAATTCTCCTTACGGGATAGAGAAGGTGATTCAAGGAGCCCGTACCGAGTCCGTTCCTCTTGGCGAGTTAAAGAAACTTGCAGAGGAGCGGCTTCTTTTGTTTGACGAAGAACTTATGAAATTTGCAATGGGAAACTGTGTCACTTTGGAAGACACAAACGGTAACAGAAAACTTTATAAACAGCGGCACGAACAGAAGATTGACGCTGTTGCCGCAATGATGGATGCCTATGTGGCATATAAGTTGAACAGAGAGGCATTCGAATAAGAATATTAATGCGATCTTAAAAGTAAAGTTAAAAATAAAATAATAAAAAGCGCTAACAAAATTCCGGTATATATAAAGTGTTTTTTATTATTTAGTTTATTTAATTCTAATTCTTGATACAATTCTTTTTCTTTGATTTTGGCTTTAATAATATTATCGTTCTGTTCTTCTATAATTAATTTGCTTCCGCAATGAGAACAATAAATGATACCTTTAGAAACGTTATCGTTTAGCGGCGCCCCACAGTCTGGGCATTTTAAAGATTTAATGTTCATATCCACTCCTTTGAATAAATTAAATAACCATGTTTAATAAATTATATCATGCTTTTAAAGTTTTTTAAATATGCTAATCACTAAGCCGCTTACGTATCGAAGCAATCGTAATGTGTGGAACTAGCAGGGGTACAACAATAAAAATGAAGAATGAACTTTATCATCATGGAATAATTGGACAAAGATGGGGGGTAAGAAACGGTCCCCCATATCCATTGAAAGTACATCAAAACTTCGTCAATAGAGCGTTCGGCAAATTAACCGGACATTACGACAGACAAAAAATGAATGTTGGACTTCCTAAAAACGAAAAAGAAGCGAAACGACAAGGTTGGATAAAACTTTCAGAAAAAGCCAGCGCAATGCATCAATTTCATACCGAAGATGGAGTAAAAAACGCAAAGTGGATTTCTCCGGACGGGCATAGAGAAGTAGTTTATACTGGCAAAGGAAAAAATCAGCATATAACATACGATCCAAGAGACGTTGGAACATATAACTATAATTCTCACAAAGAGAGTTTAATAGGTCATACTATTAAAGATGTTATACCATATGTTCTAGTTGGTAATAGCAAATACGACCCAACAACAAAAGCAGAAAGAATAACCGCTTCCATTAGAAACGTTTTATCGATACCGCCATCAAAAACAAAACCGGAAATAGAAGCGGCTGGAAAAACACGAATAGATAGAGTTTTAAACAAGAAAAAGAAAAGATAAAGGAACGTTTATAATATGGCAGACTATTCAATAGGTTCCCGGTTCAAACAAGCCTGGAACGCTTTTTTTAATAAGGATCCAACAAACAATATGCGTGACTATGGTCCGTCTTATTCGTATCGACCGGATCGCTTTAGATTTACAGGGGTGAACGATAGGAGTATTGTTACCGCAATATTCAATAGAATATCTATAGATGCGTCATTGATCGGTTTTCGTCATGTTCAATTGGATGAGGATAAACGCTATAGTTATGATGTTGACTCCGGATTAAATAAGTGCTTAACACTTAGTGCTAATCTTGACCAAACCGGTAGAGCTTTTATACAAGACGTTGTGGCATCTATGCTCGACGAAGGATGTGTAGCTATATGCCCAATAATTACCGATAGTGATCCAACTAAATCTGACTCCTATGGCATAGAAAATATGAGAGCAGGAAGAGTTGTTCAATGGTATCCATCCAGTGTTAAGGTTGAGTTATATAACGAATTTACAGGTAGAAAAGACGAGATCATTTACCAGAAAAGAATGGTCGCTATTATTGAAAATCCTTTATATGCTGTCGTGAATGAAAATAATTCTACAGCTAAGCGTTTGATGAGAAAACTTGCATTACTTGACTTTTTAGACGAACGAAATGGCTCTGATAAGTTAAATATGATTATACAACTTCCGTATGGAACTAGTAGAGATCGTTTAAGGGATAGAGCTAATAGAAATATTGCTAATATAGAAGAGCAATTATCGAACTCTAGATTTGGTATAGCATATACTGACTCGGCTGAGCACATATTTCAGATCAATAGACCGTTGGAAAACACCTTACTAGGACAAATCGAATTTCTTACAAATCTGTTATATAGTCAGCTTGGTATAACAAAAGAAATTATGGATGGTACGGCTACGGACGAAGCTATGCTCAATTACTATACAAGAACTATAGAACCGATTATGTCATCTATTGCTGACGAGATGACTAGAAAATTTTTGACCAAAAATGCTAGAACTAGAGGACAAATGATTTCTTATTATAGAAATCAGTTTAGCTTAGTTCCTTTGGATAAATTGTCAAGAACGTTAGGAGAATTGATTGCGAACAGAATTCTCACATCTAACGAAGCACGGCAGATTATAGGAATGTCACCATCCGATGATCTTTCTGCAGATTCCTTGCTGAATCCAAATGTCGATCCGGTTACAAATGCTGAAGCGATTAGCGGTAATGGTGAACCAAACATTAATATAACAGGAGATGAGGAAATTCAAAATGTCTAGAAAACCAGATTTTTGCGGGTATGTTACTCGTAATGACATTTTGTGCTCCGACGGAAGGATTATTAAAAAAGATGCATTTAAAGATTGCGACGGAAAAACCGTTCCGTTGGTTTGGAATCATGATCACGATTCTCCGGAGTCGGTAATCGGTCATGCCGAATTGTATAACAAACCCGATGGGGTTTACGGAAAATGCTATCTTAATCCCGATGTAGAGTATGGAAAAACAGCAAAGGCATTAGTATCGCACGGAGATATTACCGGCCTTTCTATCTATGCCAACAAGCTTAAGCATAATGGATCGAATGTGGTACATGGTATTATCAGAGAAGTGAGTTTAGTTCTTGCTGGGGCTAACCCTGGAGCGTTTATTGAGCCCAAGAGCATTTCGCATACAGACGATGGAGATGAAACGGTCGATGAGGCCGTTATTTTTATGGGCGAAAATTTAGAACTTTATCACGCTGATGAAGAGGAGCACAAAATGACAGAAGAAAAAAACAAAAAGCCGTCTCCGGAGCCCGAAACAGATGAAAAAGATACGGACGAAGGCGAAGAAACTGTAGCTGATGTTTTTAATACCCTTACCGAGAAGCAGAAAAAAGTTGTTTATGCGCTTGTTGGGGCGGCAATCGCTGATGGCGGAGATAACGATAAAGATGATGAGGAGAAAGAAGATATGAAACATAATGTTTTCGAGCAGGATACGAATCGTGAGGATGTCATTTCCCATTCCGATCTGAACGAGATTGTAACTTATGCCAAGGATAGCAGCGGATCTTTCCGAGACACATTCAATAGTTATATGAAAGAAAACAATCTTGAGCTGGTTCACGACGGTCTTACCAGCAGCGGATTTACTCAGGATACTACTCAGGACGGCAACATCACCTGGCTGTTCCCTGACTATCAGCTGTATGGTTCCAAGACCCCTCAGCTGCTTACCAACGATCAGAGCTGGGTTTCCTCCGTTATCAACGGAACAACCAAGCTTCCTTACAGCCGAGTAAGGACCCATCACGTTGACATCAGGAACGTCAACGGTAATCACGACGATCTTCGTGCTCGTGGATACAAGAAAGGCCAGCAGAAAGATTTCGTAGGCAACTATGCCCTGATGCGTAGGGAGACCGATCCGCAGACTATCTATGTTGAGTCCGAGCTTGAGAGAGATGATGTGATCGACATCACTGATTTCGACTATGTTCAGTGGCAGTACAACATCGATCGTATGCAGCTTGAGGAAGAGCTTGCGACTGCAATCATGCTTGGCGACGGCCGTGTTGATGGGACTAAGGGTAAGATCTATCCCACTCATATTCGTCCTATCTGGACCGATGATGATCTTTATACAATTCATAAGGATATTGATATTGAGACTGCCAGAACCGAGATCCAAGGCACTGAGACTGGTAGCTATTTCAGTGACAACTTCATTTACACTGAGGCCATGATTGCTGCCGTTCAGGACGTGTTCATTGACTTCATGGGAACCGGCACTCCGGATATGTACATTGATCCCTGGATGCTCAACAAGCTTATGCAGGCTCGTGATCGCAACGGTCGTAGGATTCGCAACACTGTGAATGAGCTGGCCAGCGAACTCAACGTCGGAACCGTTCATCGTGTACAGCAGTTCCGCAATCGGATTAGAACTGATGCGAACGGTAATAAGCATAAGCTGCTCGCAATCATCGGTAACATGAAGGATTACGGCGTCGGCTCCACCAAGGGCGGTCAGATCACTCACTTCACTGATTTTGACATTCGTTTCAACCAGCTGATCTCTCTGATCGAAACACGTCTGTCCGGTGCTAACATGCATCTGTATTCTTTCGTGGTTATCGAGGAACCCGTATCCGGAAGCTGATAAGGAGGTGATCCTATGTCTAATACTACTAAAAAGGATGCGCTGAAGGCTATTCTTACTGCGTTCGGACAGACTACTAATGAGAAGACTGAAAAGGGTCTGCTTTTCCAGATTTCTGAGGCATTTCAGACCGCAGTAGAAGAGGGAAGTGTCGTTATCAATGTTATCGAATTGCCTGAAGTTAGTGCTAGCGATAACGGAAAGGTTCTCGGCGTTGTTGATGGCGCTTGGGCAGCAATGGAACTGCCCACTCCTGAAGACGAACTGCCCACCGTTAGCGCAAGTGACGACGGTAAAGTTCTTGGCGTTGTTGACGGAGCTTGGGCTGCTATGGATCTTCCTGCTCCTGAAGAGGAAACAGTCGAATCTGGATCGTAACATTTGTTAGCAAAAGGGGACTTTCAAAATGAGTAAATATTTTGGAAAAATCGGCTACGGTGTAACTGAGGAAACTCGACCTGGAGTTTATGAACAGACTTTGCGGGAGCGAGAATACTATGGCGATATCGTGAGGAACATTCGCCGCTATGAAAATGGTGGGAAAGTCAACGACGATCTGAATATTAACATGACCCTCAGCATCGTAGCTGACCCCTTTGCATATCAGAATTTTCATCAGATTAGGTATGCGGAATACATTGGTACAAATTGGAAGGTATCCTCTGTTGAAACGCAGTTTCCTAGACTGATTCTGACGTTAGGAGGCGTGTACAATGGCGAAGATGATGAATGATCGTCTCGAACTGCATGAGCTTCTTTGCGAAATCCTTGGGTCACGAAATGTTTATTTTCAACCACCAGAATCAGTAAAGATGAAGTATCCGGCTATTGTTTACAGCCGGAACCGAATCGAAAACACATCTGCCGATAACATTATTTATAGGCAGGCCGTGTCGTATACCATAACCGTTATTGATAGAGATCCGGACAGTGAAATTGTCGAGCGGATGTCTCAAGTGGCTCGTATACGACACGATCGATCATACGTAGCAGATAACTTGAATCATGATGTATTCACACTATTTGTATAAGGAGAAACAACATGTCTAAACTTGTATGGGACAAAGTTGGAGAAAAATATTGGGAAACAGGCGTAGACCGTACTGTACTTTTCCCTATGACTGCGGCTGGCGGTTATAATGCAGGTGTTGCCTGGAGTGGCATTACTGCGATCAACGAGTCTCCGTCCGGCGCAGAGCCCACGAAGATCTATGCCGATAATATCGTTTACGGCGTTCTGATGAGCCCGGAAGAGGATGCTCTAACGATCGAAGCGTTTACATATCCAGAAGAGTATGCAGCCTGCATTGGTGAAGCATCGATTGTTGACGGAGCTGTTATTAAGCAGCAGAACCACCTTCATTACGGTCTTGCTTATCGTACTATGATTGGCAATGATACTGTTGGTACTGCACACGGTTATAAGATCCACATCTTCTGGGATTGTGTGTCCGGTGCGTCCGAGGACAGCAACTCCACGATCAATGACAGCCCCGAGCAGAAGACTTTCAGCTGGTCCGTTACTGCGCTTCCTGTTAATGCTAAAGGTTTCCAGCCTACAGCATCGATCGTTATTGATTCCACAAAGGTTTCAGAAAGCGTTCTTCAGCAGATTGAGGCTCTTCTGTATGGTACTGACGCCACTGAAGGCAGTGGTGGAACTGAAGGTACTGCTGGAACCGATCCTCAGCTTCCCAGTATTGATCGGGTTATCAATATCCTTCGTGGAACCAGCGAGGAGACCGGCGAAGAGACCGGAACTACGTAAACCACATAATCTATTTTCCATTTTTATACCTCTTGGGCTACTTGGACGCAAAATCTGAGTAGCCCCTTAGTTTTTTCAATGAAAGGAGTACCAAATGATTAGCAAAACTATTAAATATGTCGACTATAATGGCGTCGAAAAAGAGCAGACTTATTGGTTCAATATGTCTAGAGCAGATCTTATGGATCTGGAAACATCCGACGAGGAAGGATGGACTAATAAAGTAAGAAAACTTATTGCTGAGCAGCGAGGAAGAGAAGCGTATAAGATCATTGAGCAGTTCATTAAGGATTCTTACGGAGTTAAAACCCCAGACGGTGGCTTTGACAAAGATCCGAAATATTTGAAAGAGTTTAGAAATTCCGAAGCTTATTCAGAGCTTATCTGGGGTTTTGTTGAGAACCCGGATGCGTTTGCATCGTTTATCGAGGGAATTGTTGGATCGGTAAAAAAGTCGGTTGACATGATCGATATAGACAAAGAAATTGAAAAGCGAGCTAAAGCAGAAGGCAAGGTGATGAACTTTGTTACTCCTTCAAATCCCTGATAGGGAATTATGGGATCCAGTAAAAGAAAAGTTCATTTCGGTGAAAGGTGCCACTGTTGAATTAGAGCATAGTCTTTACGCAATTTCAAAATGGGAGTCCAAATGGCACATTCCTTTTCATGACGATCGAACTAAAAAAACTTTAGAACAAAACATTGACTATATTCGTTGTATGTGCGTCAGTTCCGACGTTGATCCGAACGTTTTTAATTATATTACAGAAGAAAACGCTAGAGAAGTTACTAGCTACATAGACGATAGTTCTACGGCTACTTGGTTTAATAATGCGGCTAATAGACGTTCTGGAAAAAAAGAGATAATTACTGCTGAAATTATTTATTATTGGATGACCGCTTACAACATACCAGAAAGTTATCAATATTGGCATTTAAACAAATTGATGACGCTTCTTCGTGTATGCGCCGAAAAGAGCAATCCGGATAAGAAGAAAATTAATAATACCGGTCAACTTGCGGCTCAAAGAAGAGCGTTGGTTGCTGCTAGACGAAAGAAGTATCACACAAGAGGCTAATGATGATTACATTAACGCACAAAGGCGACTTTTCAAAGCTTGATGGGTATTTGAGTAGACTTGAACGGTTTATTGGTCTCAGTGATCTTGATTCTTACGGAAGGCGTGGGGTAGAAGCTCTTGAGGCGGCTACCCCAAAAGATACAGGGACAACTTCAGAATCTTGGAATTATAAAATTAAAAAATCTGATGGGGTGTTGTCATTAGAATTTGTTAACTCTAACTATAATAACGGTGTTCCAATAGCGATTATTTTACAATATGGTCATGGAACAAGAAACGGCGGTTGGGTTGAAGGTCGAGACTATATAAACCCTGCGTTGAAACCAATATTTGATGAAATAGTAAACGACTTAACGAAGGAGCTTCGCGAGATATGAGCAATGTTATTGACGAACGCGTAGCCGCGTTAAAATTTGATAATTCTCAATTCGAGAAAGGTGTACAGACATCGCTTAATACTTTAGACAAATTGAAAGCGTCTTTAAATTTTAGCGGACAAATCAATGCTTTTCGAGAAATAGAAAACGCTGCTAGTAGAGTAACTTTTTATAAGATGGCCAACAGCGTTACAGAATTAGAACATCGTTTTTCGGCGCTTGGCATTGCCGGCATGACCGTAATACAGGATCTTACAAGAACAGTAGAAAACTTTGTTGTTGGAACCATGTCTGGTTTGTTCAATAAAATTGCTGAAGGCGGTAAACGTCGAGCAATGAATGTTGAGCAAGCAAGATTCCTGCTACAGGGATTAATTGATGACAGCACCGAAATAGAAGCAATAATGCAGAATGCAAAAGATTCTGTTACTGACACCGCGTATGGATACGACCAGGCCGCTATGGCCGCCGCCCAGTTTGCTACGTCTGGTGTTCAATCCGGAGAGCAGATGAGCAGAACGCTTTCTGCTGTTGCAGGAGTAGCCGCTACTACTAATTCTGAATATGCTTCTATATCTGATATTTTTACAAAAGCCGCCGGTCAAGGACGCTTAATGGGCGAAGAGCTTATGCGGTTGTCTAGTAGGGGGCTTAACGCAGCAGCCACTATTGCTAAATATTTTAACAATGTTCAATCCGGATCAGCAGAAGCAACAGATTCGGTCAAAGCTTCTATTGCCGAATTAACGGGCGGACTTCAAGTAACAGAAGCCGAGATTCGTGAATGGACTTCAAAAGGTAAAATTTCTTTTGACATGTTTGCGGGAGCCATGGCCGAATCGTTCGGTAAACATGCAAAAGATGCTAATAAGACCGTTACAGGTGTTCTTAGCAATATTAATGCAAGGTTTTCGCAGATTGGCGAAAAGTTTTTCACACCATTGATCACTCAAGAAGGCCCTCTTGTTACTTTTCTAAACAAAGTGATGAACAAGTTTGGAGAAGTAAGAGATAGTATTCAGCCGATTGCGGATCTTTTTACTAATACGGTTATACGCTTATTAGAAGTAGGCGGAAGATTAATTGATGCGATACCGGTAAAACAATTTTTCGAAAAAATTAATGGCTACTTAGATCCCATCTCTAAGAAAATCGATGGAATATTTGGTCTAATCAATAAAACAGAAAACCCGGTTTCGAAAATTACCAAAGAGAGTATAGATGGTCTTGGGTTGAGTGAAAAAGCTCTTGATCATTTTCAAAACGTACTTAAAGACGTTGCAAAAGAGCATAATATCGACATTGATTCTATGCTCGATTCAGAAACATCTTTCTGGGACACTTTAAAAGAAGGTTGGCTTACAAGCGATCTGTTTGAAGAAGCTATAAATAAACTTACAACTGGTACCGAAGAGGCAACTGAAGGCTTTGACAAATTAAAAGAGGCAGCCGAAGCAGTTATCAGAGGAGATTACGGTAACGGCGCAGAACGAATAGAAGCCCTTACAGCAGCCGGACTTGATCCACAGAAAGTTCAGGACTTTGTTGATAAAGTTCACGAATTGGCTGGAGGAACATGGGAACTTAATGATGCTGTATGGGAAGCGGCCGCGGCAGAACTTGGTCTTTCTTCTAACTTAGAAGCTGTATCGGATGAAGAACTCGAAGCGTTAGGCTATACAAAAGATGATATAGCTGCGTTAAGAGAGCTTAGTGAGGAAACAAAAAACACTAACGATCCTTTAACAAAAATTAAAAACGTACTTCATGATGTTAAAACAGGTTTCGATCTTTTATATGACTCCGCTAAAAATGTAGTTGGAATCATAATAGATGTCGGAGGCTTGATTAAAGATTCGTTTTTAAATGCTTTTCCACAATTTAAAAACTTTTCTTTTGATATACCGAAAATACCAAATTTGCTTGACTTGCTTAGAGATTTTAATGAATTTACTAAAAACTTTAGCTTTTCTGATGATGCTAAAGAAAAAATATCTAACACCTTTACTAGCATATTTGAAATTATAGCAAAAGTAATAGACGCAATACGTCGCTTTATTTCTTTTGCACTTCCGCCATTAACATCGCTATTGTCTAAGGTCATACCTTTTGTGATTAATGCTGTTTCGACAATAGCGGAAAAGATTACTGAATTTTCTAATAAGTTTTCTATTTCGGATAAAACATTAAATAATATTGTCCGAACATTAAAAGGTGTTTGGGCAGCGGCTGACATCATTTTTAGACTTTTATCAACTATTGTAAAGAACTTAATAGGTCCATTTATCGTCGTTCTTGCATATGTGTTTGATTTCATTTTGGATAAAACCGCTTTACTTGGGGACATTTTAGTAAAGATTGATGAAGCCATAAAAAAGAGCGATCTATTCAATAATATTGCGTCGAAAATCAGCGAATTCTTTAGTAAGTTGAAACTACCGAAGAATGCTACTGACTTTTTCGAGGGAATTAAAAATATTGGTGACATAGTCAAACAGATAGATTTTGGTAGTGGTATAGAAACACTAAAGAAAGTTGTTGGTGATGTAGTAGGTTTTCTTTCTAATTTCTTTAGTCTTGACTTCGTTGTTGCTGCCGGCGCATTTTATTTAATGTATAGACTAATAAAAGCAGTTGCTACATTCATAATAGGTGTTGCTAGTATACCGAAAAATATAGAAAGAACTGTTGCCAATGTTGCTACAACAATCAAACAAATGGGAACAATGTTCACCAAAATAGGAAAGCTTGCTGATAAATTGGCAATAGCTTCTATTATTATTGCTATAACTTTTGCTTTTGGAGAAATAGCAAAAGGTATAGCGTCATTAGCTAGTATTGACACATCTAAAATTAAGCAGGCAATTGTTCTCACTGTATTGATAGCAGGTGTTGTTATCGGTATTTATGCGGCAATCGCTTCGATGGACGCAAAAGCAAAAATTAGACCATCTTTAGAGGCTATTGCTTTTATGTTTATCGCGGCCAAAGCAGTAAAAGATGTTGCAAAAGCAATATATTCACTTAATGATATGAATATTGGGCAGATCTTTGCTGCTGCTGGAGCGTTATTAGGTGTTTTAAGCATAATGGGCGTTATCGCTGGAGTTCTTAGTAAATTAGAAACCAAACTTAGTATTTCAGCTCTTTTATTCCCTATTTTGTATGCAAAAGGACTTAAGGATATTGGCAAGGCGCTGTCTGTTGTTAAAGATATGAAATGGAACCAAATGCTCGCGGGCGGAATTGCCTTACTCGGAGTGTTGAGCATAATGGGTGTTATCGCTGGAGTTCTTAGTAAATTAGAAACCAAACTTAGTATTTCGGCTCTTTTATTCCCGGTTCTATATGCAAAAGGACTTAAGGATATAGCTTATGCGTTAGTTTCTATAAAGGATTTAACGGACGTTCAACTTATTAATGGATTATTGGCTTTGTTGGGTTCTTTGACTCTTATGGCAGTAATAGCAGAAGTGTTAAGTGGTCTCGAAACCAAACTTAGTATTTCAGCTCTTTTATTCCCAGTTCTATACGCAAAAGGACTTAAGGACATAGCCGATGCATTGGTTTCTATAAAGGATCTAACGGATGTTCAACTTCTTAATGGAATGTTGGCTTTGTTAGATGCGCTTGGCGTAATGGCTGTTATTTCGGTGGTATTAAGTAAGTTAGAAACCAAACTTAGTATTTCGGCTCTTTTATTCCCGGTTCTATACGCAAAAGGGCTTAAGGGTATAGCTGATGCGTTGGTTTCTATAAATGATTTAACGGACGTTCAACTTCTTAATGGAATGCTAGCTTTGTTGGGTTCTTTAGCTCTTATGGCAGTGATAGCAGAAGTATTAAGCGGTCTCGAAACTAAACTTAGTATTTCAGCTCTTTTATTCCCTATTTTGTATGCAAAAGGGCTTAAGGGTATAGCCGATGCGTTGGTTTCTATAAATGATTTAACGGATGATCAACTTCTTAATGGAATGTTGGCTTTGTTAGGTTCTTTGGCTCTTATGGCAGTAATAGCAGAAGTGTTAAGTGGTCTTGAAACCAAACTTAGTATTTCAGCTCTTTTATTCCCAGTTGTCTACGCTAGTGGTTTATTAACTATAGCTAAAGCTTTCTTTATGTTAAAAGGACTTAGCGAAGAAGAGCTGATAGATGGAATGCTTGCGTTGAACGGATCTTTAGTGGTTATGGCAATAATTGCGGAAGTTTTAAGCGGGCTTGAGGCTAAACTTAGTTTGTCGGTTCTTGCTATGCCAATAGCGTTCGCGGCAGGATTACTATTGCTGGCTTTAGCTATGAGAACGGTTGGAACTATGGCTACCGGAGAACTAGTTCAAGGATTTGGAGCAATGTTGACTTCAATGATTGTTCTTGGATTTATTGTTACTTTAATGGGAAGTTTTTCCGCAGAGTTGAAAGCTATCGCTGATGTGCTGCTGCACTTTGCTGTTTCTGCAGTTTTAATAAGCATTTCTTTTGGGATTGTTAGTTTAGGACTTATAGCATTGGCCTATGCTATAAATATGTTTGAGGGTGTCAATATAGAGCAAGTAGGACTCGCTTTAGTTGCTTTAGCGGGCGCTATGATCATTCTAGTTGTGGCCGCAAACGCTCTAACTGTTACTGGTGTTGGATTAATATTCCTTGGAACATCACTCTTGATGATTAGTGTTGCTGTTTATGTTCTTGTTGAAGCGTTAGTATTGTTAGCAAACAATTTTGACAACATAGCAGAAATGATGCCCAAAATCGGCGCCGCTATAGTAAACGGAATTGGCGGGGCGATAACCGGCTTACTCAACTTAATTGTTCAAAATCTACCTTTAATTCTTGCTGCTGGAATTGCAATAGTCGCTGCCCTTGCATTGGGGATATCTCTTGGGCCAGTGCTTATCATAGCGGCAATAGGTTTATTAGTTTATTCCGGGCTTAAATGGCTTGCCGATACATTCGGTATAGACGCCCCTAAATTAGGATTGTCGCTCGTTGAGGGGCTTGGAAATGGTATTTTAGGTGGTATAGATTGGCTTGGGAAAAAAGTTCACGAATTGGGCGATGGAGTTATAAACACCATCAAAGGTATTTTTGGAATTAATTCTCCGTCCAAGTTAATGGCTTTATTTGGATTAGATATAGATGCAGGACTTGGCAAAGGCGTTGAAGCAGGGTCTAGTATGCCGGTTTCGTCTATGGGCAATATGGCTGGCTTAATGAAGGGCGAGTTCGAAAATAATATGTTCGACGGTTCTTTGTTTAGCATGGGTGAAAAAGCTGGAAATGAAATTTCGGATGGCGTTGAATCCGGAGCCGTAAACCCGTCTATATCGGCGGCTGATATGGCTGACGACGTAAAAGAGAAAGTATCAGAAGAACTTGGCGATACTGACTATTTCTTTGATACCGGTTCGCTAATTCCAGAATCTGTAACCGATGGCATGATGTCCGGATCGGACGATATGTCGAACTATTATAAAGAAGCTTTAGAAGGTCTTGGTTTAGACGGTATGGATTTTGCGTCCGGAAAATCTAATGACTTCTTTGGAACAGGAGAAAAGATTCCTGAATCTATAACAGATGGGTTAACTTCTGGCACAGATGGTCTTAGCGATTCGTATATGAAATCGTTAGAAGATCTACAACTTGACGGTATGGACTTTGCTTCTGGAGATTCTATTATCGGAATTGGAGAAACTTGGGACCTCAGTCAGATAGAAGGACTTACAAACAACTCAGGAAAAGTTGGCGATGCCGCTAAAAGTGTTTCTGAAGACGCTGCCGATGCTGTTGGTGACACCGAATCGGATTGGCGAGGAGTTGGCGAAAACTTGGCCGATGCACTTGCTGACGGTATCAGAAATGGAAAAAGCGGCGCAATTGATGCGGCGGTGAATATTGCGGCGGCTGCTTATAATGCTGCAAAATCAGAATTGCAAATCAATTCTCCTTCTAAGAGATTTATTGCTCTTGGTAAAGGTATTGATGAAGGATTTATCGTTGGTATGAATCGTCTGTCCGGAAGAGTGATAGATACATCGAAATCTGTTGCTTTTGGTATTGTCGATGCCGCAAAGGGTCCGCTTGACGATCTTACTGAACTCATGAGTGGTGATATGATTACTGATCCAACAATCACTCCAGTATTAGATCTTTC
>Ga0247609_10003271_pt1 | contig 16512 bp, 9 predicted proteins | sample 172DNAGHGlowgp2_FD_193487 | JGI IMG/M metagenome (GOLD analysis project Ga0247609, IMG submission 193487) | Sheep rumen microbial communities from Palmerston North, Manawatu-Wanganui, New Zealand - 1728 DNA GHGlow gp2 | ecosystem: Host-associated > Mammals > Digestive system > Stomach > Rumen ...
GATGATAAAAAACTAAACGAGCTTGTTGGCTTTGTTAAAGATGCTTATGACGAATCTTTAAACTATGGTAACAGTGATGATGGTTTGACTTATTTTATTAATAATAAAGTAGACAATTATACTTATGAAAATAATAACATTACATATACTAGCGGAAAAAAAACTTGGACTTCTGGGACTGAAAATTTCCCAACAGACCTTTATTCAAAAGAACTTGCAAAAGATAACACTAAAATTATATATTATGATACCGAAGCTAAAGCTGTAAGTTTTACACTTACAGGTCCTACAGACGAAATAATATTTCCTCCAGGAGAGAACATAACAGTTGAAATTAGCGATAATATAGAATATTATAAAATATATAAAAATCTTTACAGTTCTCTTGAGAGTAGTTTGAGCGATAGTTTAAAAGAAGCTTATACATACTTGATAGGAGATTTTATAACTAACGAAGTCAATAATACTTCTTATAGTAATAATATTATTACTGTAACCTATGAAAGTAGCGAAAACAAGCTTTATAAAGTAGTTAAATCTATTACAGATACAATAGGCAATAAAATTACTAATACAAACATTACAAAAAGCAATGCAAATTCTGTAGCTACTTCTATTTATAATACTTATTTAAGTTTAGCAAATTATATAGGTTCTTCGACAATTATAGATGTTAGTAGTTTCGCTGGTGAAACTCATGATGATTTTTCGTATTTTTTTGATAGTGATGGAGAGCCTGTAGATGGTATTGATGTAAGTTCTTATATAAATGATTATTTAGTTGTAAACGAAGTGACTTTAAAAACTTATATAGGAGCTAAAATTTATGAAGAACTAACTAAATAAGGGAGAATAATTAATGACGTCAAGTAGAGTAGATTTGCAATCAAGTATTTATAATGTAATAGTTGGAGATACCACTAAAGGTTTTTTGGATAATTCTACAATAGAAAGCATAAGAAACAGTAGTTCTTATGGCTCTGTTTTAAAAGGTATGGAATACAGACCAGACCTTTTAGCTGAATATTATTTAGGAGACTCAAAATATGCTTGGGCTTTGATAGTAGCCAATAATTTTACAAATGGAATAGAAGATTTTACTTTAGGGAGAAAAATACTTTTGCCAAACCTAAGTTAAAGGTATGAAAGCTTATTTAGCAAGAGTATACAGAAATAGTAATTTTGGTATAAATGGAACTATAGATGTTTTGCTTATTCAGCAGACAGAGCAACAAGGTTTGCGTGATGAAGCAAGAATGGAAATATATGAAAGTCCTAAAAAACTTATAAATAACATATTGCCATCTGAAATGGATGATGAAGTTCTTGAAATTCAAAATCTAACACAGACTTGTGCAGTTATGGGTCAAATGGGGTATGGAAAAAATTCTGGAGAATTTTCTATACCCCAAATTGGCTCTCTTGGACTTGTAATAGAAATAGGCGACATAGCAAATACGTTTGGAACAACTAAATACGCTTGGTTAGGTGGTTTTTATGGTAACAAAAAATATGGTAATACTGTTTCTTTGCCATCAGATGATACCTCTGATGATTTAGATGATACAGACGAGCCTTTAGAAACAGATGTAACTGATGAAGTAGCAGAATCTGAATATATAAAAAAGGGAATGAAAATCATTAAGACTAAGACTTGTTGCGTAGATGATTATGAAACAGTTACTTCTAATAAATTAAATTATGAAAAAATTCCAACAGACAATACTTTTGTTTTAAGGAAAGACAAGTCAGCTTTAAGGCATAATACTTATACTACAGAAGATGAAGAACAAACGACTACAGTAACTAACGAAGATGGAACAATCACAGAAACTACGGAAATAGTTACTAATTATATTAAAACAGCTATAGGTCAATTAGAAATTAAAGACAATTCCATTTCTCTTTATAGAAAGTCAAAAGAAGATGAAGTCACATCAAACCAAAAACTTACTTTTAACTCTGACAAGTCTATTACAATTACTAACTATAATGATGCTGATGAACCAGTAGAAATAAGTATTCAAATGGGTAGCGATGGAGTAATGAATATTCTATCAAGCAATAACATGAAAATTTCTACTGCTAAAAACCTAGACATTCATGGAGACACTATTAATATAGTAGCTGATAGTGGATTAAACATTACAAACAGAAACAAGTTCTTAACAATAGGAGATGGAGATGTTTCTCTCATACAAGTTATTTCTGATATACTAGATTTCTTAACAAGATTTAAGACAATAGGTAACCAAGCAAATCAATATTCATCACCAGAAAACGTTAAAGATACTAACCAAATCCTTAAAGATATGCTATCTGGTTTTGATACATCAGTAGTAGATAATGGAATAAGTCACTCATGAAATTAAATCCAGTTCATTTACAATTACAAGTTTCTCTTAACGATATGCCTACAATTTCTATGAATGAAGAAGAACTAGAAACTGCTATAGACAGTTTGCTTTCTTTTTTTAAGAATACTGTAGTGGAAACTACTGGAGAAAATTCGGAATCTGTAAATGGTGGAAAAGAAGTAACAGAAGAAATTGCGGAGGAGCAAAAGCAGGCTGTAGTAGAGTATTTGAATATTATTTCTGGAGCTTCATATAATTCCTATACTGAACAAGCTATTAATGATACTATGAATGGTGTCACTTCCGTAACTGGAACTTATGATTCTGCATCTTCTGTATATTTGTGGTTCGAAGGAGACGAAATTCTTTATTTGTGGAATACTGGTATTACCAATGCTGGTCCAGTAGTAAAATGTATGTGTTTTCAAACAGATGGGAAAACAAAGAAAATAAAGTTTTATACCACAAAAGAGCTTTATGACAACATGATGAGCAATTACGCCTCGAATACATTTTACAGTTATATAGAAGATATAAATGAAACAGTTACTTCTCCAGCTGGAAACACTTATTATATATTTGCACAGTGTAGTGGACAAGTAGGAGCAGCAGCTTGGTCATACGTAACGCCTTGGATTTCTTTGGCTACTTTGAATGTGTCAGAAGACCTTGTAGAAATTTGGAACGGATGGGGATTTTCTATATCTTCTTCTTCGGAAGATTGGGATATTACAGTTTCAGAAGAAGATATAGCAACTACTACAACTACTTATACAAACGTGGGTATAGCAACAGAAGATGGTATTGTAGGAAACTATACAACTACAGATGAAGAAGAAGCAGAAAGTGGAGAACAAAGTGATAATTCTGACGATAGTTCAGAAGATACTACAACTGTTACTGTTAATTCTATAAAAAAAAAGATGAAGCAGAGTATTAAACAAGCAACAGTTCCAAGCAGTTGTATAATACTTTACACAGCTTCTAATTCTACAGAAAAAAACGAAATAGTAAAAAGTATAAACGCAGCTAAAGAAATAGTTGATAAGCTTTTAGCTGAGTATGAGGAAAATGGAACAGTTTATGAGAATTATGATGATTTACCAGATGAAATAAAAGAAGCTATGGACATTTCTAAATTAGAAGAATTTTTAGAGAGCCTAGACAATGGGCAAAGTGAAAGTGAAGCAGCAGAAGATGCTGCTTATGCTTTAGTAAATGCTCTAAATGGTCAGTCTACGTCTAATCCTATAGCTAATGCTATCCTAGACCAAATGGATGATTTTTCTGACGATGATTCTTCTGATGATAATAGCGATGACGATGACAGTTCTAAAAACGGATTAAAATGGGATATTTACGATGTATTGAGTTCCAACGAAGAAGATTTAACAAGCATGATTTATTCCACAGAGTTAGCTACGGTAATAGGAAAGTATTTTATGACTGGAGTAAGTCATATAGCTGTTCATACTGGTGGAGCTTGTATAGCTGGTGTAGGAGCTTCATTAACTAATACAGCTTTGCAAAGTTTAGCTACTGGAGCAAGCACAATACAAAAAGGAACAACAACAACAGATTTATTTACTCAATGCCAAGCAATGTCAGATGGTATGTCCACAATGATAGCAAATGCTACTACTGTTACTATGGTTGTAGGAACTATGACTTCTGGTAATTCTGTAATACCTTTTGTTGGAACTGGAACAGCTAATGGGAATACTCATACAAGCGTAAAGGTTATAATTTATGCTGCTGCGTTAGCGTCTGCAATAATTCTAAATGCAGGAGCTGCATTAGCTATGGCTTTGGGTGTTGGAGTAAGTGCTGCTTCTTTAAAGGCTTTTAATACGTTAATAGACACAGTAATTTCAGAAATAGAAAAAAAGAAAGAAGAAGCCAAAACAGCAGTTAATGAACTTTCAACAGAGCCTATAAGCGAAGCTATTAATTCTACAGAAACCACTGTAAAAGAAAAAGCAGAACAGATACAGTCAAAAGCAAATGAATTAAAAGAAAGTTTTGAAGAAAAGGCACAAAAGCTTGAAACTAAAGCAAATGAAATGGTTAGCAAAATTTCTTCTAAAATAAAACAAGTAGGTTCCAACTCTATTGGAAAGAAATTTGGAGATTGCTATTTATCTAAAGTAGAAGATAGCACAGATGAAATTAGTAACAGTATTTCAAGCACTATAAACTCTAAAATTAGTTCTTCCATGGAGCAAATAACGAATTTATCTACTGTAGATGTTGAAAGCCTTACAGACGAGCAAGCTCAAGAAATAGTAAATCAAGCTCAAGAAGCTTGTGACACTGTAGATAGTCTTAAAAGTGAAACAGATAAAGTTTTTGATAAGATAGATATTTTAACAGGTTTATTAAAAACAATTTCCAGTGTAGCAAGTTTAATGCTAGGTGCTACTGCTTCGGAACTTTATAAAAAAGTAATAGGAATCCCAGATACATTTGGAGATGCTAATGAACTTTCAGCAACTCTTTTGGCTGCTGCTGTTAAAGCTTCTATAGCTCTTACAAACATACAACCAACTGAAACTACAGCTGGTTCTACTGGTGTTGGTCTAGCACTACCTATTGGACCATAAGTTAAAGTTAAATATATATTGGAGATAAAATAAATGGAAGATTTTATAGAAGAAGACATTCTAATAGTTCCGCAAGAAGAAATAATTGGTGAAGGTGAGAATGCTCGCAAAAGACTTGTGTTGAAAGGAATTTTTTCGGAAGCAAATAGCTTAAACAGAAACAAACGTGTTTATCCTAAAGCAGTTTTGAGAGAAATTTACATGGAAGCCATGGAAAGGAGTAGAAGAACTGGTAAGCCTATTTTTGGCGAGCTTGAACATTCTTCTAAAGTAAATCCTATTCTTGATAGAATAGCTGTAAAGTTTCCAGTATTGGAATGGGATGAGGAAAAAGGTCAAATTATAGGTGAAGCAGTTCCTACATCTACACCAGCTGGTAATATTGTAAAAGGATTGGCAGAAGATGGCTTTCCTATTTGCTTCTCTACAAAAATGTCTGGTAAAGTAATCCCTTTAACAGAAGAAAAAGCAAAGAGTTATGGAATTACAGAAGATATTGAAAATTGTGTAGAAGTAATGCATGGAGCAAAATTATTGTCTATCGATGTTGTAGGAGAGCAGTCTTGTCAGAAAGCTATTTCTACTACTGTTTATGAAGGATTTGAAGGCGAAAACTCTAACGGTAAAAAACTTCAAAATATAATGGAAGAACTTTTCTGCTAAGTTAATTTTGGAGGAACAAATGAAACTAATGGAATTGCTTGATACTCTTTCATACGGCGAAGATTATGTAAAGAAACAAGCACTTGAAAAAGAAATAAAGGAGTGTTATGACGAAGATTTGTCTTTGTTTTACGCTTCAAAAAGAATAAGAAAAATATTAAGTGAAACAGCACAGTCAGAAGGTGAAGAAAAAATTTGTAATAGATTGACTTCTAAACTCTCTATTATAGAGGAAAAGCTTGAAGAAGGAGTTACAATGTCTAATACTTATAGAAAACTACAGTCAAAATCTCTTATGGATGACTGTAGAGCTTTGGCAGAAAAAGTTGCTTCTTCAAGGAAAGTAGATGTAAAAAAGAGTAATACTTACTCAAAAGTTGTAGCTACTACTTCTTATTTTGTTAAAAATTATATTGACGAAAATGCTTCTTTGGAAGAAAGCAGAAACCTTGCTTTTAACCATTTGGTTAAAGAAGAAAATTCAGATATAGAAGAAATTTTGTCATAAATATAAATTTATCCTTCTCTTGGCAAAGCCTTTAAAGGCTTTGCTTTTTTTATTAAGTTAATTTTTAAGGTGGAAAAATAAATGATAACACAGAAGATTATGAAAACTTTTGGTTTTCGTCAAATTCTTACAGAAGACCTTGACAAAACTGAAATGGAAGAACAGAAGAAAGAAATAGAAAAAATATTACGTGAAAAGAAATCTTTACGAATTTTAACACACGTAGACCTTGACGGTATTTGTTCTGCTATTACTTTATACAAGTTTGCTTTGGATAAAGGTGTAAGACCTTCAAATATAGTAATAGAATTTGGACAGTATGGAGATAATACAGATATATTAAAAATACATTCTACTCCTTCTGGAAAGAATCAAGCTGTTATGGTTACTGATTTTGCTAAGTTGCCTACTTCTAAGATTTGGAATTTGTTTCTTAAAACAACAGACTTCAAAGCTGAAAAGAAAATTAATGAAATTGTAAAGTTCTGCAATGAAAGAGATTTTACTAAAATGAGCGAAAGCGACTTTATTTCATTATACAAAAGAGGTTCTGTAGTCAAGGATATTGTAGAAAGTGGTCGTTGGGATGATAGAGCTGAAAACAACGCTAAAAAACTTTACGAAGCTTTAAAGTTCTATTCAAAACTTGTAGACCCTAAAACTAACAAAAAGCCAATTCCAAGAATTACAGTAGATAATATTAGAAATTACAGACAACAGCTTATAAATCCAGATTATGTAATAGACCACCATGATAATGAAGATGGCAACCTAAGACATGGACAGAACGGTGTTATAGGTGTTGAATGCCCTTCTAATGCTGGATTGCTTGCACGTATGTTTGGCAAATGGTCAAGCGAAGATATAGCAGCTATTGATATGATTGACTCTGCTGGATATAAAGAAGATGAATTAATTGATACCATCAAACTTAATGGCATGGCAAACACAACAGATTCTAAAGCCCTTGCTATAAGAATTAATGCGTTTATTGAACAAGCTACAAAAAAGGATAAAGACGCAGCTATAAAGATTGTTAGAAATTCAGATACTTCGTTGGCTTCTGTTTATAAGAACTTAATGAAAGAGCTTAATACAAATGATATAAAAATGAGGCTTAAAAAAGCTCTTGAAAAGAAAGTTTCATACAACAAAGATGGAACTCCAAAAACAGAGTTTAAAACAGATAAAGCTACTGGAAAGAAAATACCTAAAAAATCAAAAGATGAAGAAATCAGAGATTTGATAAATTCATTAGACGATGATGAAAAAGTAAATTTCCAAAAGAAGCCAAAATTAAAGAAAAGACTTGTAAAAACAGAAAATGGCTATGAAGAAAAACTTGTAGATATAACAAAGCATAATGGAGTAGATAGAAAACTGTTTGACCCAGATTCTCATTACTATAAAAACAGAAACGGCGATTCTATTTCAAGAATGTCTGGAGAAGATGAAATAAGAGACAAGAATCGTGAAACAGTAGAAGATACAAAGTCTGGCTATCTTAGCAAAAAGCAAAAAGCAAGACTTGAAGAACTTGCTAATAAAATGACTTTAACTTCTCAAGAAGCTATAGAAAAAGATGATTTGTCTTCAAGAAAAAGTAATATTTTTGGACATGGTGCTTTTGCTATTTTGGTTGCAAGAACACAAGCTCAAATGAATAAATATCCAAGTAGATATACACCTTCTTTGTTCACAGTTAATGGACAAAGATTCCCATTCTCTATTAAAGTTTATAACAACTTCATTCAAGCAGCAAAGAACCCACTTTATAAAGGCAAAGTAAATTTTGCTAATGTTGCGAGAGAAGTTTATAATGATGTAGAAAATTTTATTAAGTCTATACCAAGTAGTAAAATGTCTGAATGGGTAAAAACACAATTCTTAGACGATATGCATTATGATTCGGGTGGACATGGAGCTATTTTCTCGCTTCAAGGTTTTGAACAAATTAAAATGACTGGAAACTTAAAAAAGAATTATTTCGAGCTTAAAGACTTTATAGACAGAGCTGACAAAGTTTTCCACAAAAAGAGAACAGATACAAAAGATATAAAGCAAGAAAAAGATGAAAAGAGAGAAAGAATCGCTCGTGATAAAATGGATAAATTTGAAAAATTAAAGAACACTGACATTAAAGCTATTGAAGATATGAAAGAAAAGATTATAAACTTTGCAATATCTTCAACTATCAAACACACGTTACAACTTTATCCACTTGACCCAATGGCAATGAAAGATTTACAAACTTCAAACACTGATTTTGAAGGAAAATAAAAACAAGTTAAAATATATATAGGAGTTATTTATGGAAGAAATGGAAGAAGCTAATACACCTAAAGGTTATGCACCAGCACCAAAGATTGATTTAAGCAAAATTGCTAATATGGGTGCAACGCAAGATGCTGGAATAAAAATAGCAGAAAATGCTGTAAACAAGGCTAAAGCTAAAAAAGCAAGAGAAAGAAAAGCAAAGTTCAATTTCTCCACTGCGGAGAAAGTAAAACTGCCAACTGGTAGATTTTTATATGGAGATTCAGAAGACCCAGATTTAGCAGAAGGATATGTTAATCTTTCGGATATGTCTTTGGCAGATGAGGAACTTCTTACAAACCAGTCTTTAGCTAAGAGAGGTGAAACATTTGTTCAACTTTTGAATAGCTGTGTTCAGAACGAAGGTTTTGACGCTAATGAACTTTCTATTTACGATACTTACTATTTGCTTTATGCTCTTAGACGTATTACTTATGGTGAAGACTATGAGTTTGAAGTTAAGTGTGAACATTGTGGCAAAAAGTTTAAGTATAAGATGAACATCGAAGATGCAGAGTTTGATGAAATACCAGAAGATTCTGATTTGAAACCAGTTGTTACTCTTGAATTGCCAAAAAGCCATTATACAGTAACAATTCGGTATGCTGCTCTTGGAGATGAAGCAGAAGTTAAGCGTCTTTCACCAGAAAGTGATGTAGGCGATGTTGCTTTGGGCTATGCTGTAAGAACTTTATCTATTAAAGACGATAAGGGAAAACTTATTAATCCACAAGATTATGAAGAATTTTATTCACAGCTTCCAGGTAGAGATAGGGCTATGATTACTAAAGCTTTTGAAGATTTGGACAATTTGGAGATTCCAAAGATGACTATTACATGTCCAAAATGTAAGGATAAAATGGAGAAAGAAATACCATTCGACAAAGACTTTTTTCGTTATTAGTCCAGAAGTAGCTCAACAACTTTTTCTTGTCACAAGACAAAATGTTTTGGAATTGGTAAGAAGAGGCTTTTCGAGAGAAGAAGTCTACTTTATGCCTATTGAAGAATACCGAAGTTATGTAGATATTTTGATTAAGCAGCAAGAAGAAGCCAATGAACAAATGAAAAAAACTTAAATATTAAGCCCAGATATTTAATCTGGGTTTTTTTATTAAGTTAAATCTATATGAGTGATAAATATAAAGGTTTAGTTATTTATGATAAAAATGGTGCAGAATTTTCCAAAAATGAAGTTCAGTTAATTGCTGAAAATATTAAAAGAATTTTGCTTACTAGAAAAGGTGAAAGAATTAACGAGCCTTCTTTTGGCTCAAACGCTTTGGATTACATATTTATGCCACAGATGATGGTAGACGACTTAATAGCAGAGATTTGCTACTCTATAGAGCAAAATGAGCCAAGAGTAACAGTTAACAGCTGCACTCTATCATCAGCTAACCAGAATGATGTAATATATATAACACTAAATGTAACTATAGGCAATTCTGATACAGCAACAATAGGAGTAGAAATTTAAAATGGCAACAACACAGACATTAACAGAGTTACCAGAAATACAATACACTGGTATGGATTATGACACAGTAATGAATAAAATTGTTGAAATTATTGAAGCCAATAAAAACTGGTCTTCAAACTGGACACAATTTTATAATTCAGAAGCAGGAACAATGCTTATACAGTTGTTCTCATGGCTTACAGATAACCTTGGTATTAGACAAGACGTATTACTTAACGAAATGTTTTTGTCTACAGCCCAGAAAGATAGTTCAAAAATTAGACTTTTAAATCAAATAGGTTATACTCAAACTTCTGTATCAGCAGCTATAGTCCCAATTAAAGTAGAATTAAATAATATAGCAACAAACGTTATTAATTTAAGTTGTTGTCGTGATGATGAAAGTTCTATTTCAAGTATTGCGTCAAACATTTTACGCTTTTATGCTCCAGACGTTAACGGCACAAGTGTTCCATACGAAATTCTTTCAGTAAATTCAGATGGAACTATTAACTATACAACAAGCATTAAATTACCTACTGGAAGTGCTGAATACTATACAGATACACAAGGTAGGCAGTTAACAGCAGTTCAAGGCAAAACAGTTTATAAAGAGTTTACTTCTGATACATGTAATGGTCCTTACTTCTCTCTTGACACATCTAATATAGATTTAAAAACTTTGGTAGTTTATGATATTACAGATGGTTCAAATATTTTACATAAGAAAGTTTCTAACTTTCTTGATACAGATGTTTTAAACTCTGATGTTATTTGTTATATTGTAGAGAAAAACGAAAGTGGATATTATCAAATAAGATATGCTGATGAAGAACTTGTTCAGTATGGAGATGAAAAGCTTGAAGATAGATTGTTCCCAGCTGGACATACTATTGGCGTATTGTTTAGAACATGTAAAGGTAGCGTAGGCAATGTAGCAGCTAATTATTTCTCAACAGATGATACAGTTTATGATACTGGAGATAATTCTATTTCTATAACAATCTCGAATGTTCTTGCAGGTTATAACGGCAAAGACGGAGAAAGTCTTTCGACAGCTGTTAAGAATGCTCCTTTGTCTATTGTTACAATGGATAGAGCTGTAATCGTATCAGACTTTGATACATTACTTCAAAAGAATGATTTGGTATTAAATTCTAAAACATATTCTCCAGATAATCAGCCAAGTGCTTTTGCAGATTATTTTGGTAGAAAAATTAATCCACAAGAAGTATTTAGTTTTATTATATTGAATAAAAACTTTAATGATTGCCCTAATGAAAAACTTAATTACTTCCCATGGATAGAATTGAATAAAGAAGGAATCCTTAACGAAAAATACGTATTTGGAAATGCTAGTATGAATAATGTTATGAACTCTACTGGCATTTATAATAATGTCTATATAGAAGATGACTATGACGAATACGAAAAGACAGCTTACTCTGGTTCTGATTATGATGTAGGAACAGATAAGGGTCAATGGTATTTCCCACATTACGATTACGACTATTACAAAAACGATAAGTTCTCAAAGAATTACAAAGCTCGTCTTTTAAGAAATTTAGTATTGTTTAAAACTTCTGGAATTTTAGGAGAAACAATTATCAACGAAAAAGCTTCTCTCGACTATGCCATGAAGGTAAAAATTCATGATGAAAAGACAAGTAGTTTGTATATTGATGGTATTGAGAGTTCCGTATCTGATGAAAATACAACCCTTTCAACAGACAATAATATAATTGAAGAAGAAGTTTCAGCTCAATATACATCTACAAGAGCAACAGACATAATTGATTGTATTAACTATAAATATTTAAAGTTTGTTATAGATGATAATCTTGTCATTACAGTTGACTTGCAAAAAGAAAAAATGACAGATGATGAGTTCCAAGAGAAGTATGGAATAGGTGAAAGTGGAATGAGCAATTATTTCCAAGCAAGTTATAGTAATTATTATTTGCATGTTTCTAACACACCTACAACTACTGATGAGGAATACGAAAATAATCTAAAAGCAAATTATACAACTTCACAGGTTAAAAAGAAAATGGTTAGCTATATCAACTCTACCGATTATGCTGACTACAGAACTGGTATAGTAGAATTAATCCAAGAAGCTGTAAAGAAATATGCTGAATATGGTTTGACAACTTTTGATAGCTCTACTTATGAGGGAAGTTCTACTGACAATATTCTTATTAGTGTTTTGAACAATGGGGAAAAGATTGAACAAATAAATGACACTACAGCTATTTATTCTTACGAAGATAGTGTTTATGTTTTAGGCGGAAGTCTTGCTTCTAATGGCGAAGTTTCTTATTCAAAGATTTACGATACTGTCACTAACTCTAAGACAGTTTCTAATGAAACAGAAGCAACACTTAAAACAAGCCAAGATTATTCTTATAAGAGTGCATTGGTAAATGGTTATACTGCTTTTGTGGATTTAGGTTTGCAAGATAAAAACTTAACTATGCAAGATACTAATCTGGAGAGTGGTGGATATTTATATAATGATTATTCTTACTCTATAGGTTCGGAAGCCGGTCACTATTCCGCAGAAGATAGAAAGTGTTTCTATACTTTAAGAATTAATGACAATATTTATGCTTTTAGAATTGATGCTTATACAGCTTTAAAAGCATTTGAAGTTTACGATTCTATAAAAGAAAACGCTTCATCTACAAGTTCAAGTGAATATTTTGACTACTTCAAATACATAGGTAAGGGTGATATATTCTCTAATATTTCTATAGACACAATACTTGCTAATAACGAGCTTAGTGAAGTATTTGCTACTATTAAAAAGAATTATCCTTCTTACTTCTCAAGAGAAAACATTAACTCAAGCTGTATAGCAAAAGACCAAATAATTAAGGTTTATGGTGATAATGTTTCATATTCAGATGATTCAGAAATAGACCATATATTGTTTGCTCTAGGCTCTGTTGCTACTACTCTTGAATATCTTGTTTCACCTTTCAACGTGGAAGCAGAAACAGTATATATGTTTATACCTTATGCTAATGGTAAATCTGGAACTTGGGTAGATATTAAAGCCACGACTGATGATACTATTAAAGCAAATTATCGCTTGGTTCATGGAGAAGAAACAAACAGAAAACTTTGGATAGACATAAGTAATAGCGATGAATATGTTTCTGATTTCAAAAGCAGTAGCTTATGGGAAGATGTTGATGGTTTCACAGAAAGCAATATTGAAACAGTTGCAGAAGATTTGAACACCGAGCTAACAACTGATGATATTTATGACTTTAGAAATATTCTTAATGGAAAATTAAGAGTTAGATATTTATCAAAAGCAAACTTCACAACTAATAGCTGCGTAAATCTTTCAAGCGATAATTACTCTAACGATTATGGTGAAAAGGAATGGGATATTCGTTTTGAATATATTAACGGTGGAGATACTTTAACAATTTCTTCTGTTGCTGAAACTGAATATTCTGATAAAACTACAGAAGAAGAAGTAGTTATCAAAGTAATAGACGATAGTGTTAATGGAGTTGCAAAAGACTTAATCCAAGAACTTATTGGTTATAGACGACAATATTCTGTAGACCCTATAAGCTATGAGAATAAAGAAACAGAAGTAGTAAAAGTAGACGATGATGGCTACCTTGTAATTTCTTCTTTGAATAAAGGTGAAAATAGTTCTCTATACTTTATTCAAACAGCAGAAAGAGAAAATCTTGAACTTCTCTATTATTTAGGATTAACAGATGGCTATTGCAATACTTGGAATGTGACATCTGAAAATACATATTTCGATAGAGCAAGAAGCAATAAAGCTTATGGTATTAAGCGTATTGAATTGTATATAGCAGATAGCGATAATGACGCTTCTAAGATGTTTACTGGTGTTCCTTATACAACGCTTAAAGATATAGTCGAAGATTATGATAGCGATGAAAAAAATGAAATTTCAAATAAGCTTGAAGTTGGAGACATAATTGTTACATCTAACGATTTGAATTATGTAAATGCAAAGTCATTCTATTATTCTTATTTGTTAACAAATGGAGACAACTTAAAAATTGATAAGCAAGAAAACTTCTACTATTCTTCTGACGAGGAAACAAATGAATTAGCTAAACCAGATATAGTAGGTATTGAAGGTCAGGCTGTTTCTGTTAATAGCAATGGAAATTATTATATAGATAGCGATAAGAGTAGATTTGCTGTTAAACTTACAAAAGAGAAAGTAGACACTAATAGCTTCTATGCTATCACAGAAGATACTTATTCTGAATTAAAGATTATAGAAAATAAGCCAGTAAAAATAATTACCAATACATTCTCTGGGCTTGAAGTAGGCTCTAGTGAAACAGATGAACTTTATACAAGTTTCAATGGTGCTGGTAGAAATCTTGATAGCGATGTTTATCCTTATGCTACTGTTAAAGCTTGCGTAGAATATGAAGTGCCATTAATCATGACGTTTGATAGTAATTCAACTATGATGCCTTCTAATGGAGAAAATTTTGAATATTCAGATAGTATTGAAGATTATGTAGTTTTGGTAAATGCTGGAAAAGTAAAGAACGCTTCTGGTTCTTCTTTGTATTCTTCATTAGTTTCAGCATTGAAAGGACATACAAATGAAACTTTTGCTAATAACTATTATAGCTATATACAAAAGTATTATAACACAAACAACAAACTTGTATTCAATGGACTTACAAATACAGATGATGGGTGCATAATTTTCTACTATCCAGATACAGCTACTTGTGAAAAACTTTTTGAACAAACTTCTGTAAGCGTTTTAACATCTGATGTTAAAGGCTTTGACTTAGCTGTTAAATTGTTCTATAGAAATCTCTTTGGAACAAATAAAACAAATTCAGAGTTCTATAAGCTTTACCCTAAAGACAAAATGGTTGCTTCTTATGATGGAGAAGCTCTAAATGATGAAAATATTGTGTGTTATCTAAACGATAATAGTGATGAATATTTCTATTGTCCAGCAGAAGGACACCACTTAAAGTTCATCTTTAGAGACTTTGTAGATTATAATAATGAAACAAGCAAATTTGGAGATTATTATATTACGGCACAAGCATTGGGTAGCGATAATAGCTTTAAGAGTGGATATGAATTTTATATTAATAAAACAGCACAATCAGAGTTTCCAGATTGTCCATTCTATTTACACTTTGTAAATGACAGAAGTTATGAATATAAGAGAACTTCTGGCTCTTATCAGACAGAACAAGATGTTTTAACTGAATATATGAAAAAACATAAAATTACTGGAACAGAACTTCATTTCTTAAAACCTTATTTTAAGACTTTTGATATTGAAGCAACTATAAATTATAACGCTAACTATGATTTGGCAACTATAAAAGAAAATGTAGAAGCAGCTATTTCTAACAAATTCAGAATTGCCAATATTACAGATATTAATGTAGGTAATACAATTTATCGTTCTGATATATTCAAAACAATTCAGAGCGTAGATGGTGTTGAAGCTGTAAGCATTAAATACTTTGGCTATGACTATACAGACCAGTCAACTTATCCAGACCAAAAATATGCTTTGAGCATTGAAAGTGATTCTGAAAGCACAAATGGTTCGGAATTTTATATTATATCAGTGCTAGCGGATGATGAAACAAATCACGGATTTATAGTTTCTTATAAGAAGAATGACGCCACAGAAGCTTCTATTTAATTCAAAAGTTAATTTCATAGGGTAGATACTTTTACCCTATGAAATATTATAGGAGCTTTTAATGATTTTTGTAGAACCGGAATATAAAGAACTTTATAATAAGCTTAAAAACAATAAGCAACTTGAGAAATTTCTTATAGAAAATAAAGCTTTAATTACAACAGACGATTTTTATGAAGATTATGGTGCGGCAAATAAAGACTACAACAAAGACGTAATCATAAGTAATAACAATAATTTAGTTTACGAAAATCTTACAGACTTATTCTTGAAGAACGAAGAAACTCTCCAAGAGAAGTCTGTAGAAACTTTAGTAGCAAGTAAATTTTTGCAAGAAGAAATTAAAGGTGCTTGTGGATTTTCTTCTGATACTATTCTTGATAATGATTTCTATTGGCAGCTTTTCTATACTTATAAGTATAGTTATACAGACTCTTTCTTCCAAAACAACTGGGAAAATTTTGTCCCTGAAATAGATTTTGAAGGGTTAACTAACAATGAAGCAGCTAGTGGTTTTATGGATGCTATTATGAAAGAGTTCGACCACATGGATTACATTATTAAGAACACAAGAAAATTTAGAAGCTATAGAGAAATACCATTTGAATATATTAACTATCTATCACAGTTGTTAGGTCTTGAACAGAAAACATTCATGATAGAAAGTGATATGGAGGCTCAATATAGAGTTCTTGCACAAAATATTATAGATGTTTATAGAATAAAAGGAACTCCAGCTGCATGGGAACTTTTGTTTAACTTTTTAGGCTTTAATGTTACTCTTGAAGAATATTATTTTGATAGAAGAAGATACTTTGCTATTTCTGGACAGAATACAGAATTAGGAACAGCCGATAATAAGGAATACCAATATTATTTAACAACAGTAGACCCAAGAT
>Ga0247609_10003274_pt1 | contig 16501 bp, 16 predicted proteins | sample 172DNAGHGlowgp2_FD_193487 | JGI IMG/M metagenome (GOLD analysis project Ga0247609, IMG submission 193487) | Sheep rumen microbial communities from Palmerston North, Manawatu-Wanganui, New Zealand - 1728 DNA GHGlow gp2 | ecosystem: Host-associated > Mammals > Digestive system > Stomach > Rumen ...
TCAGTTACAAATGATATTTCAAAGAGGCAAGTTGTTAATGGAGTAAATAGTAATGCTAATGATTTTTCACTTACTTTTAAAGATGTAAGAGTAGTAGCTTCTATGAAAGAAGAGACTTATTTAAGGACTACGCCTAGCTTGTCGGTACCTAATAAAGCTGGTTCTATATCTGCTGGAAGCAGTGTTATAATTACAGGAGTATCGGATTCTTTTATTAGAATATCTTATGATGATAATATTTATTATATAGATAGTATAAAAAAGATTAATTTGCCTCCTACTACATGGAAGAAGGATTATATTAATGAAGCAATTGTTTTGACAAAAGATGAACAATTGTTACAACAACCTTATTATTATTTATTTAACAACGTAGCTAATACTATTAAATCAGGTACTAAATTAACTTTAATTGCTTATAATGATGAATATATTAAAGTAAGCTATGAAGGAAAAGAATATTATATTTATGATAATAATGGTTGTTATGAAAAGTATTCAGCTCCTGTAGTACAGAATGATGAAAATCAAGAAAATGAAGAAGCTAATACTATAGTTAGTGATGATCAGAATAATAATCTCGATACTCAAGATACTAATCAAGAATAATATGATAAAAATGCTCTTTATTAAGAGTGTTTTTTGTTTGTTAAATTTTATGTTTTGAGATTTTATTTTCTTTTTCTATGTGTTATAATCTATATATAATAGAGGATGATGTTATGAAAAGGTCGAGTTTAGTACTTAAATTATTCTTTTTTATACTTGTTGTTGGCCTTATAACTGGATTTGGTTATTATTATTTATTTTTACGAAATAGTAATGAGGGTGAAAGTGGAATTATTCCTTCTTTAAGTGGAAAAAAAGTTTATGATGTTAAAAATGGGGTATATGTAATAAAAAATAAGCTTGAAAGAGAGAAAACTTTATTAGGTGGATGCCTTGTGAATTCAATTAATGATTATTTAGTTGTTTTAAATGATAATTATATGTTATATAAAGGCAATTGTTTGAATACGGTTCTTATTTCTGAAGGAAAATCTGAAAATCTTAAATTTGATAAGAAAAATGATAGTAAATATACTGTTACTTTAGATGAAAAAACTTATCAAAAAGATGATTCTGTAAATGAAATACCTGTTGTTAATAATGTAATTATTAAATCTCCGAGAGTTAATTATGATTCTTTAAAATTTATAATAGATAACTCTGAATACGAGGGACATTATTATTCTTTCTCTGGAGAAATATCTTCGCAAAAAGGATATTATTATGATTATACTTATAATCAGGAATTAAATCAGTTTTCAATATCACTTAATAATGGTATTAGTGGTTATAGTAAGATTTTAAAGTCTTTTAATGATATTCCTAAATTTTATTCCTTTAATGATTATCTACTTGTTTTAGATGAAGATATAATTGGTAATAATTTTAGTCATAAGTTATATTTGTATTCTGAAAAAGGAATGATTTATGATTTTAATTCAATATTTCCTATTAATATTAATGGTAATGTTATTGATACTAATTGGAATAGGATGTTTAGGTTTGATGTGACATCTAAAACCGCTTATGTTGTATTTGATCGTGATAATAATTTCTGTAATTTTGAAAATGGTAATGAATATTATGAATTTAAACTTACTTATGATTATCAAAAAAATGGTTTTAATGTTCCTGATTTATTAAAAAAAGGTACAAAGGAATCAGATTGTGATTATATAAAAAAGAAATATTCGATGGAGGGGTAGTATGGAAGCTTTTATGAAATTAATGGGGATGTGTATTACTTTTATTCCTTCTGTTTATTTTGCTTCTTATATGATAAAAAAAGCTACTAGTGAGCAAAGATTTGATTTTCATTTAAAGAAAGTTAAAGATAAAGCTGGATTATATGGAATTTTAATAGCTATTTTTAATAGGGTTATATTGTTTTTTTTGGTAACTATATTAGGATTGTATATTACATCTTGTTTTACAAATTCTATATATTTTGATGTCCTAATTGTTTTATTCATTATGTATATAATTAGTTATTTTTTTGATAATAAAAATGATATTTAATATCTTTTATGATATAATTGATAAAGTAGGAAAGTAGTGATAAATATGAATTGTCCTAAATGTGGTAATTATGTTGAAGAAGGCAAAGAATTTTGTTTCATGTGTGGGACGAAGTTAGGCGAAAATGATTTTTCTTCACCTGGAAGAAATGGTTTTACATCTGCTGTTAAAAACGATTTTTCTTCTTCTAGTTATAATAATATGCCTTTAAGTGAAGATTATTATAAAAAGAAAGAAGAGTATAATAATAGATTAAATAATTATCGTGATGTTGAAATAAAAAGAGTGAAAGATGATAAAAAAGATTTTATTGATATTTATAAAGAATATAATATCTTCTTTAAGGTTGGGGGTATTTTATTCTTAATTGTATTAGGCTCTTTCATTTTTGTGATGGTATCTAAGAATATTAATAAGGATGAAGTACTGAAGCCAGTAACACAAGATTTGTATTATAAGGTGGATTCAACACTTACAAAAACAAGCGATAATAATGGCGGAGATGTTTTTGCTTTAACAAATAATAAAGGTGTTTCTTGTTCTGTTAAAGTAACCATTGATAATACTAGTTCTAGTGATCATATTAAAGATTATTTTTCTATAAAAGAAAGTCAACTTCTTCCAACTTATAATGATTATGGAGATGTTGTTGATGTTTCAACTATTCCTTTGTTTCAAGAGGGATCAATAAAGATTAATAATGTTATATGGTATTATATGAATGTATATTATAGAAAGAATCCTTCTGATAATTATACAGCTTTAAGACATAGATTTTTGTCTGCTGGTCATAATGGTGTTTTTTATAATTTAGAGTTATCTAATTTTGATGATTTAAACGAGTGTAATCTTACATTAGATAGCTTTTTAAGAAGTTTACAATTTATAGATTTGTAGGAGGTATACTATGAAGAAATGTCCTAAGTGTGGAACTATTTTGGATGATTCTAAAAAGAAGTGTTATATGTGTGGAGCAGATTTAACTTCATCTGTTTCAGTTGGTGATTTTTCTTCAAATTTTGATAAAAATATTGGTTCTTCTATAACTAATGGTGTAGATAATGTTTTTAATAATGGTAAAGATATAGACGTTGATAGTGAGGATATTTTAGGAGGGGCTTCTAACAATAATAATGGTTCTTTCTTTTCTCATAATAGTAGCTCTAGGGACTTTTTTGGTGGGGAAATTAATAGATTGAATTCTATGTCTTTTGATAATAGAAGTAAATCTAAAAAGAAAATTAATAGTTTCTTTGGTAAAAATGATTTAAAGAGTAAAGATGAGATAAATAAGAAGAAGCTAAAGAAAAAAGGCGACGATTCTAATCAAGGAAAAGTAAAGAGAATAAGTTATAGTACTAATCCTAATATACCTAAAGAAATGCAAGAAGCTGCTAGAGAAGAAGATAATAAAGTAAAACCATCTAATAATATGTTTTTTCCTACTGAAAATAGTTTTGATACTAAAACTATTAAATCTAATTTGGTAAAGAAAGAAGACGATAATGTCCCTGATGCTTTTAAAAGTTTTAATAGCTTTGTAGATGAGGGGAAAGGAAATAAAAAGAATTCGAGTTTTGGTCCAAATAATCAACAAGGTAATAGCCCTAGTATTGATAGGTTTGGCTTAAAAAAGAATGATGGAGGCAATAAACTTTCTAATAATAAAGTGAATAGTGCATTTGCTATGTTTAATGGCAATAAAAAATCTTTCTACAACAATGATAATGATGTAGAAATTGAATTTGAAAATAGGAATACAAGTAGTATTGATAATCAAAGAGATTTTAATTTAAAAACTTCTAAGAATCCTTTTGAAGGATTAAAACAGAAACTTAATATAGATAGATTAAATAGTATTCAAATTAAAGAATATGGCCGTATAGCTTTTAATTTTTCTTGTGTTATTATTTTTATGATAATTATATGTTTCGTTTATTTTAAATTTTTAAGAATGGATTCTGCTGAGAAATTAGATGGTTTACAATTTAAGGTTCCTCAATATTTTAAGTTAAGTAATACGGGGGCTCATTATAAGTTTTATTCTTCTAAGGAACATGGTAATAGTTGTTCTTTTGAAATTTTATCCGGTGTACCTAGTGATCCGAATGGTTATGTTGATGACTATTTTCAATACGTTAAGAAGACTTATGAAACTGATAGTAAAGCTGTTCCTACTTTACAAGAGATGAAAATAAATGGTAATACTTGGAAGTCTGAAAGAATAGTTTATTTACCTGATGATGGTTCTAAAGTATCTTCTGGAGATATAATAGCCAGATATGCCTATACTGTTATAGTTTATAATGGATCTTTTTATACTATTAAGTCTTCTAATACTGAAGAAAATAAAGAGTGCGATGATAAGTTGTTTGCTTTTATGAATAGTGTTGCTTTTATTGAGGAGAATAAATAATAAAAGAGTAAGAAGGTGTTAAAATGAAGGAATTTTCTGCTTTTAGATTGTTTTATGATAATTTTTTATATAGAAATAATGTCATGATAGAATATGATAAGATTAATAAATATATAAATAAAATTATAGAAATACTTAAAGAAGTAACTAATCTTTATCATGATGATATCGAAATATACAAAAGTAATTTAACTGTTTACCAGAGTAAAATAAAAAAAGAATTAGACAAAATTATGGAGGTTTATCCATATTTTTTTGAAAAGTATTTTGAATTGTATTCTAGATATGTAGAGAATAATAACTCTATTAAGGAAATGCCTTTTGTGATATCTTGTTCTTTTTTTAATGATTATGAATTTAATAATGTGGCTCCTGATTATGTTCAAAGATTTAGTTCTTTGGATAAAAAAAGATTGAGAGAAAGAGCAAAAAAAATGTCATTTGTAGAGTATTACAAGGAGATTTTGAAAGATTTTGATGGTACATATTATGATAAATTGATAGATTTACTGGATGCTTTTATTAATATTGATGTTAATATAAAAATATCTTTTGATGATAATTTAGATAAATATATAAAAACTATTAAAAGGATAGTTTCTACTAATAGAAGAATATTGGAAAAAGCTAAATTGAGTAGTGATTATAATCTTATTAAAGATAAAATGGAGTTAATATATAAGGGATGTTTTGATGACTTTGATTCCACTTTGAAATCAAAATTAAATAAATATTTATTATTCTTATATGAGAATAAAAAGAAAAATGTTTCGGATTTTTATGATACTATTGTTACTAATGATTTGAGTTACGGTATTTTTAAAGATTTTGTTTCTAAAGAAAAGAAATATAAGGAAAAATATGATAAGATTTTTGCTAAGCATCAAATAATAAATCCTAATAAAGTTGATATTGCACCTTCTATTCGTCAAAGGTTAATTAAGTTATACTATGATGGGAGATTTAATTTTGAAGAATCAAAAGATATTAAGAAGAATATTGAAATTATTAATGGTTTAAAGTCTCTTGCAGATAATATAGAGCAGTTAATATGGGAACAATTATTATTTAACGCCTCTCATTCATTATATTTAAAAAGAAATAATACAGTAAGGTATGCTATTATTAATTTTTTATATTCTTTATATAATCCTTTAGAAATACTTGATAGATATGAGAAACTAAGAAAAGAAATTACACTTTATTTAAAAAATAATCCGAGTATTAATTCGCAATTAGACTTTGAGTTGCTTGATAACAAAAAGATTGTTAGTAAGAAAGATATTCTTGCAAATGTACATAAAGAGAGAATTATATTTATTAATGAGCAGATTGAAAGTAATTTAGTTTCTAAAAGTTTGGAATATGATACTAGGGATTATGATTTATTTTATATTGCTGAAGATTTATCTACTCAAGAATTAGTTGATATATTTAATAAAAATTCTAAGAATAATAGATTAAATACTAGGGATTTACTTGAATATGTATGTCAATGTATATTAAAGGTAACAAATCCTTCTTACTCTATTTTAAATCCTGATTATGAAATGATTAGTGATGTAGCTAGGACTTATTTCAATTTAGAATATGAAATAGAGTTAGATGCTGATATTTATTTAAAGAGTCGTGATATGTTTAATATATCTTATGAATCATTTCTAAATAATAGTGCATTTTACAAGTTAAAAAAGGAGTATAAGTTATGATAGAACAATTAAGATATAGATATAATAACTTAGATACTTTTTCTAAGAGAGAAATAATTCTAAATGAAGTATTAGATACTTGTTTGGTTATTGAAAAAATTTGTAAAAAGAAGAAGATTGATATTAATACACTTAGTAGTTCAGAAGTCATAAAGAATAAGAATAAACTTAGCGAAAAGGATTTTATGGATTTATTATTTTTATATATTTTTTATTTAAAAGAAGATTTAGGTTTATTACTCAAATAAATGTGTTATAATATAACTTAATTTATTTGAGGAGTGTTCGTTTTATGGAAGAACTAGAAAAGATTATCGAAAAAATAAAAAGATTAGCATCTGGCGGTAATGATACTGATATGGTTTGTTTTATTGTTGCTTTTGATTTATTGTATTTTTTTAATGATACTGATAATAGAAATAAATTCGTTTATAATTATTATAAAAATGATAATAGTATGTTTTCTTCTAATTTAAAGAAAATTTGTTTTTATGCAGAATCTATTTTGTTAGAAGACGATACTTATCTTAAAATGTTAAAGAATATTGAAATGGAAGTTCATAGAGATCAATTGGTTAGTATGTATAATTATTTTGATGTTATTGATAGAATAGAGAAAGGAAATAATTCTACTAAGCATTTAATATCGGATGGTTTTAAAATAAGATTGTTAAAAGATCAATTTTCTTCCTCATCTAAAGATTATGCTAAATTATCTAGTAAAGTATCTGAACTTAAGAATAGATATGATAGAAACATAATTGATATTATTACTATTATTGCTATTTTTATAGCTATAGTGATAGGAATGGTATCTGGTGTTAGTTTTAGTTTAGAAGCTTTTAAATCTATTGCAAGCAATGATTTATATGATGTATGTTTAGTAGCTTCTGTTGTTGGTATTTTTGTATATAATGTATTCTTTGTTTTATTAAAGTATATAAGTAAACTTGCTGGTAAAGATATTGATAAATATGGTAATTTAATATTTGTTAATATAATATTTATAGCAATGATTGTATTTTTTGTAGTATTAGGGGTAAGTTAATATTATTTATCCCTTTTTTTAAAGAAATACCTTGCATGTTTTGAAAAGATGTGGTATTATTAAAAAGTCGATGGACCTCTAGCTCAGTTGGTTAGAGCATCCGGCTCATAACCGGGCGGTCATAGGTTCGAGTCCTATGAGGTCCACCACGTATGCGAGTGTGGCGAAATTGGTAGACGCGCTAGACTTAGGATCTAGTTCCTAACGGAGTGGGGGTTCAAGTCCCTTCACTCGCACCATTGAAGATATTTTTTGAACAATAGTTCAATTAACTAATAAAATCAATTCTTTTTTAGAATTGATTTTTTGTTTTGCGAAATCTTGTTTTAATATTTAGTTATGTTGAGGGGAAGTATGAAGTTAAATGAATTATCAGGATTGTGCTAATACTCTTTTAAAATCTTATTTTTGAATAGGAATGAATAATAAATTTTTGTTTACTAGATCATATGAACTACAGTTACAATCAGTAAAAAACAGCATTTAGTATGCTGTTTTTTACTATGTAATAAATATTATAATATTGAAATTTTAATAATTATTATTTTTATAAAACTAGATTTCTATAGTTTTTTGCTTGTTTATAATTTCTCTTTCAAATTCTATGTATTTATATTCTCTTGTATCTACTTCTTTAACATCTGGCGTTTGTTCATATTTTTGGGCGTTTACATATCTAATAGGAATGTTAAAATAAGCAGCTATGTCAATTTCTAATTGAGTTGGTTCTTTTTCTCTTATTAGAATAAATGTTGGCTTTATTATTGTCAAAATTTCTTCCTCTTCTAATAAGATTTCATTATGGCCTTTTGTTCTGTCAATAAATTGATTAACTGGTAATAATGAATTTTTTTTAACGCGCCTTTTTTTTCTAAATCGAATATCATTTCCGTCGGTTCCGCCATTTCTTAAAGTTGCACAAATTATCTTTCGATTTGATAAATCTTCATACCCAAAAGAGATTCTTCTTTTACTATTAAATAGATTTGTTAACTTTTTTTGGTTTATTAAAGAAAAACATCTTCGATGATATTTTACTTCGTTGTTTTCATTAGAATAGTATCCTTTTATAAAATCTTCAACGCTTTTTCCATAAATTGGAATTGTGCTGATAAGCATTGTAACGTTTTGCTGATTTTTTCCTTGGTTTTCAATATCATATATTTTAACTTCTTTTCCACTAGATGATGTTTTTATTCTTGGGGTTATTCCTTCGTATACATTTTTTTGAATGCTTTCAACTATTAGTGATTTAAATTTCTTTTCACATAGAGTATATACTTTAGATAGTGTTTCTTGATTAATAGATAATTCAGTTTCTAATATTTTAATGTCTAGATCGGTTAATTCAGCTTCATTGGAAAAAAAAGTAACTAGCTTAGCAAATATATCGTATAAGTTTCCAAGGCTTTCTTTAATTTCATTATTTGAATTAGCAAAATCAACTATAGTTTCAATATCTAGATATACATTATTTAAGGTGTCATGGAAATATAATTCGGCAAAGGCTTTTTTTACATCTTTTGGATTATATTCTTGATAGTTAAATAGTATACTTTTTAATTCATTTTCTCTTTTTATTAAAAAATCATTAGGTAAGTTTAATTTTTTCAGCATTTCATAAAAAAATGGAGCATTAATTCTTTGGATGGCTATATTTGCTATTCTTTCATTGGTAAAGAGTTTAGTTAATAGTAGGTCTTTTTCATTTTCGTATAATTCTTGGATTAAATAAAAAATTTCATCATCATTTGCTTCGTCAATTATTTTATTAATAAAAAGTTCTTTTTCGTTGTCCATTAGGCAAAAAACTGTGGCTGAGAACCAAAATGGTCTTGTGCTATTGCTTTTTAAATCGTTGTAAAATTGATATAAGAAATGTTCTTTCATATGGTATGGCAGGTTTTGCAATAATAAATCTAAGTCTTTTACTCCTTTAATTGCCATAAATTTTATTAATATACTTTGTATCTCTGTTATGCCATTGTCATAATTGTTAAATATTTTTTGAAAGTCAAAGTATGAAAGTAAATCTTCTTGGCTATTTATAATGTCGTTAATATTCTCAAATATTAGTTGACTAAGAGACAGATCAAAAAAATCTTTTGTTTCTTCGGCGTTCCATTTTTGAGAAGTATATTTGTATTCGGTATATTTAATTATATTGTATTTTTTTTGAATATCCATTATTTCACTACCTTTCTTAAATATCTTATCATATATTTAATATAGATGTGTATATTTGACACTAATTTTTATATTTTATTAAATTAATTCTTTTTTGTATTATATATTTATTATTTTTAATGAGTTTTGAAAAAGATAATCTATTTTTGAATTTGAATATGAAATGTGTATTCCTTTTATTTGAATTATTTACTTTTTTATTTTATTATAATATTTGTATGAGGTGTTATTATGAGTGATTTAAAGAAAACTGTATAGTATGACGTGATTTTTAGTTTAGAAGCTGGTAAAGCTACACCAGCACCTCCGGTTGGTACTATTTTAGGGCCATCTGAAATAAATATAAATGAGTTTTGTAAAAGGTTTAATGAATGGTCTAAGAATTATAATGGTGTTATTGCTATAGGCGTTCTTGTTTTTGATGACGGAAGCTTTGATATACTTTCAGAGAAAGAATATTTAAAATATAAAAGGAGTGTTTTGAATTCCTCTTTAAGTTCTTTTTATCATAAATGGGAAGATGAAATAAATGAAAAAAGTATAAAAAGCTTATAAATTATACATTGTGAAAAAGGTGATAGCATATGAGTTTTCAATGGGATTTAACAAACTTGTTTTCTGATAATGATGATTTTTATAATGAATTTAAAATAGTAGAAGAGTCTTTAAATGATATAGAAAGATTCACTAAAATTTCATTAGATGAGAAATCTTTATTAGAAATACTTGATAATAAATGGTGTATAAAGGAAAAAACTAATAATATTCTGGTTTATGGCTCTCTTAAGTATTATAAGAATATAAAATCTGATGAGTGTATAAAACTTAAAAGTGATGCAGAAAAATTTTCTAATGAAGTAGATTTACGATTAGGCTTTGTCGATAGAAAAATATTGGAGTTAGGAAGAGATAAAATAGATTCTTATATAAGTAAAAATCCTAAATTAAGGGTTTATGAATTATATTTAGATAACTTATTTAGAAGAACTGAACACATTCAAAATGATGAAGTTAGTAAAATTATTAAAAATAATAATGATAGTATTAACTCTCTATTAGAATCTTATAATAATATGTTAAGAGATATGAAATATGGTGAGGCTTTAATTGGTGATAAAGAAATTGAAATAACTCCTTCCAATTTTGTTAAGTATTTGACTTATAGAGACAGGGAGACAAGAGAAAAAGTATATTTGCTTGTTTATGGTAGATTAGATGAAGAAAAAGAAGCATTTGCTGGCGTTTTAGACAATATATTAGGTTTTAGAAATAAAAATTCGCAACTTGAAAAATATGATTCTGTATTGAAAAAAGTGTTATTTGAGGAAAATATTGATATAAAAGTTATTGATACATTGATAAATACTGTTAATAATAATCTTTATTTAATTCAAAAATATTTAAAGATGAAAGCTGATTTGTTAGGGATTGATGAACCTCATTTATATGATTTTGGTGTTCCGTTAGACAATAGTATTAATAAGACTTATTCTTTAGATGAAGCTATTAATATTATAATAAATGCACTTGAACCTTTGGGAGAAGACTACCTTAAAGCTGTTCATTTCTTGTTAGATGGTCATATTGATGCTGAAGCGAATGATGATAAGCATCAATCTATTACTTTCTCTTGGAATGTTTATTCTTTTATGAATTTTAGAGGAACTTATAATGATTTAAAAAATATGATTCATGAACTTGGACACATAGTTAATTATTATTTTTCAAAGAAAAATCTCCCGTTCATTTATGAAGATAGTACAATTTTTGTAGGAGAAACTGCTTCTTTAGTAAACGAATTTCTTCTAAATAGATATCTTTATTCTAATGCAAGTAGTGAAGATGAAAAGATTTTTTATTTAAGTAAAGAGATTGAGAATTATTTTACAACTGTATTTAAGCAAACGATGTATACTGAGTTTGAAAAAGAATTGTATAGTTTAAAGGAATCTAGAGATTTAAACGCGGAGATTTTATCAGAATGCTATGAAAAACTTATTAAAAGATATTATGGCGATGGTGTTGTTTATGATGATGTAGCAGGTGTTGAATGGTTAAGACTTGGACATTTATATAGATGGAGTTATTATCCATATAAATATGCTACAGGTCTAATTATAGCAAGTGTTGTAGTAGATTCTTTATTAGATAAGAAAACACTATCGAAGGAGAAATATATTGAATTTTTATCTTCTGGAAGTAGTATGTATTCTTTGGAATTATTGAAAATTTTAAATGTTGATCTTACTAATCTTAATATAATTGAAAATGGTTTTAATGTAATGAAAGATGATATTGAAAAGCTTGAAGAGCTTCTATCAAAGAAGAATGGTGAGTGATTTTTAATAGTAAAAACTAATTATACGTTGAAGTTATAAGATAAAGGTAGACAGAAAAACTGTTTGCTTTTTTATATTTAGAATCTAATAATATGGTAGGATTGTTTAAAGTTTTAATGTATGATATTATTTATTGGACTGACTATAAAAAGAGTAAGGTGATGAAAATGTTGATATATGATATTTTTGGGTGGATAGGGATGATATTTGTTTTACTTGCTTATTTATTGCTCTCTACAGGCAAGATTAGTAATGGAGTTTTATATCAATTGTTAAACCTTTTTGCTGGGGTTTTTATGGCAATAGGTTTATTTCCTAAAAATGCTTGGTTTTCTTTTACGTTGCAAGTTTTTTGGGCTTTGATTGCAATTGTTTCATTAATAAAAATAAAGAGAAAGCATTAATTTTTGATAGATCTATCTAATTGATATATTATTATAAATATGATATTATTATTTTGAAATATTAGTATTGTAGAGGTGTTATTATGAAAAAATTAAAATGTGAATCATGCGGTGGAGACGTAGAAATAGATGAAAATAAAGAGTTTGCTACATGTCCTTTTTGTAAAACTAGGTATCAATTAAACGAAACGAAAAATGTTTATATTAGGATGGATGAAGATTTAAAGAAAGCTACTTTAGATGTTTTTAATAATACTCAAAAAATAGGAAAAGGAATGGGAGTTTTCTTCGGAGTAATATTTGTTGTTGTTCTTTCAATTATTGTTTTTGGTTTTATAAATGTCCGTTCTTCTTCTAAACAGTTTGATATTAATAGATATAATAGTACTTTTGAATTTTACAAAGGTACTAATCCTAAGACATCTATTAGTCCTTTGTTAGATGAAATTATTCAAAATAATAAGAAGAATGATCGAAAAATTACAGTTGTTTTTAATGATATAAATACGACAAATAGTGATGAGATTGCTTCGCTTAAACAAGATTTGAAAGAATCTCCTTATGAATATGAAATTAAAATTGATTATGATGACAAAGGCTATGTTAATAAAGTTACTATAGTCGATTTTAAAGATGATAGTAATAAAGGAGAAAAATAATATTTTCTTCTTTTTTTGTGCTATAATTATTATAATGTAGGGGAGATGTTAATGATTATTAGTATTGTATTATTAGTGATACTTATTTATATAAATGGTATTTTTTCTTCTTGCGAATTAGCTTTTTTATCCTTAAATAAAATAAAACTTAAAGAAGATGTAGATAAAGGAGATACTAAGGCGATAGCTATAAATAGAATAATTGAACAACCCTCTTTATTCTTATCTACTATTCAAATTGGTATCACATTAGCAGGTTTTTTGGCATCAGCGTTTGCTTCTGAGTATTTTGCTAATTATTTTATAACTTTTTTTGTTGGTAGTAAAATATCTATAAGGTTTATTAAAACTATTTTAGTAATTGTTATAACGATTGTTTTATCCTATTTTACTTTGATTTTTGGAGAATTAGTTCCTAAAAGAGTAGCTATTAATGACCCTTATAGATTAGCAAAGAAATATATATTTTTTATTAAGACGATTCAAATTATGTTTTATCCATTAATTATATTTTTATCTTTCTCTACAGAAATAATATGTAAAACATTTAGGATTAAGGAAAACAAAGATAGAATTACTGAAGAAGATATTAAAACAATGATTTTATTAGGTCAAGAAGAGGGGATAATAGAAGAAAAAGAAAAAGAGTATATACTTAATGTCTTTAATTTTAAGGATATTGAAGTTCAGCAAGTAATGACTCCTAGAAATAAAGTTATTATGATTAATGTAGCTGATGATTTGAAAAGTATTATTTCTAAAATTAAAGAAGAAAAGTTTTCGCGTTTCCCGGTATATAAAGATAATGAGAATAATATAATTGGTACAATAAGTATAAAAGATCTTATTATTAAAAAGGGTGAAAAAAATAGAATTAATATTAGAAAAATTGTTAGACCGACTCATCGTTTTAATCATACTGATAAAATTGATGATGTATTTAGAGAAATGCAAGAGAGAAATGAAAGTATTTGTCCTATATATAATAATGGACGATTTGTAGGGATTGTTACTATAGAAGATGCTGTTGAAGAAATAGTTGGTAATATATATGATGAGTTTGATGATAGAAAGTAGTATTATAATAAAGAGGTGTTATTATGGAAAATAAGAGTAATACAATAAATAAAAAGGAATTGGTAAAAAAATTGTTAAAACAAGAAATTAGTGCTGAAGATGAATCGGAACTATTAGAAATGCTTATTGATAGGCCGATTACTATTGATGTTGATAAACAAGAAGATAGTTCTTTGACAACTGGAGAAAAACTCGCTGATAAGCTATCAGAGATTGCTGGATCTTGGGGTTTTATAATAGGGTTTTCAGCTTTTATTATAGTTTGGATAATTATAAATACGGCAATTTTAAATAAAGCTAGTGATCCTTATCCTTTTGTTTTGCTTAATTTGGTTTTATCTTGTTTAGCGTCTTTACAGGCTCCAATTATTATGATGAGTCAAAATAGACAAGCAAAGAAAGATAGTATTAGAAATCAAAATGATTATCAGATAGATTTAAAAAGTGAATTAATACTTGAAAGATTACATGAAGAAATTCAAGAAAGTTTAAGAAACGAAAGACAAATAATAAGATTATTAAAACAAATGATGGAGGAAGAAGATAATAAGTAAGAAAGATTAATTATATAGTATTTTGTATATATAATTAAAATATTATTTTATTATTTTGGGTTTTATTGTATAATTAATTTTAGAATAGGTGGTTAGTGTGATGGATGAACAATTATTAACTAATTTAAGAATGATATATAAACCGATAGTTACTTATTATGGGGAATGGTCTTTAGGATCTGATATTTCTGAGATTGCTATTTTAAAAAAAGGTAAAAACTTATATAAAGAGTTTTTAGAGAGATATTATTATACTCCTCTTAATGTTATTTTTAATAATGATGAAATAGTTTATAATTTTGAAGTTAGCATTTGTTCTAAATTTGGACCTAAAGGAAGAAGTTTATTCTTCTCTAAAAGATCTTTTTTAAGAAATATAGTTACTAATATTGATGAATTAATAGATAATAATGGGGAAGAAGCATATAAAGCTATAAAAAAAGCTATAAGGATTAAAAAGGATATTTATAGAGATGTATATAATAATGGAGAAGAGTCTAAATACTATAACCAAGTTATGAATGAGTTTTTAAAATATTCTAATCAAGATTCTTTTGAGGATTTTGTTAAATTGTGTAAAAAACAATATACAAGATTACTTAATGGATATAATTCTGTTATGGATTTGTTTGATAAACCTATTAATATTGATAAATTTATAGGTTGTTTTGATATAAATAAGTTATATTTGTTTACTTGCTATAAACTAGTAAAGCATAACTATAATTATTATGATAAATATAATAATTTAGATTATACTATTTCATTTGTAGATGAATATAGAAAGATAATAAATGATTTGCGTCAGAAAGAACCTTTTTACAATTCGGTTATTAATGTAGTTAAGGATAGTGAAGTTGTCGTTTATACTATAGACGATTTGTTTAAAGATTTAAGTGATTTAGAGATGAGAACTAAATAGCTCATCTTTTTTTGAATTGGTGATTTTTAATGAATACTATTTTAAATGTTGATAAAATTTGTAAAAGTTTTGGTAAGAACAAAGTTTTAAATGAGGTTTCTTTTAAAATAAAAAAGGGTCAGATATTAGGTTTTATTGGACCTAATGGAGCTGGTAAGACGACTGCTATAAAATTAATATTAGGTTTACAATTAATGGATTCTGGAGAAGTTTATATTAATAATTATAATATTAAAAAGAATTATGAAAATGCTATTGCAAAAGTTGGTGCGATTGTAGAAAATCCTGATTTATATTTGTTTCTTACTGGAAGACAAAATTTAAGGCTTTTTGGTCGTTATTATGGTAATGTTGATGAAAAATATTTGGATTATTTATTAGAGAAAGTCAATCTTATAGAAAGAGCGGATGATAAAGTTTCAAATTATTCTCTTGGTATGAGACAAAGACTTGGTATTGCTGTTTCGTTAATTAATCATCCTAATCTTTTGGTTTTAGATGAACCTACTAATGGTTTGGATCCAGAAGGAATAAAAGATTTAAGGGATATTATTATTAAACTTGCTAAAACAGAAAATATTGGTGTTTTGATATCTAGTCATAATCTTGCCGAATTAGATGGCTTTTGTAATAGGATTTGTTTAATAGATAAAGGACAAATAATTAAGGATATTAACTTGGATACTTTGAAGAATTCTGAAAAACCAGTTTTTTTTATAAAGCTTGATAAATTGTCTAAAATTGATAAGTATTTGGTTAAAGGTGATAAAGTATTAGAAAATGGGATTAGTGTTTCGAGAAGTGATGAAGATATTTCAAAGCTTATTAAAGAATTAGTGTTAGACGGATATAATATTTATGAAGTTAGACGTGAATTATTGTCTTTAGAAGAAGCTTATCTAAAGATTATGGGAGGTAATTTATGAAAGTTTTAATTTACAATGAATTGTATAAAATATTTCATAAAAAAATAACGATTTTCTTTGCTTTATTTGTATTACTTCAATTTGTTTCTAGTGTTGTTTTTATTAAATTAAATAATTATTATATGGAGAATGCTGATAAGCAAAGAGTTAGTGCTTTGATTAATAAACATAATTCTTTAGGGGGAGATGCTAG
>Ga0247609_10003275_pt1 | contig 16500 bp, 7 predicted proteins | sample 172DNAGHGlowgp2_FD_193487 | JGI IMG/M metagenome (GOLD analysis project Ga0247609, IMG submission 193487) | Sheep rumen microbial communities from Palmerston North, Manawatu-Wanganui, New Zealand - 1728 DNA GHGlow gp2 | ecosystem: Host-associated > Mammals > Digestive system > Stomach > Rumen ...
TTCAACTTTTTCTCTTTCTTCTCAGACGCTTACTCCCCCAATAGCTATTCCATCTCGTGCATATTGAGATAAAAATTCAAGCGACTCCTGACGCAAATCTAAATACGTTCATCATTGAACAATCGGAAACAAAACTCCCCTAGTTTCATCATATTTTGGTCCAAAATGTTCAAAAGCCCTCTTCGCTCGACGATGTGTCATCTGCATTTGACGAGCTGTATGCTTTTTATCTGCATCTCAAGGAGAACAAACATCTAATACCATCATAATATCAGATCCAAAATCTGACTGAATATCTACGACCTTTTCTGGAGTGAAAAAATGTTTACTTCCATCATGTGGAGATGAAAATTTTACTCATTCCTCAGTTAGCTTCATCCTCACGTTATGAGAAAATCATTTATCATCTTTTTTCCCAAGTCATAAACTAAAAACTTGGAATCATCCACTATCTGTAAGAATCAATCCATCTTCCCAATTTTCAAATTTATGTAATCATCCAGCAGCTTTGATTAGTTCATTTCCTGGACGTAAGTATAGATGAAAAGTGTTGGCGAGAATAAGTTTAATTGGTTCGATATGAGTTCAAATATAATGAGAATCACGAAGTATATCGAGAATTAATCATTTAATTGTCGCTTTGGTTCCAACTGGCATAAAAATAGGAGTCTGAATTTTTACTCCATTTAGTTCAATTTCTCCAACTCTTGCATTTCATTTTTGCTTTAGGATTGTGAATTTTAATTTATTGTGCATACAAAAATCTCATTATGTAAATAATGAGATTAATATAAAGAAATCCTGAAAATAAACAAACAGAAAATATAAATAATTTAAGTTATTTCCAGAAGTCTAGTATTCTTTAAATAATTTGCATCCGGATAAAAAGACATTATCGTACCTCAACTTGCCATTTTTCTTATCACTTCATGTCAGATATCAGTTTGTGGTAACGTAAAGCATCACTGACTTCTATTTCATGTATGCATATAAATTTTACGGTCAAAAATATTATCATTAAATCCTGGTTCTGTTCAACGAAGTAAAAGATTTTCATCTCATTTACCTCTTTCTGGATGATAAGACCTTGCATTTCAATCTTTATAATACATCGGTACTACTGCTAATCCTATACTTGACTGCCAACTTCACGACTCATTAGAAAATGTCTGCACTCATTTTTTTCATTCTCATTGCATACATGTAGTATTCACCTCCACTTTATTAGATTTCATATTTATCAAATACAGTCTCTGAGAGTTATCACCCATTGAGAAATCAACAACCGAAAGATAATCATTTTTATCATCAAGTGAATTATATCATAGATATCCTAAAAGAAAAGGCAGAAACTTTGGTTTAGGATCATTTAATTCTTTATATTTATCCAAACATTCCTTTACTTCTTTCTCTTTGGACTCAATCTTTTTATCTATTTCTTTAAAATCAGCCTCTGTTAAAAATTGCTCATAATCTGATCTAATGATAGCTTTAGGTATTAAAAGATTTAAAAATTTTGTTTTATCAAATTTAGCCGATAAACTTTTTAATTTATCAAAATTTTTTGTCATTCATTCATCCTCTATCTCAAAGGTACTACCAGAGATTTTTTCTCCCTCTCCCATCATAATTAATCAAATATTAAATCTACACATATATTATACTTACACTCTTCAAAAATGTCAAATTTGGGGAGTTTTTACCTAAAAAACAGATTATTATCATAAACTATTTGCATTATAAATTAGTTTATATATACTCCTAAATGAGTTTAATTTCGTGATTAATATAATAATGCTAGAAGAAATCAAAAAATTAATTTACAGTAAATATAAACCAGAAGATAAAATCTGACTTTTTTTCTCTCTTTTTGATGGAAAATGAAATCTATTAATCTCTAACTGAGTCATAACTACAGATAAAACATTAGAAGAAATGATAAATTTATTGTACAATTGAATATTAAAGAAACAGGAATCCCAAACTAAACACATCATAATTGATGTAGTAAATGAAATTACTGAACAAAAAGACGTTACAGCATTTCTAAACATGGATCCAAAAGTTAACTGAGTTCTATTAGTCGAAACTACATGAGAAAAAACATGAGTAATGCTGCCTAATATGAGATGAATCACTTCAATGAAACAAGCAGTTGCTTGAATCAAGTCAAAATACCAATTACAATGAGATGTAACTATCTCTACATTCACAGTTAATGAATTAATTTTGGATAGATAAAATCTTGAAAAAATACCCCCTTTAATTATGATTAATTAGTTGATTAAAAGTCAGATTTTTAAATTTTTATTTTTTGGCAGGATGTTTTATTTACGGCAGGAAAACTACGATCCTAAATATCCGAAATTCCGCGTAATTAAATCACAACCAGAATTCTGACTTCAAAACTACTTACTCTACGAACCACTTTCTACTATAATAACATCCACAACTCAATATCCAAGATACAAACATATTTTTTTATTAGATGACCAAAGATTCGCATTTTTCAGCTATGATATCCAATTTACAAGCGAGAAAAAAATAACACTTGCCGACATTCAAGCTATGGTCCAGGAAAAACTATTTAAAGCTGAGAAACAAACGAGAGAAAAGTTCCTTTTTTCACATATCGATTCAATCCTAGTAAACTGAATAGAAAAACAATTCTTAATTTGAGAATCTGGAGAAATATCATGTAGAATAATTCTCGTTTTCCTCAATAGAGAAACTTGCTGAATTTTCAACGATAGATTCTGAGATTTTCAATCACAAAAGAATATAGAAATTTATCCTGAAAGTTTTCAGACTATTACATATTTGAGAAACAATATGCATATGGATGACTTTCTTTTACTTTACATCAGAGATTCTCACTGCAAATGAGTATTGATAGAAAATGGATTTTACAGCCACATCGATAGTATAAATCTATGAGTAAATGCATTAATGCAAATGTATAAAGATAACTGAATTTCCAAATATTGGTATAAAAATTATGAAGAAATCGAAGAAAATCCATTCGCAAAAAATCTTGTAGTTCAAACTTTAGAATTCTATTCTAGTATGTTATGTAAACGAATAAATGAAAAAGAATTCTGAAACCACAATATTTTCGTAGTTTCATCAATCATGAAAAACTGACATTTCATGGAGATTTTCAACAAAATTTATTCTCAAGAAAACAACAAATATATCGTTCCATTCCACTATTCAGAAGAATTAGACCAATTCGGTAGAGTTTGGGAACCTGAAGACATAGATGCATTAATCTATGCGAATCGTATATTATGGAAAGAAATCCAATGAATTAAAAAAACAGTAGAATAATCATAACAAGCCTTGAAAAAAAATCTGATTTTTGTATATTCTACATCGTTCAACTAAAGCACAAAGTTTCGGATAACCGGAATTAGGAAAGTCCTGACATTGAAAAAAGGGAGGCATCTCACGGGTGCTGGACAGCGAAAGCTCAAATGAAAGTACCACAGAAACGTAAACTACTGTGAATTTATTCACGGGAAAGATGCAACGTGAAGGTAGTAATTTAGGTTACTTACTTCTACTCAGTATAGCAGATTGCTATTCGAGGGGCAAACCACTTCCCAATGCAAGCTTCCTCTCACGAGGAGTGCGAGATCAAAGATTTACTCTTTGCTAGATATATCGTGCTTTAAACACTGAATCAGGCTTATTAGTTGATCAATATAGGGCTGTAGCTCAGAGGTAGAGCGGTGGTCTCCAAAGCCGCGCGTCGCGAGTTCGATTCTTGCCAGCCCTGGACTAGAAGAATTATTTTCTTACATAAAAAAGGCTTTCAAAAGCCTTTTTAATTTGCGCTATCATTTTATTTGAATATCTAAAAACATATGCGACGAAATCAAATTTTAAATTCATTCCAATACGTACGAGATACAATATGTAAATTTACATATGAGCAACCTTTCATTTTCATTATTATCTTAATTTTACTTATTCGATCATCAATTTCTCGTATATTCAAATCACGTTTAAAGAAAAAATATATAGATCCATACGAATGGTCAGGAAATACGGATAACAAAGATTTTTACGTAAAATATTACAAAAAATTACAGTACGTAGACTTATTCTGAGCACTAATTTGAATTACACTAATTTTTGTATATCTACTCACGAAAGATAAATTAGTCTGAACCATCTTAGCAGTATGAGTATGATGACTATTGATAACTTTTCAGACTTTTACTGTTTCTTTATTCACATACTTTTTATTGATAAGAAATTACAAAGTCTGAGACACGATAAGAGTTAAAATCAACTGAGATACTGTACAATGACAAATATTATATATAAAACTCCTTCATGTATGAATGTCTGGGAAAAATGATTTTGGAGAAAATACATGAGAATCTTTCGTTATTCCAAATTATCAAACATGGAATAACCCAATTATCAAAGTAGATTTAGCACTAGATAACTATGCAAAAGATTCTCTCACAATAATTTATGATCCAAAAATTTTCGATAAATCATTTGAAGATTTTTCTAGAGATTTGAAAGATTTTTTGGATAATCTCCTCACTAAAAGATCAGCTTCTAATGTAGCTTATTTCAAAAGTTATATCTGAGTAAAATATAAAATCGACTATAAATACGACTGAGACTGAAAAGCCAATATTCGAATTTGATTCGTTGAAAAAAGATCTAAAGCAAAACATATAAAAGAGCAAATAATATCATTTGTAGAAAGTCAAAAAAAGACTGATTAAAAAATTATATTTTTTATAAAAAAGACGATCTCTAATAACTAGAGATCATCTTTTACTTAAATTATATATCCAACAAGACTATTGACATGTATAGTACGTACCACTACTTGACGCACTACCACCTCTACAACAAGTTTTACCTACATCACTACAGCTTCCTCATGGAGTACATGAATTAGTATGAGCATTACTATAAAGACAAGAAGAACTAACATATGTCCATTTATAACCTGAACCACTTGTTGATCCTCATCCTCATGTATCCGGATTTCATAGATCAGAACAACTTGAATAATTATACGGTGGCTGATCCCAATCACCATCATCACATGTTGACGTTCTACTTACTCTGTTACAACGATTATAATATTCTCCCTGAGATGAATATGTTGTACATGTACCTCAATCCGATACCGTTCCACATGCTGATGACCAGCATGATTGTTTAGGTGGCGTTCATAGATTAGAACAACTTGAATAATCATACGGTGGTTGATCCCAATTACCATTAGTACATTTTGATGTTCTACTTACTCTTTCACAACGATTATAATATTCTCCCTGAGATGAATATGTTGTACAAGAGTTTCCATGCGCTACAGTTCCACATGCTGATGACCAACATGACGCAGGAGCGCTACAAGATGAATATCAACCTGGCTCAGGAGAATATGATCAATCCCAACAATATGACGATACAGCAAATGAACTACACGAATTTGATAGACTAGTTTTATATGTATTACACCAACCTCAAGCACTTGTATAAGAACATCACGAACTAGCCCCACATCAATTAGGGAATCTACAAGTAGTATAGCTACCCGGTCCAGAAGCACTACTAGGATCATTAATCCACGCTCAATCATTACATGTAGATTTTACTGCATTACCTATAAGTTCACATTTCAGAGCAACATCCGATACATATGTCTTACAAGTATCTCAATGTGCTACAGTTCCACATGCTGATGACCAACAAGATCTATATTTCTGTCTACAGCTACTATTTGTATAACTTCATCATAATGTTCCATTATTACAAGTCCTTGTTTCTGATGCACACATCGTTGGACTTGTTGGTGATGAATAATTCCATCCTGAAACACTTTCTCCATGTGTTATATAAGAATTAGACCGTGGTAGTTTACATCATTCGTTACAATAAGAATATCCAAAAGTTCATGATGCCGTTCCATCATTACATGTTCTTGTCTCTGAGTAACATGATCATGCTGGTGTATTATAAGCATAACAAACTCTTGAATCTCCATGTGCTACTGTTGCTCCACATATCGTACATGATCTATACTTCTGTGTACAGCTACTATTTGTATAACTTCATCATAATGATCCATTATTACATTTTCTCGACTCTGATATACACATTGTCGGACTTGTTGGTGATGAATAATTCCATGCCGTAATACTTTCATTATGTTTTATATACTCATTATTCCATGGTTTCTTACATCATGCATTACAACTTGAGTATGTATAGCTTCATCATAATGTTCCATCATTACATGTTCTTGTCTCTGAGTAACATGATCATGCTGGATCATCATCATAATATGCTGTAAGACTATCATTATGTTTTATATACTGATTATTCCATGGTTTCTTACATCATGCATTACAATAAGAATATCCATAACTTCATGATGCTGTTCCATCATTACATTTTCTTTCTTCTGAACTACATGATCATGCTGGCGCATTATCTGCATAACATGTTCTTTTGCCTCCATGTGCTACTGTTGCTCCACATATCGTACATGATCTATATTGCTGCGTACAGCTACTATTCGTATAACTTCATCATAATGTTCCATTATTACAAGTCCTTGTTTCTGATGCACACATCGTTGGACTTGTTGGTGATGAATAATTCCATGCCGTAATACTATCATTATGTTTTATATACTCATTATTCCATGGCTTCTTACATCCATTATTACAATAAGAATATCCATAACTTCATGATGCTGTTCCATCATTACATTTTCTTTCTTCTGAACTACATGATCATGCTGGCGCATTATCTGCATAACATGTCCTTGATTCTCCATGATGTATAGTTGCTCCACATACTGAACAATCTTTTTTACATGTATTTCCATGTTTTGTATATCAAGAATCACATTCCCATGCACAACTACATGCAGTCGTATAATGTGAATTAGTTGGCTTAGAACATGCTGTAGGAGAACTAGTATTTCAATAATATACATTATGCGCAGAAGTAGTTTCTCACTTACCACAACTTCATGCACAACTATTTGCTTTAGCTGTAGATACATAGCTACATGCTGCACATGATATATAACAGCTATTTATATTTTTTCTTCAATTATCCGAATTTTTATAATTGGTTCATGCATTCGTTGTACATGATGATTGACTACATGATCATGCTCATGCATAATATCCATTATCAACTGATTTACAATCTGTTGCCGTTTTTGAATCTTGATATGTTCCAGCTGTACATTGAGTAGCTTTACTAGATCATGACGGACATTTATTTCCACATCCACATTGATTTATTCACTGATTACTACTTGCATTAAAATTAAACGTTCATCCTGGGCAATAATATCATCCTTCACACGTACTACATGATGATCATCATGCCTTCAAATATGTTCATGCACTACATACTATTTTACAATCTGTCTTCGCTGATTTTCATGCATCACTTGTCATACTTCCTGGACACTGTACTCTGTCACTTGAACCTGGACAATAGTATCCTGCTGTACATGTACTACAACTTGTTGACGTATTTCCATCTGTTGTGTATGTTCATGCATTACATGATGTACATGTTCTTTTCGTTCAATTATACGCATATCACGCTTTACAATTAAATCCACAATTATTTGCTGCTGTTCAGTTACTTGTCCATGCATACATATTAGTTATTGATGTACAATCATCATCACAATTTGATTTACTTCCATAACTTACTGTATGTTTGGCTTTATATTTTCCTTTTGAACATGTTCATGCACAACTATTTGCTTTAGCTGTAGATAAATACGTCTTTCCTTCACATGTTATGTAACAATCATTTACTGTACTTCTTGGTGATGCTGAATTTTTATAATTAGTTCACGCATTCGTTGTACATGATGATTGACTACATGCTCATGCTCATGCATAATATCCATCATCAACTGATTTACAATCTGTTGCCGTTTTTGAATCTTGATATGTTCCAGCTGTACATTGAGTAGCCTTACTAGATCATGACGGACATTTATTTCCACATCCACATTGATTTATTCACTGATTACTACTTGCATTATAGTAATATGTATCTCATGGACAATAATATCATCCATCACACGTACTACATGATGATCATCATTTTTTCAAATATGTTCATGCACTACATACTACTCTACAATCTGTTTTCGCTGATTTTCATGCATCACTTGTCATATCTCCTGGACATTGATTTATTCACTGATTACTACTTGCATTGAAATTAAACGTTCATCCTGGACAGTAATTTCATGCCTCACACGTACTACATGATGATCATCATGCCTTCAAATATGTTCATGCACTACATGCTATCATACAATGTTCTTTTTCACTTGATCATGCAGCACTTGTCATGCTTCCTGGACATGCATTTGGAGTACTAGATCATGTAGGACAATAATTATTTTTTGGACATTGTATACTTCTTTCATCCGTTGCTGTTCCTGGACAGTAATTTCATGCTCCACATTGAGGGCACGCATTTTTATCTGCATTCCTATAATATCATGGATCACAATGCCATATTGCATAATATGTCCTATTTTCATATTGATTCTGTGCATCATTATGACTCCATGTACTAGTCGTTGCTGTAGATCATACATTAAATCATATTACACTCGCATTTGTTGGAGGTGTAATTATTGGTGATGTAGGTGCCTTACACACATCCACATCACATTTTTCAGATCCACATGCCTCTTGATCATTATAATATGTACACGTAGTACTTGTTTTACTTAATTCTTTAGCTTTATTCACATTAAAACTTGTATCTACCTTTCTATAACTCTGAGCATAAAATGTTATTTTATCATTCACTGACATTGATGTTCCATTAACTGCACAAGCTCATTTCGTATGATCAGCCGATGACGTACTCCATCAAATTACTGTTTTTTGATTTGGTTTACTATTTGCTGTAATTCCTGGACAACTTACTGTACAACTTTTTGCAGCATTAAAATATTCACATTCCGCTGAACTATTACTTCCACCATTTCCATTTACATCAAATGTTACCTGGACCGTTTTTTTACTCCATGCATAAAATGTTACATCTTTTATCACATGATTATCATCGTTTGGTACCGCATTTACATCACATGCTGTATGGAATTCATTTGACATAGTACTCCATGCCATTACTTTCTTTAATACTGGATCTTTATTTGGTGTAATCGTTGGACATACTGGAGCTTTACAATCATTTGATCCATCTGTATCACATTTAGGATCTCCACAATACTTCATATCATTAAAATATATACATTTTTTTGTAACAGTAGATCAAAGATTTCCATTTTTATCAAATGTTACTATTGCTTCTTTTTTACTCTGTGCATAATATGTCATATTATCTGATATATTTTTATCTGTATTTATTGTCCAATCATTTTCATGTCTATTTGATGCTGTTGAATATCAAATTATTGCTTTCTCAACTGGTACCTTATTTGGATCTAATGATGGTGATTTTATAGTAAAATATGTATCTCCATTATAATATGTACCTACTCTAGTTACATCTCATAGTTGTGATACTCATGCACTATCAGTCTGACTTGTATTTCCATTTAATTTAAATGTTACTGTAATATTCTTCTCACATTGAGCATAAAACGAAGCATTATCCTCAAATTCCCTTGTTGTAGTTGTATCATAATCTTTCTCATGCTTTGCTGCTGCAGTAGAATATCAAATCAAAGACTTTTTAACTGTATTATTCTGATTCTGAACATCTTTTACTTCACTACAATCTATCGCTGGTGAAGTAATACTACATTTTGTATCTCTATTCCATATATCATTTGTTTGCGTTACTGATGGCGCTATAGTAGCAGTTCATCATTTAGGAGTCTGACTCTTATTTCCATTTAAAAAGAATGTAATTGTACAAACTTTATGCGTAATTGCATAATACGTAGTTGATGTTGTTTTAGGATCTACAGGCACAGTTAAAATTTGTCCAACTGGTGTTCATGTATGAGAATCTTTATCTGTACTCCATCATAATATAGTAAATGGATTAAGAGGATCCTTTGAATCTCTCCTTATAGTTGGTCATTTAATTTGATCTGTTGAATTACATGTCTGATCGTTATTCCATGCTTGACAAGTTAATTGTGTAGTTCATATTGCTGTTGCTCAGTTTTTATCAAAATTTGCTGTATATGTTCTCTTATAGATTGCATATAATCTCTCATTTTTTTGTGGCATTGTAAAACTTGTCAATCATTCATGCGCATCTGGATCTGTATTCCATCACAAGAATTGATAACTAACTCCATCTCTTTTATCTTTCTTTGTAGCCTTTGGTGCATTTGGATCTGTTAATGCTACTGGCACTACTGATCACCATGTAAATTCTGCTGTTATCGTAGATGAATGTTCATTATTTGATGGAAACTGTGCATTTGTATCTGTATCATATGTAAGTGTATATACAGGTCTACATTCATATGGATGCACTGCTCATGTTCTATATTTCGTTGAACCGTCATCACTACAGCTTATTAATTTATAATGATAATTCTTTTCAGCTGGACTAGCTGGAGTAACTACTCTAGCACATTGTTCATTGTCATTTGTAACACTTTCTCCATCAAAATCTATACACAACTCATATCTTCATCTACTCATCCATCCAAATGGCTGAGATCTATCATCTGCATCTAAAATCCTTCTACTACTTACATATTCATTAATCTGATCTTCATATGGAGTTACATAATCTCTATATTGAGGCAAATATGTTGAAGGTGTTATCAGCAATCTAGGCTTTCCTGATTCCAATCTTAATCGCTGTATAGTTAAATTATAATTATCATCATCTGTTTTACATCTATACTGTTTCAATTCACATGATTTCTTATCAAATATATGCGCAGAATCTGATGTAACATCATTAACTAGTACTGCCTTATCTCTATTCAAATAGAATTTACCATCTACACATAAAAGTACTTCTCTATGATGTACTGATGATTTTTGCTCATCAGCAGTATTTGGTCCACATGTCTCTGTAGACACTGGATTTCCTGCATCATTAGCACAAAATACTTCACTAACATTATATCCTGTAATAGTTTCATTATGTTTTATCGTCTTTCCATCCAATGTACAATCCTTAAAACATCCAACTCATAAATCTATTCACAATTCTAATCTAGAAGTATCTCTTGTTAAATGAGTACCTGGTTCACATTGAAATACACACCTATTATTTATAAGAGACTGATCTCATCCTTCACTTGGACATTTTACTCATGTATCTCTTGCATCTATCAATGTTGTTTCAAATACTGCATTATAGAATAATTTTTCAGCTCACGCACCATCACATTGAACTGCTTGTCTTGTATTTGCCACTCATTCAACACATACTCACTCTACATTTTCTACTACATCTTCATATGGTACTGATGTATCTATACATTTACCATTTTTAGCACATTCTGCTCTACATTTTTCCCCATAATCCAATAATTCCCATCAATGTCATTTAGACTTTTTTGTACATCATACCAAACATCCATTCCAAATTCATTGGACTCATAAAGTACTATCATCACAAATTTTATTAATATTAATAGCACCAAAGCCCACTCATCATTTTACTTCCACACCTTTCGTAGTTGTACTAGTATTTATTCATAATCACTCACTAACACTCAGATAAAATGTATCTGATGTATCCTTTGGATCTGTACTTGATATATTAATATTTTTTGTATTATCATTATTGAAAACAAAAACGTCCTCTTCATTACCTGCAACTGTAATATTGATTCATCATACGATTGCTCTCCTTCAATTAATTGTATTGTCCCTTCATCACAAAATATTAGCATATGATGCTCATCATCATATTTCATTCTTTTTTCATCATACAATTACATCTCATTCATTTTTATTCACTATTTTATTTCATTCTCACCCAAGCATTACTGCACTTTTACCTACATTACCATCTAGTGTATTCCCTTTTCATCATAGAAGTGTTGCATTTTCATTCGATGGATTTACAGTATTTCATTCTCATGCAATAATTGTAACATTCTTTGAATTTACTGTATTACCCATTCATCACAAAATATTACTATACACATCAGTTGATACTTTATTACTTGGATATATCATATCATTACTTGTTTCAGTTGATTTTGGATTCACTATCACTGGTTTTGGTGAAATATACACAGATGTTCATTTAAGTTTGATACTATGTATATCCTCTGAAATTTTAATTGGATTTACAAACTTCACCTCATAGAGTGTCTCAGTTTTATCTGTTACTCATACATACTCCAACTGTTGTACATCCTGTGGATTTACATACACTTGCTCTGCTAATGATACTTTCGATAGCGAGAAAATTGCTATTGCTCATAAACACAGTATTCATGATAGCATAAATAAAAATGCAGTCAGAATATTACTAGTTGTAACCTCCTTTTCCTGCAATAAATTTTTTACCTTTCGTTTTTGTTTCATTGGTCTTTTTAAATGATAAAATCATCTCCCAAAATTATATTTTTTTTCATCACATTTGTCAAAAATTTAAGAAAAAAACTCTCATTTCTTCTACTTTTTTAATTGACTTTTTCTTTAAAAAATATGTAATATATTTTAAACAAAAAAAATTCACACAAAGACACTCAAATCATATATCCACAAAATAGAATATTCGAGTTGAAAACTAAAATATTTTACATAATAAAATATCGTTTATTACTACTACTAGATGAAAAGAATTTTTAAAAACAAATTGAATCGATTATTATGCATATTTTTTGTAGTGATTATTTTTTCGTTAATCGACTTTAAACTCTGACCATGATATGAAAAACAACCAGAAAAAGAGGAGTTTAATTCAGATAATTTCCTTGATAATTTGAAAGTAATTTCGTGAACAATCTTTCAGTGACCTAGTCAGGAACTTTACTCTCAATATGGAGAGTTCCTAGATTCAACGGATAAATATTTGAAACTTGAGACATACGATTTCACAAATAAGTTCTTCAAAACTCGTTTTCAAAATCTTTGAGTTCCAGTTCAGATAATCCTGGAAAATAATAAATATCAAGAATATGGAAATACTTTCCGTAAATTACAGAATTATTTTTCATGAGATGAAAATATCGAACTACGTGGTGATGAACAAATGTGAACAACTTACGTTCATGCGAAAATAACTTTGAATGAAGATAGCTTTCGAGTACAGACAGCAAATCTCACAAAATCAAGTTTTGAATCAAATCGTGAACATTTTTTCTATTCAAATGATTCAGATTTTCATGATAGTTTAGAAAAATTATTCGATGCTGACTGGGTTTGAGATGATTTATCGACTTTAAATCTTCATCCAAATTTGGTAATTTGTCCATTGAATTGTCGTGATGTTATCAAAACTTTACTTGAAAGTGCTGAAAAATCGATAGTGATTCAGACTCAATATATTGTGGATGATGAAATTCTCGATATTTTACGTAAAAAATCTGAACAAATCGATATGGCAATCATTGTCGCAGATACGGATGATAATTATGATTTAGTTTCATATTTCTGACCGTGAATCGCTAGAACTTTAAAAACTCATTACAATCACACCAAAATGATTTTAGTCGATGAAAAATATTTACTTCTCGGTTCGATGAATTTATCCGCAAATTCTTTAGACAATAATAGAGAAATCTGAATTATATTAATGGATACAGGACATATTTCTACATTTGAAAAATGATTCAAACAAGATTGGTTCGATAGTATATAAGAAAACTACCAAAATTTGGTAGTTCCTCCATTTAGTAACATTACTTCTGATTGAAGATAATGTAGGCAGATACAACACAATAAATAGCCGTGACAAAGTAAACAAGAGAGAATGTTAAATAAGCTCTTTTTTGTTCTTTGTCTTTTTCTCCTTTAACCCACCACGAGGCAAGGATACCTACTAAAAGATATACAATAGCTAAAAGCCAACCAACAATTGAAATAGAAGTTCCCATATTTTTATAATTTTTTTGTTTCGTATTGTATATACGTAAAAATATATCAAATTCAACATAAATTATCAAAATGTCAATTATTGCTGATTTTTAGAAATCCTTGTTTTTTTATAATGAAAACATATTATTTTAGTCAGATTTTTATTTTTCTTGATTAAATTTATGGCAACTTGGCATGATGTAGCAGAATTATTACTCCCAGGAGTAGATTCAGATATTCAGAAATTGCTTGATAAATATCCACAGCGTAACTGTGTATGTACACGTATTGCTCCGTCTCCAACTGGATATTTGCATTTTGGAAGTTTATTCACAGCATTGATAAACTGGAAATATGCGAAGCAAAATAACTGAGTTTTCTTTCTGCGTATCGAAGACACTGACCAGAAAAGAGAAGTCGAATGAGCTGCAACATCTTTGGTTCAATCTCTTAAAAAATTCTGAATTGAAATAGACGAATGACCACTTGGAGAAAATGAATCAGATAAATGAAATTATGGTCCATACATTCAGTCAAAGAGAGCAGATTTTTATAAAGTTTTCATAAAATATTTAATTGAAAAATGATTAGCTTATCCATGCTGGATGAGTGAAGAAGAACTCAATGAAATTCGTGACCAACAAATGAAGAATAAGCAAATTCCTGGAATTTACGGGGAATTCTCAAAATATCGTAAATTAAATCCAGATGAAGTAATCGCAAAATTCCACGAAATGTGAGATACATTCTCTGTAATCAGATTCCGTTCTCCTGCAGATTTGACCAAAAAAATCATCTTTTCTGATGAACTAAGATGAGTAGTTTCTATGATAGACAATTATAACGATATCGTAATTCTCAAGTGAGATGGATTGCCAACATATCATTTGGCACATATTGTAGATGATACTTTGATGAGGACTTCACTCGTGATGAGATGAGATGAATGGCTTACTTCAGTTCCTCTTCATTTACAATTATTCCAGGCATTTGGATTGACAGCTCCTAGATATTGTCATGTGGCTCCAGTTTCAAAATTGGACGAATGAAAAAAAAGAAAGCTGAGTAAAAGACATGATCCAGAAGCTGATGTCAGAATTTTATTTGAAAGATGATATTCTGTTCAGTGATTGATAGACTATATTTTGAATTTAGCTAGTTCATCATTTGAGGATTGGAGAAAAGAAAATCAATTAGCTCCAATTTCTGAGTTCGATTTTGAACTCCAAAAAATGTGAGTGGCAGCTCCTCTTTTTGATGAAGTAAAATTACAATGGATAAATAATCAGTATCTTTCAGCTATCTCTACTGAAAAATTATTTGATGAAACTTTGGAGCGAGCCGAAGCATTTGACCCAGAATTTGCTGAGCTTCTGAAATCTAATCCAGAATATTATAAAGCAGCTATGAATATCGAACGTCATACTGAGAAAGACCCAAAAAGATTTACAGTTTATCCAGATGTAAAAAATCAGATTCTTTTCTTTGATGATGAGAATTGGAAGAAATGAGCAGAAACTAGAAAAGCATTATTAGCTGAAAATGAAAATTTCTCAAAATTACAGGATTTCGTTCGCACATATATCGATGAAGTGAAACTGGAATGAGTAGACACATTATGACGATTTGAACAGCTCAAAGAAATCTGAAAAAGATTCGGTTTTGCAGCTAATAATGCAGAATTTAAAGAGTGATGATATGTAGGAAAAGTCGGAGATTTAGCAATGTTCTTACGTATTCAATTATGTAATGCTAAACAAACTCCGGATTTGTTCTCATTGATGTGTGTAATGTGAAAAGATAGAGTTGTTGAAAGATTAAGTGAGTATTTAAATTAATGTTTTGTGTCATTCTGAGCGTTAGCGAAGAATTTAAGTTAAATCTGTGAATAGTTTTTTCTGATTATTAGAAAGAAGATATAAGTAATTATAAACCATAAATCCTAGGCAATAAATGTTTTTTTGTGAATAATGCACAAGCATCCGTAAACTCGTTATATAATCTGTCTAAATTATATTTTGCTTCTGGAATTTTTTCATTAAGAGTAATCTCTGTATTTTTTTCTGTTTCTGTGTTATTTAATTGATTTTCTTTCAAATCTACAAACATTTTCCATTCATATATAATTCATGACAGATAATTTATTGTAGCATTTTTTAATGAACTATTTCATTTATAATCTCACACCATTTCTACTGCTTTGATTGATTTTTCACATACATCTAGTGCAGATCTTCCTTCTTTAACAAATCTTTTTTCTTCTTCAGATTTTGGTAATGATGCAATTCCGTCCATACAATAATCTGAACTATCTGATATTATATTATAGTAAGTAAATGCATCAAGTTGCTGTGAATCATCTGGTAATTCTGAATCAAATTTTAATTCTCAGTAATCATAATATTGAAATTTTTTTATTTCATTATTATTAGCAAATAAGAATAAGCCATTTTTTTCATTATTATAATATTTTTGAATTTCT
>Ga0247609_10003279_pt1 | contig 16492 bp, 12 predicted proteins | sample 172DNAGHGlowgp2_FD_193487 | JGI IMG/M metagenome (GOLD analysis project Ga0247609, IMG submission 193487) | Sheep rumen microbial communities from Palmerston North, Manawatu-Wanganui, New Zealand - 1728 DNA GHGlow gp2 | ecosystem: Host-associated > Mammals > Digestive system > Stomach > Rumen ...
TAGGTTATTTTTCAATATAAAAAGAAGTACTCATCGTACTCCTTTTTTATCTTATTCTCATGTTTCCGCTATCTTCAAGATAGTTGCCATCTTCATCATGATATGAAGCTTGTACTTTAATACCTACTTTTTCTGGATCAAAGTTTTCTGATACATATTCTACTGCGCTACCATCACTTATGTCATGAGTAGTTCCTTTAACAGCATTTTTATACCATTCTCCATTGTTCTTTCTCTTGATTAGGGAAACTTTTAGTTGTAGATCTTGAAGTTGTTCTTTAACTTCTTTATATAACTCTACTCTAATTCCGTTTTTATAAACCTCAACTTTTAGCATTGGTACTGCACGTTCTATTGCTCCAACTGTTCTATCAGCTTCTTGTGGTTTTGTTGGAGACATTCTTAAACGACTTAGTTCAATCTTACTACTTTGAATTGATGGTCCTTCAAGTTTTGGCTCTTCTTTAACTGGTTCTTCATCCTTCTTACGAGCTGCTATAATTTCATTAATTTTAGCATCTAATATGCCCTCAGTAGGACTAACTAATGTAATAAGAGTATAATTAGCTTTTATTTCTTCATCTGTTAAACCTTTTTCTCTCATTCTCTCAATATTTTTACTTAATGTAGCACCAAATAAGTCTGTTGCAGAGAATTTTTCATATATTTCTTCAGTAGCAAATAATACTTTTAAAGTAGAAATATTGTCCTTTACTTGTGTCTTAGTTAGTTCAAGTCTATAAGCAAAACTTAATTTAAGAAGTTCAACCTCTGATACTTCTTTACATCTATTTAGATCTAAATCCGTATCTTTTTTGATTGCTTCAATCATTGACTTAATTTCTTTATTGAAGAATTCTTTAAATTCTTCGAATGTCATATTTTTTGTATCTTTAATAATAACAGGCAAATTAATCTTAACAGAACTATTTAAGTATTCCCATTTTTTATCAAAGTCTACGCATGTTAGATATACACAGATTGAACTTACTGTGTAATCTGTATGTTTTAGATGAGTTTTAATGTATTCTGCATTTTTCTTTACTAAATTTTCATTAGCTTCTGCTAACATTTTTAGATCTGCTAATAAACAATCTTTTAGTTTTGGAATACCTAATCCTTCAAATTTAGCAACAAGTTCTGCTTTTTCTTCTTCAGGTGTTTTAGGCTTTGGAGCTCTTGCAGAAATAATTTCAGAAATTTTTTCATCTATCTCATCATAATCAAATTCAAACAGTATATCTCTATTTGTTTTTATTTCTTCATCCGTTATACCTTTTCCTCTAATATATTCATATTTGTTTTTAATTTCAGGATCTTCTAAATGCATAAATATACGAACTCTTTTATCTAGTTCACTTACTATTTCTTCTCCACTAAAGAATTTCTTTAATATTTCTAAGTTTTCTTTAATAGCATCTATTTTCTTAATACTACCATAATACATAATTATTTTTGCTTTATATATTCCAGATATATCTAATCCAAATTCATTCTTATATAATTCAATTATCTTAGCAACTTTGTTATCTATTGCTGTTTTGAATTCTTCAAATGATATACTTAAATAATCACGTATGAAGAAGCCTGCATCCAGATCTGGATCTTTTGGATAAGCATACTTACATTTTTCTTCTAAATCAACACATGTTAAATATTCTACTGTTAACATGCTTCCAGGGAATTTTTCAGCTACATAAGCATCATTTTTCCTTATAAGTTCTTCTGGTACATCAAGAAGTATTTTTAAACTTTCAAATGGTGCTTTTTCTAACTCTGGATATGTTTTTAAATCAGCAAACTTAGCTAAAATGTCTTCTCTAGTTAGAGGTTCTGTCCTTTTAGCAGGTAATTCTGCTTTTAAAGCTTCTAAAGGAATAGATGGGCTTAGTAATTTATCTAACCATTTATCTACTATTTCTTCTTTAGATATTCCAGCATCTACTAATGCTTGATACTTAGATTTTAATTCACTATAGTATACAATACTTTGATATTTTTTCTCATACATATGAGATTCTAAACCAAGTTCTTTTAAAACTTTTACGTTATCTGCTAAAATATTTATTGCTGTTTCATTGCCAAGCATACTTAATGCGAGCATCAACATATTGCGCATTGACATATCTTCCATCTTTAGAAGATCATATCCTGTTGCATCAAGAATTGGTTTTGTCTTTTCAACCATTTTAGCTTTAACTAGATCTTTAAATTGATCAAGACTTAATGATGCATAATCATTATATTTTTCAAATATTGGTGGCAATTCTAAAATTGCAAATTTTGATGGGGTAAGTCCATTAATTGTTAAGAAATCAAGAACGTCTTTAAACTTAGGATCAATTAACATTTTATATGAATCGGTTTTTCCTATTAATGGTTCAAGTCCATTTCCTTTTATAATAGCTATATTGTTTATTAAAGTTGTCCTATTTGCATCTAATTCATCATAGATATTAGGAATACCTAATCCATCTATAGCATCTTTAATTCCAAGAGCAACTAATAATTCTTCAATAGTTGGTCCTGATGGAGGAATTGGTGCATGTTTTTTCTTAACTAATTTATCTTTAATTTCTGCTTTTATTTCCTCTATTTTAGGTTTTCTTTGTTCATTTATTTTTTCAACTGTTAGAGTTCTATCTGCTTGACATGCTTCAACTACTGCTCTAGTAATGATTGATGTTTCAGATCTTATGTATCCTTCTACTCTAGTTTTTTCTTCTTCAAGTTTTGTTCTTTGTTCAGAAGGTAATGAAGGATCTGCTAAATCTGCAGCTATTTCATTTAATCTATGTTCCATTACTAGTCTATTCTTATCATGTAATAATACAAATTCCATAATAGAAGATAGTTCATGAACTACTTTTGGTTTATTCATAGAAAGACTTGCTAATCCTTCTACACTAGTAATGCTTCTTCCTGTTCCCGCAAGATAATCAGTTCTAGCAGCAATAATAGAAATTCCTAATGAATCTAATTCTCTTCTTAGTTTTCTAGCTTCTGATTCTTTAGCAACGATATCAACATATGATGTATTGAATATTGTGGAAGTAGTTAATTCATTATAAATATCTTCAACAGTTGCTGCAGTTATTCCACCATATAATGCTTTTATGGCATTATTTACTTCATCTAGTTTTTCTACTTTAGAATTATATTCTACAATTTTTGTTTTATATGTTCTTACTAAAGCTTCCTTATCTTCGTCTGATAATTTAATAACTTTAACATCATGTTTAAATCTATCTGTAAGGCTTGTTTTTCCTCTTTTTTTGCCTTCTTTACCACGAGCAGGAATAATACCTCTAAATTTTTCTTTTATTCTTTGAAGCCATGGTTTTCTTTCACGTTCTTCAGTTTCTTCTGGTTCATCTTCTTCAGATTCATGATGTTCTTCAGTTCTACGAGTTGGTCCTTCTTTGCTAAATGTTACTTTTCCCAACATTTCATTAACTTTATTTGATAAAGCTTCTCCTACTAATATCTTGCTCTTAAGATCTGCATTAAGTTCTGGATCTTCAATCATAGAGTCACCTAATGTTGCTAGTCTTTTTAATAGTTCTTTTGCTTGTTCAAATACTTCTGGTAAATGATAAGTATTTATTTTGGCATCTGACAATTCTTTTTGTTTTTCTAATAAGATTTTTTTAACAACATTTAAATGAACTTGTAATTTAGCATATATTTTTAATACTGTTTCTCTAAATAAAACATTAGGGTCAATTGCATAGTAATGTTCTGTTTTTGCTTTATACTCTTCATTATATTTTTTAAAGTTAACAACATCGACAAATTTTTTTAGAATTAAATAATGAATGTCGCTCATTCTTTTTATTAAATCGTCTCCGCCATTTAATATTGCATTTAGAGATTCTTCTGTAATTTTGTATTCAGCAGCATCTTCTTTAGGAATATTTAATCTTTCAATATATTCATTAGCATGTTTTTCAAGATTTGAAATAAGTGGACTATATATTCCAAGAATGGCATCCATTCTTCTCTCAACATCTCTAATTTCATTTAGATCTTCTTCTTTTTTCTCGTCTTCTGCATGATTCCTTTTATATTCATATCCTGCTACAATTCTATCTGCTTCTCTTCCTATTTCGTCTTCTGACTTTGATAGTGATGTTAGCTTACTCCTATACAAAAGAGTAAGACCTGCGACTACTTCTTCTCTAAATTCTTTTGGAGACAATCCTTTTTTTAAAGCTTCTTTTTCCATCGCATTAATGCTAATTTTACGTTTCTCAAGTGCTTTTAATCTGCTCAATATAGCTTTTGCTAATCTTTTGTCTACGTCCTTAAGTATTGTTTTTGTGTCTGTTGAATCCATAAATAGACTCCTTTCTTACTATGCTACTAGTCCTTTTATAAAATTAGATACTTTTTCTTTATCTAATGGGTTTGTAATATCTTCTAATTTGTCGTAGCCTTCTTCGTCTACAACAACATAAGATGCTAATATATCAACTGTTCCGTCTTTGTTATCAATTGAGTAAACAGCATATCTTTTACCATCAATTTCAACAACTGATAGTAGTTCAGCATCCATTATTTCTCCTGTTTCTACTTTAACTTGGAATTTTTGGTTTGTTTCTTCCATAAAGTTCCCCTCCATTTTCTTCTCTATCATCTAATATTATAACATATTTGATATCTTTTAACTATTATCTTTATTGAATACAACTCTTATTTTAGATAAATGTTTGTATTTAATAATTTGTTCTTTTAAATCATCTTCACCAAATACTATCAATTCACTACATTCCCATATACTGAATGATGTAATAAATGATGCTATAAATGATATTAATTCTTTAAATGTTTTTAGTTCTCCTATTGTTGTTAATAGGAACAAAACAAGTCCTATGAATGCAAAGAATAGAAAAAAGTATATTTTTCTTCTTAGCTTTTTTAATTCCATTTCTTTATCTATTTTAGCTAATGTAAAATAATTCTTTATTAATTTTCTTACTAATATTTTTTCTGAAGATGTGAATGTATTATTGTATATTTGTAATACTAATGGATAATCAAGAGGTATGTAATTAGTTCTAAGTAGAATTGCGTCAATAAATTCTTGTTTTAGAACAATTCCATCAGTAAGGCAATAATCATCTTTTATATCATCGAAGCCGTTTATCCTCATTTCGATATAAGCTTCATTATCATTAATTTTTAATTCGTTTACCTTTTTATAATTTTCGAATTTAGCTTTTTGGTATCTTTTTAATTTATCAGGGGTTGCCATTTTCTATTTCCTTGTTTGTTCGTAGTATTTTCTTTCTGCTAGTTCATCAGCTAAGTAATCTAATTCACTATATTCATCATCGTAAGTACCACGATTGGCTTCTTCTACTTTGTATATTAATTCTTCCATACTTTTGCAGTTAGCCAAATCAATATTATATCTTTCTAGAGTAGAAACTTGCTTATCAGTTAGTAATAATCCGTTCTTTCTAGCTTTTAGAAAATTTTGATCATTATCAGCTATTCCAACAAGTTCTTCTATTTCATCGTTTGATAATTCGTTTGCCATATTAAATCCTCCCTACCATACTAAGTTAAGTATATCATATTATGTGGTTTTCTAGCAATCATTTAACGCTTTTTTCAATAAAAAATAGCTCTTTTTAGAGCTATTATTCTACACGAGTTACCGTATATAAATCATCATTGGAAAGAGATGGTATCATACCATTACTTTCATGTACTAAATGAGCAGCTCCAACAATGATTAGAACATTTTTGTTTTGTTCTAAATAAGATTTGGCTGCATTAGTCATAGTATCATTTCTATCTAATATTAATTCTTTAACATATTTCTTTTCTTCTTCATTTGAAGAATCAGAATATGTTTGGCTTAACAGTGATGTGAGTTTTTTCTCATCACCTTTTAAATATATATTATATAGTAATCTAGTTGATATTTTAGCCATTTCATAATTAGATAATGTTTGATTAATTTGTTTAGCATAAAATTCATCTGAGAATCCAACTAATGGTTTTAATTGGTCTTCTATTTTTTCAATTGATATAACTTCTTTTCCTTCTTTTTCAGCTTTTTTAATAAAATAATTATCAGCACCTTCAGTTGTAAATCCTAGTTCTTGGTAAAGAATATTTTCTATTGCTGTAGAATTCATTCCTAAGTTGTAATGTTTATATACATCATAAACATATGATTTATGTTTTTTAGAGAATTCTATTAATTTATTATTGAGTTCTTCTGAAATATGATCTTCAATAGTTGAATTATCTTTTAATAAAAAGTCTTTTACATCCATTTTATTCATTTCTTCTGTAGATAATTCTACAGCGATAGCTTCACTATTATTATATATTTCTAATACTTTAGGGTCATATTTTGTAATTCTTTCATCTCCAACATGCATCGAACCTAAAATATGGATACATGAGTCAGAATCGCATACTTTATACATTATTGGAATATAGGAAAATTCTTCAGGTTCTTCTTCCTCTTCAACCTCTTCTTTTTCTTCAGTTTCTTCTTTTTTATCTTCTTTTTCTACTTCTTCTGTTTTAGTTTCATTTAGTGATCTAATTACAAAAAATGATGTAACTCCTATTCCGGAAAGAAGAACTACTGCTATTAAAACTATTAAGATAGTTATTATTTTTTTACTATTCATACTAACGCCCTTCATTCTACTATTTCATTATATCATTTAATGATTTTTTTTAATTAAAAAAAGATATGATTTTACATATCTTTTTTAAGTTCTTCTATAGCTCTTGCTACACCTAAGCGACCATATTCATAAGTTAGTCCACCTTGTTGATAAGCAATATATGGAGGACGTATTGGTGCATCACAACTTAGTTCAATGCTTGATCCCTGTGTAAATGCTCCAGCAGCCATAATTACTTGGTCTTCATAACCGGGCATATCCCAAGGCATTGGAATAGCATTAGAATCAATTGGTGAACCCATTTGAATACCTTGAACATATTTGATTAGTTTATCTTTATCATTAAAGATAACATTTTCAACGATATCTGCTCTTGGTTCATTATATTTAGGTTCTACATTATATCCTAAATCTTCTAAGCATTTAGCTGTTAATACAGCTGTTTTTAGAGATGATGCTACTACACTTGGTGCAAAGAAAATACCTTGTAAGAATTGTTTATTAATACCAAGTGTTGGTCCTACTTCTCTTCCTTCTCCTGGACAAGTAAGTCTTTCTCCAACTAAATCAATTAGTTCTTTCTTACCAGCTACATAAGCGCCATTAGGAGCAAGTCCTCCACCTAAATTTTTTATTAGAGAACCTACCATAATGTCAGCACCTACTCCTACTGGAGTTTTTTCTTCAACGAATTCACAGTAGCAATTATCTACCATAATAATGACATCTTTGTCTACTTCTCTTATAGCTTTTATTACTTTTTCTACTTTATCTATAGTAATACTTTTTCTTGTTGAGTATCCTTTACTTCTTTGTATTTCAATTAGTTTTACTTTGTTATTTTTTAAATATTCAGTTATCTTTTCGATATCAAAGTCATTATCTTTTAAGGCTATTTCATCATATTTAATGCCATAAGATTGTAAGCTACTGTTATTTGGAACAATACCTATTACTTCATGTAATGTATCATATGGTGTTCCACTTATTGATAGCATTAAATCATTTGGTCTTAACATAGCAAATAGTGTTACTGTTAAGGCATGTGTTCCAGAAATGAATTGACCTCTTACAATAGCATCTTCACTATCTAGAACATAAGCAAATATTTTTTCTATGTTTTCTCTACCTAGGTCATTATATCCATACCCTGTTGTTTCATGAAAGTAACTTTCTGATACTTGATATTTTTGAAAAGCTGCTAATACTTTCATAGTATTTCTTTCACATGTTTCTTCAATTTTATTAAATTCTTCTTTTACTTTTTGTTCTTCTTCTTTAATAAAATCTAATGTTTCTTTTGTTATACCTAATTCTTCTAGCATAAATATCTACCTCCATCTACTTTTATAATAGAATCATTTAGGTAAGAAGATGTTGCAGTAAAATATACTGTTTCTGCAATTTCTTCTGGTTCTGCAAATCTATTCAACATTATATGTTTGCACTCTTCTTTAATATAATCTTCATCTAACTCTTTATTCATTTCAGTATTAATCCAACCAGGAGCTACTGTATTAACTTTTACTATTGGAGCATATTCTATAGCAAAGTTATGAGTTAGTGATATAACTCCTGCTTTTGATGCATCATAATCCATACTATATGGATAGAATGAATCTATACCATTAGTAGATGATATATTTACAATTGATCCAAATCCTTGTTCTTTCATATATGTACCAACATGTTTACAACATAAGAATGTACCAATTAAATTAACATCTAGTATTCTTCTAAAGTTATCTACAGTTTTATCTTCTAATGTTGTATCAATAGCTATACCAGCATTGTTAACTAGTACATCTATTCTGCCCCATTTATTCTTAGTTTCATTAAGTAGTTTTAATACGTCTTCTTCTTTTGATATATCAGCTTTAATTAGTAATGTTTCTACTTTATAATTATCTTTTATTTCTTGTTCTAATTCTTTTGCTTTATCTTCACTAGATACATAGTTAATAACAACATTATAATTATTTTTAGCAAAGTACTTAGCTGTTTCTGCACCTAGTCCTTTACTACTTCCCGTAATAATTGCTACTTTATTCATCTTATACACCCTTTTTCCTGGATGTATTATATCACGAACTAGAAGATTTACTAGTATTTAATGATTTCAACATATTCTCTATTATCTTTTATTTCTTTAGTAAATATAGATTCATGTTTATATGAAGAGATGATATAGGTATTATTTTTAGTTCTAGTTAATGCTACATAGAACAGTCTTCTTTCTTCTTCATATGGATAGTAATCTTTTGTATTATTTACATATTTAAGTATCTTTTCATCTTTTATTTTAGTAGGGAATCCTATAAAAGAATCTTCTATGTTAATAAGTATGACATTATCACATTCTAATCCTTTTGATCTATGAGCAGTTAGGTATTTAAATTTAATATCTTTATAGGAATAGTAATTATCTTCTAACTTAATAAAAGTATTATCTATGTATTTATTAATATCTTTGTTATTTCTTCCTAAGACCATTATTTCTTTATCTTTTAATTTCTTTATTAAGTATTTAAATGTATGTATTTTATTATCTGTATATACTATTTTAATTGGTTTATATAGATGTTTATTAGATACTAAGTTTTTCTTATATTGAGACTTATTTTTCATTATGAATTTACCTGCTACATTGATTAATTCTTGAGGATTACGATAGGTATTTATTATTTTTAAGATACAAGAATTATCAAAGTATTTGGTAAAGTTTAAAAATATTTTTAAATCACAACCAGTAAATCTATATATAGATTGAAAGTCATCTCCTACAGCTAGAAATTTAGCATTAGTTAATCTTATTATTTCTTTTATCATTTGAAATTTAACATATGACGTATCTTGATATTCATCAATGATTATATATTTCCATTTATCTTTTAAACCATGTTCTTTTAAATGAGTAATACTTTTATTAATCATGTCATTAAAATCAATAGCATTTTCTTCTTTTAAGTTATGTTGATAAAGAATGTATATGTTAAATATTAAGAGAATTAAATGTTTATTTTTTATATATTCAAATATGTTAAAAGTAAATCTTATTTTTTTAAGGATGGTTTTAAAATATGTTATATCATAGTTATTGCTTTTATATAGAGATATGAATGTATGAATTAATCTTTTTAGATTTAACAATTCTTTATCTGTATATTTTTTACCTAGTATTTTTTTTAAGGATTTTTGATGTATTTCATTTAAGTTAGAAAAGAATTCTTCAATAGAATCATCTAAGTAATTATCAGGAGCAATTACATATTTATTACCTAATATATGTAATGCTAGTTTATGAAAAGTATAAATATCTATTTTAAAATCATAATTTTTTTCAATATTCTTTTTTAAGTTAATGGTTGCATCATTAGTAAATGATATACATAGTATTTCTTCTGGTTTAATATTACAACATTTAATTAAATAAACTATTTTACCTATAATAGTTAGACTTTTACCAGAACCTGCTCCTGCTACTACTAAGATAGCATCTTCACTAGATAAAACTACTTTTCTTTGATATTCATCTAATGAGTAACCATTTATATTATCAAGTATTTCTAAGTTCATATAACTCCTTTGGAGTTCAACGTTCTTAAGTATTTAAACAAAATAAAAGAAAAATATCAAGATAATATTTTTCTTATTTCATCATATAAATATGGTTTGTATTCTTTAATAGGAAGTGGTTTGCCATAAACAATGGAACTATAAACAGTAGATGATGTTAATTCTATTATCATAAATAAAGTAACTTCAGGATTTTTTATTTTAGAATTACAAGATTCTATATTCTTTTTAAATAATTCTAATAAATCATTTTCGGTCTCTTTTAATACAGAATTAACTTTATCATTAAAAATACCCATAGATAGATTTTTAGATATAAATTTTAAAAGTAATTTGTCTCTGTTGAAACGATCAATTATGTAATCAATAAGAGCTATTATTCTTTCTTTATTATCTGTTATATTCTTTTTATTAACATAGTTAATTGCACTATTAAATAATTCTCTAGATTTTTTACTTATTAATCTATTTTGAATTTCATATTTATCTTGAAAATATAAATAGAATGTTCCTTTTGCTACTCCGGCATTTTCAACTATTTCTTGAATGGATGTTTCTTTAAATCCTTTTTCAGTAAATAATTCAAAAGCTGATGCTAATAAACTTTTTTCTTTAACATCTTTTTTTTCTTCTATTTTTTTACTTGTACCTACTTTAACCATATTATCATCCCATTTTTGAATAATTGTTCCCTTTTTTCAATAGAATTATAACAGAAGTTATTATATTTGACAAGTAATGATTGACTTTTAGTCATTTTTGAGTTAATATCAACATTGACCGAAAGTCATTTTTTGAAAAGAGGTATTATATGAAAAAATTTGGAGATTTAATTGTAAAAAGTAAAACGATTATTTTAATCATAGCTCTTCTTTTATTAATTCCTTCTATAATTGGATATGTTAAAACAAGAGTTAATTATGATATATTGGTTTACTTACCTAGTGATATAGAAACATTAAAAGGTGAACATATTTTAACAGATGATTTCAATATGGGAGCTTTCTCTATTACTGTGGTTGAAAATATGGCTGATCAAGATTTGATTAAGTTAGAAGATAAATTTAGAGAATTAGATGGTGTTAGTAATGTTATTAGTATTAATGATATTACTGGTACTACTATTCCTATTGAAATGCTACCTAATGATGTAAGAGATAAAGTAGCTAAAGATAATACGAAGTTGGTACTTGTTACTTTTGAAGATTCTACATCTGCTGATAAAACACTAGCTGCTGTTGAAGAAATGCGTAATATCACTGATGATAGTGTCAAAATTGGTGGAATGAGTGCAATGGTACTTGATACTAAAGAACTATTTAATAGTCAGATGACTCTATATGTTGTAGTAGCTGTTATATGTTGTATTATTGTTTTAATGATTTCTTTGGATTCTTACTTTGTACCATTTTTACTTATTGGTAATATTGGCTTAGCTATTTTGTATAACATGGGAAGTAATATTATTTTTGGAGAGATATGTTATATTACGAAAGCTATTGCAGCAGTATTACAGTTAGGTGTTACAACAGACTTCTCTATTTTCTTATACCATAAGTATGAGAAAGCTAAAGAGAAATATAAAGATAAGAATAAAGCGATGAGTGAAGCAATTGGTGAAACTTTGGTTTCTGTTTTAGGTAGTTCATTAACTACTATTGCTGGTTTCTTAGCATTATGTACTATGCAACTTACTTTGGGAGTAGATATTGGTTTAGTTATGGCTAAAGGGGTTGTATTTGGTCTTATTTGTGTTATTACAGTCTTCCCTGCTTTATTACTTGTATTTGATAAACTAATTCAAAAAACAAAACATAAAGTTATATTACCTAAGTTTAAACTTATTACGGATTTTACTTTGAAACATTATAAAGCAATATTTGTTATTTTCATAATTCTATTAGTACCTGCTTATCTTGCTCAAACAAAAACTCCTGTTTACTATAAGTTAGATACTTCTATACCAGAAGATTATGGTTATAGTATTGCGACTAAGGAATTAAAGGAAAGATATAATATGGTTTCTCAAGAAATGATATTAGTATCTAGAGATATAGAAGATTATAGAATTAATCAAATGATTGATGAAATTAAAAAATTAGATGGAATTGAAGCAGTTATAAGTCCTAGTACGATGAGTAAACAAGGTATATCAGACTTAATAATACCTAAGAAAATTAAAGATATATATCAAACTGATAAGTATAAGATGATTATAGTTAGTTCATCTTTTGATATAGCAACTGATGAATTAAATGATCAAATTGCTAAATTAAATGATATTGTTGATAGGTATGATGAAGACGCTATTGTAGCTGGTGAAGGTCCGTTAATGAGAGACTTGGTTACTACTACAGATACAGATTTTAAAAATGTTAATTATACATCTATTGCAGCAATATTTGTTCTAATGATGTTTACATTAAAATCTATTTCATTACCAGTACTACTAGTTACAGCTATTGAATTTGCAATATTTATTAACATGGGTGTTCCTTATTTTAGAAGTACCCCTATTCCATTTATTGCATCAGTAGTTATTGGAACAATTCAATTAGGAGCTACTATTGATTATGCTATTTTAATGACGACGAAGTATTTAGAAGAAAGAAAAAATGGTAAAGATAAGTTTGAAGCAGTTAGAAGTGCATTAGAAAACTCTGTTAGTTCAATTGTAGTTAGTGGTATGTGCTTCTTTGGAGCTACATTTGGTGTTGGTATGGTATCAACAATAGATATGATTGGTTCTTTATGTAGATTAATTGCTAGAGGAGCTATTATCAGTATGTTAGTAGTTATATTAATAGTACCTAGTATTTTGATAATATTTGATAAATTCATTTGTAAAACAACAATGGGATTTAAGAAAGGAAGTCTTAAAAATGAAAAATAAAATAATTAATAAAGTTATAGCATGGACATTAGTAGCTGCTATTACTTTTCAAGCTACTCCAGTATGGGCATTAACAAAGGATGAAACTATATATACTAAATTAAATAGTGATGGTAGTGTTAGTACATATGTTGTTTCAGAACATATTAGTGGCGAAGGAAATGATAAATCTAAATTAAATAATATTAAGAATGTTAATGGTGATGAAAAATATACTAATAATAATGGTGAACTAGTATGGGAAAATAATGGTAATGATATTTATTATCAAGGTACTAGTGATGAGGAGTTACCTATCTCTACTTCTATTAAATATTATTTAGATAATAAAGAAATGAATGTAGAAGATATGATTGGTAAAGAAGGTAATGTTAGAATCGTTATTCATTATGAAAACAATTTAAAACATTATGAATTAGTTAATGGTAAAGCAGAAGAATTATATACCCCATTTATAGTAGCAACTACTTCTATTATTTCTAATACAGATAATAAAAATATTAGTGTTACTAATGGTAAAGTTATTGACAATGGCGTTAGTAGTATTGTCGTTGGATTATCTAGTCCTGGTTTATATGAAAGTTTAGATATAGAGGAATTAAAAGGATTTGATACAGTAGAAATAAGTTATGATACAGATAGTTTTGAATTAAATTCTATCTACTCTGCTGCTTCTGCAAGACTTTATGATAATAGTGATTTAGATATATTTGGTAATGTTAATAAACTATATGATGCAATTAATACTTTACAATCTAATATGAATACAATTGTGGATGGTGCTAATGAATTAAATGAAGGATCTAAAAAGTTAGCGAATGGTACTAAACAATTAAATGATGGAGTTAATGCTCTAACAAGTAAATATTATTCATATCGTAATATGGATAAAGAAGTATTAGAGAAACAAATTATGTCTTTAATAGAAAGTAATCTTGAACAATTAGTACCTATTTTAGAAAAAGATGTTGAAGAAGAAATAAGTAAAACTATTAAAGATAATAAAGCAAGTTTGGAAGAAAGTGCTATTGAAGTAACTAAGAAAAATGTAAAGATTGTATTAAATAATGAAATTGATAACATAATTAAAGATTTTAATATGAATCAAATATTAGAAGATATTATTAATAGTGATTTAGAAAATGCTATTTTAAATGATCCAGAAATACAAAGTATAATTAAAGTATTTGAAGAAGAATTAGCAACTGAGTTAAATGCTGAAGTAAATAATACAACTAAAGCAACTGTAAAAGGTACTATCTCAACTATTTCTAACAGTTTAAATCAAGATACTATGACTGATGAAGAAAAAGTTATATATATTCAAAACATTGCTGATAAGTATGGTATTACTTTTGAACAAGCTGCAGGAATAGTATCTGAAGTTAAAGGAGATACTATTAAAGGTATTCAAAATAATTTGAATAAACAAAGTGATGCAATTAGTACACAGGTTGCTAATCAAGTATCTAATCAAGTTATTAGTACTTTAAGTAATAAAGAGTTTGTTAATAACGCTATGAATCATTATTTAGAGGAAGTTAACAAAAAGTTAGCTACTACATTAGATAATGTGGATATTGAAAGTTATGAAAATAATTTAAAAGAAACTTTAATTCAAGTAATAAAAAAAGAATTAAGTAATAATGAAGCTATTCAAAAATATATGAATGTATCTGAATATACAGATAGTGTTGTTAATACTATTATTGATAATACTGCTAAGGATTTAGCAAATATGTATACTGCGGAATTCGCTAAACAAGTAACTACAAATGTTATTCAAAAAGAATTTAGTAAAGATAATTTAGAATCAGAGTTACAAAAAGTATTATCATCTTATGAAACTGAAATTGAAGAAAAATTAAATTCATTAGATGGTGCTGTTACTACTCTATCTACTTCTGTATCTATGTTAAATGATGGAGCTAATCAACTTGCAAATGGTATGAATACATTAAATGATGGTTTAAATAGATATAATACAGAAGGTATTCAAAAGATAAGTGGATTTGTTAACGGTGATTTAAAATCTTTAGAAGGTAAAATTGAAGCTCTATCTAAATTAAGTAAAGAATATAAAACATTTGATGATACTCCAGAAAATGCAAGTGGTTCTTCTAAGATTATTATGATTGTTGATTCTATTAGAAATGAAGAAAAAACAACTACTACTAAAGTAGATGTAATTGAAGAAGATAAAAGTTTATGGAGCAAAATAAAAGGACTATTTCAATAGTTCTTTTATTTTTGAATTTAATCCAAAAAGTATTGTATTTATCGAACAAATGTATTATAATATACATTATCAGATAATTAATAGTTATTTGATAATGAATGTAGATAATGGGACGAATGTTTTTAGTAAATCGGAAATTTTCATGAATTTAAAAGGAAGGAATATTAAAATGAATGAATTAATGAAAAATGAAGATTTAGAAAACATGATATATGAGATAAGAGGAGTTCAAGTAATGTTGGATTCTGATTTAGCAAAATTATATCAAGTCGAAACAAAAAGAATAAATGAGGCGGTTAAAAATAACCCAATTAAATTTCCAGAGAGATTTAGTTGGATACTAAGCAATGATGAATTAAATAATTTGAGGTCGAAATTTTCGACCGCAAATATAAGTATGATGGCTCGATCTAATCCAAGAGTATTCACAGAACAAGGAGTCTATATGCTTGCAACTATATTAAGGTCTAAAATTGCTGCTGAGATTAGTATTAGAATAATGGATGCATTTGTTAATATGAGGCATTATATTAGATTTAATAAAGATTTATTACCAAATAGAATCTTACTTTTAGAAGATAAAGTTGATGATAATTCTAAAAGAATCAAAGAGTTATTTGATAGATTTGATCCTAAGAGTATTGCTAAAAATTATTTATTTTTTAAAGGTGAATTGTATGATGCCTACTCTATTCTTATGGATATATTAAATACTGCTAAGAAAGAAATAATTATTATTGATAATTATGCTAATAAAGAATTATTAGATTTGTTAAAAGAAATAGATGTTAAAGTAATAATTATATCTAGATATTTAAATGATAAAGCTAAAGAAAAATACGAGTGTCAATATACTAACGTAACTTTTATTCATAGTAATGAGTTTCATGATAGATTTATTTTTATAGATAAAGATAAATTATACTCTTGTGGTGCATCGTTAAAGGACTTAGGGAAAAGATGTTTTGCCATTAATGAAATGGAAGATGATATTATTAAAAATGCTTTGTTAGAAAAAGTAAAAGGACTATTTAATTAGTCTTTTTTATTTGGTATAATAATGTAGTGAGAATAAAGGAGAATGGTTATGAATTATGATTCTAAAGAATACTTAGAAAAAGTAAA
>Ga0247609_10003280_pt1 | contig 16488 bp, 29 predicted proteins | sample 172DNAGHGlowgp2_FD_193487 | JGI IMG/M metagenome (GOLD analysis project Ga0247609, IMG submission 193487) | Sheep rumen microbial communities from Palmerston North, Manawatu-Wanganui, New Zealand - 1728 DNA GHGlow gp2 | ecosystem: Host-associated > Mammals > Digestive system > Stomach > Rumen ...
ATACATCGCCCAAAGGTAAAAAATATATAGGTATTACATGTAGTAAACCTCAAAGTCGTTGGGGGCGTGATGGTAAGGGTTATGCAGACAACACGCATTTTTATTCAGCTATACAGAAGTATGGTTGGAGTAATTTTACACATGAAGTTGTTGCAGAAGGACTATCATTAAAAGCTGCTTCAGATTTAGAATCGAAATTAATTGCTGATTACGATACAATGAATCCGGAGCATGGATACAACCATACTACTGGAGGTAATTGGAGTCACCCGTCCGATGAAGTTAGAGCTCGACTAACACAGATTAAAAAGCAACAATGGAAAAATCTAGAATTCAGGCGTAAAATCGTTGAAGGCAATCGTAAATCTCAAGTAGGTAAAACAATGCCGCTTGAGGTTCGAGGGAGAATAAGCAAGAAGCTAAAAGGTCGCCCATCACCTATGGCAGGTAGACAATGGACTGAAGAACAAAAGCAAGCAATCAAGGGTAGAACTCCTTGGAATGCGGGACTTACTAAAGATCAGAATAGCTCTGTTGCGAAAATGTCACAAACACTTACCGGTAGGCAGTTTAGCCAATCTACATTAGATGCTATGAGTTCAAGCCGCAAACGTAAATTTCAACAAGGATATTCACCTGTATGGATAAATAACGGAGTAGTAGAAACTACGTATGATTCTGCATGTGAAGAGATTCCTGAAGGATTCACAGTAGGTAGGCTTGATAGGAATTTTAGGTTTATCTTTAAAAACAATAAGTGCAGGTACGTACCTGAATCTGAGTTGCCAGAATATCTAAACAACGGATGGCTACTCGGTAGAGGTCCTTCGATAGGTGATAGTATACGCAAATCTAACCAGAAGTATAGATATGTTGTTGATGGGATACCTTTTGATACTGCTCAAGGTGCTACTGATTATTTGAGGACACATGGGTGCCCTAACATCGTGAGTTCTACAGTCACCGAGTTATGTCGAGTCGGGTTCAAAAAATCATCTAAATACTATATGTTAAAGGATCGACTTGTTCGCGAGGATGTTATTCATGAAAATAAAATCGATAACACATAAACACTATGATGACCCTATACCTGTATATGATGTAATAAATGCTGTTCCAAACCATAATTTCATTGTTGAATCAAATGGAACTGCAATGGTTGCACATAACTGTGTAGTTTTTGATGAGTGCAATTTTGCCGCAGCCGGCATAAAAGATATTAATAAAGCAAAAAAGCGTATGAAGGAGAAATATGATACACTTGTTGCTCGTGTCACAGGTACATTCGTACGCCATGGTGAAGTATATGGAAAATTATATATCATAAGTTCTAAGAATAGCGATTCAGATTTCATGGAGGACTATATTGCAGCGCAGAAGCAAGCAAAGAATCCTCACATGTATATTTTCGACAAACCTCAATGGGAAGTGTGGCCTAAATCTAAATATTCTTCTGATAAGATGTTTAAGATTGCAGTAGGTGGTAGGCATTTGAGAAGTTATGTTGTTCCGGATAACCAAATGGATCCTGACAGTTTAGCAGAAATTGCTAAACAAGGATATAAGCTTGTAGATGTTCCTGAAGATAACAAAACAAGATTCTTAGCAGACTTTGATATTGCATTAAGAGATATTGCAGGTATCTCAGTTCCAGGTACTTTATCATTCTTCACACAAGAACTTATCGATAATTGTATTACACACGAACGTAAGAATCCTTTCTACACCGATATTATAAGTGTAGGAGTAAAGGACTCGCTCACAGTAGAGGAATTCTTCCACTTAGAGGCAGTTCCCGATCAACTAAAACGGATGCCGATGTTTATACATCTCGACCTGTCGTTAAACACGGACAAAACAGGTATCTCTGGAGTTGCAGTTTCAGGAAGAAAAGATATTGATGTAGATGGTAGAATAATATCACAACCTATATTTTCACATATATTTACTGTCTCAATCGAAGCTCCTCGTGGATCTAATATTGCATATGGTAAGATTACAGCGTTTATATGCTGGTTACGTAGGCAAGGATTCAATATTGCTGGTATTAGTCGAGACCAGTTCCAAAGTGAATATATGGGACAAATACTTGAAGATCAAGGTTTCACTGTAGCAAAACTATCTGTTGATAGAACTCCTGAAGGGTATACAACATTACGTACTATATTAGCTGAAGGTAGAATGGAAATGCTCGATAATAGGTTGCTGCAAGACGAGATGATCAGGTTGCAACGCGATAGTATGACAGGTAAATTAGATCACCCAGAGAACGGATCTAAAGATGCTTCCGACTCCTTTGCTGGTGCTGTATGGAATGCAGTAAAGAACAACGAAGGCATACCTATCCCTGTAAAATCTGTAGCGAACGCAATATCAGCAATAAATGGACCACGTTATTCAAACTCCGGCGGACTGAATATGTTTCCCGGAATTAGAAAATATTAAAACTTATTTATTGGAGGTAAACACATGTTAGTAAGAAACTTTCTTAAAGCAGGATGTTACGCAACCGTTGTGCCGGTAGGAGTACCTATCACTATTAGATATAGTGAGAAAGGTCTGATTGATCAAGTCACCCGAGGTTACAACAAAACAGAGGTCGGTGATGCCGAACTACTCACTAAATTTATTGAAGATAATGTAGTTCCTAGATCTGCTCCGTGCGAAGGTACTACATGGGTACACGGCATTTTATTTACTCACAATATGATATCTGACACAGTTGCTGTTAGTAGGAGCATTGCTGACAGACTACTGGATAAGTTTATGAAAGATTCTTCTGGATTTCAATTCTACGCAGGTAACGTAGATGCTACATCGCAAGATTTTCATAACGCTGTAGGTGCAAATCAATGGTTAGGGCTTGCAAAGTTCAAAACACTTCCTGGTGTTATCATACCTTCAAACCTTACGGCGGAGAAGTTAGATTCGATTATTAACCTTCCTGGATATGCATTTGACTATCCGCTAGTAGATGGATTCTGGGTATGGGATGGCGATGCTCGTGAATACTACTCAAATGATCTTAAACTACTAGAAGTAGTAGACACTGAAGATGTGTTAGAGCCTATGTCAGGTAAGTCACTAGTTAATCTTTCATTAGCTTCTGGAGAAGTTTGTTCAGTAGATTATTACGAAGCTAAGAAATTCGATATTCGCAGAGGTGACGCACTACTAGAAGATTTCACAGGTAATTTGCTCTATAATTTCATGAGACCGCAGGCTGTCGGTCCTATATACTTCACTTGCAAAACTTGCGGAAGTCAACATGTACTGTCTCTTGATGATATTGCAATTTGCAACAATCCTCACTGCACGTCTGTATTATATCCACAAGTCAATCGCTTCTTATCTATTTTAGGATTCGACAAAGTATCTGTTGAGGATTATAAAGTTATTACAGATAAGTGCGGAAAAGTTTTTATGCTTCCTGATATCTTAGATCTTCCTCAGTATGAAGATAAGACAGTAGATTGCACGTTACATAAGATACTAGAAGCTACAATACCGGCTAAGTTCCTACCGGAATCTTCCAAGTTGATTGGGTCGCTTTTGCAAGATTCTAATAATTCTGAAAAGACTGTAATGTATTACTTGCAGCATTTTGATAGGTTCCTGCAATCGAGTAATTATACACTTGACTGCAGCATACATACTTGGTTAGCTGATGCACGTAACTTGCTTGAATTGCAAGCAGTTATTGATAATCCGCATATCCATATTGTAGGTGGCGGCAAGAAGTTTGAAGGTGCTCCGATATTTCGAGGTAAAACCATCTTAGTTACTGGCAGGTTCTTACATGGTAGCTTTGATGAAATTAGTTCCATTTTCGCAAGTTACTCCGCAAAAACTACTGCACAATTCGACACTTCTGTTAATTGTCTTGTAATTGGCGATATGAAAGAAGACATTAATGGTGGAATTGTCAATCAATGCCGTAAAATTAATCTTCCTATCTTTAGTGAAACCGAATTTTTCAACAAGTATGAGATTGACTCAGATATGTCAGAGAACCTTTAATAATTTTGGAGGATTACAAATATGGCTATGAATTGGATGAAGCGAATGCTTCCACGTCGAAACAAATATCATCAAGAACATTCGTGGCTTCGCACTATCATAACTGGTGGTTTATACAGAATGTCTGATATGCGTGGTAACGCAGATTTTGCTGACATAAAAACACAAATTGATACCATGCGGGCTGTTGCACGTGATTCTCAAATAAGCACAGCGCTTTCATATTACGCAACAGATGCTACTACAATAAATACTGCAGGACAAATAATATGGGCAACTGCTGTAGATGATCAGTATCAAACTGTTGCGGATATTGTAAATGAGCTATTCAAACGCTGGAATATTAATAACTACGCAAGGGATCATATTTTAGAACTAGCTACAATAGGTAATTTATATATCCCTACTACATTGCTGTACAGTGCGCCAGCTAACATGTCATCGCAAAAAGGTATTGTATTAGATAACAATACTATACCAAATGAGGAATACGACATAATACCATCTACACAAATACCTCCTGAGACCATTGTCCATGTATGGCAATACGGTAGACCTGTTGGATTTATCCTGGAACCTGATGACTCTATGCAAGCCGATGGTACGCTCCTTATCCCAGAGCAAGCTTGTATACATTTTTCACTAGGAGGACTGTTAGGTAAGTACAAGATTGTAGCATCAACTGTAGAGGGTGAGCAACAAGAATATGATATTCAGTTTGCTACACCTCTCATGTCCCAAGCAGTGCAACCTACGCAAACGCTTAGCCTGCTTGAAGATGCTACTGTGCTAAGTTCCTTAAGTAGGACTATAAAATTCCTGAATGTAGAAGCTGGTACAGAAGAAACTGAAATACGCAACGCCTTGCAGCAAATTAAGGATGCTATTGAACAGCAGTTATCGCTCAATACTGCGACAGGAGATGCACAGTCATTTGTAAATCCTCAGAGCCCTAACAATTTAATCTATTTACCAAAAATCAACGGCAACGATGCTATATCTATAACAGATTTAAACATGGCAGAAGCTTCTGATGCTGATAACAAGCTATTAGAGTATTATCAGGACAAGAAATTGTCTGTATTAGGTGTTCCTAAGGAAGCAATGAACTTCTCTTCTAATGAAGGATTAGGAGGCGCAGGTTCTGTATTATCTCAAAGATCTGCATTGTATGCAAACGCATTGCAGCGTCTCGAAGTAGCGTATATCAACGGATGGACTGATGCACTCAATAAATACTTCCTCGCAAGGAATATGACAGGATTTATTGATAAGTTCGTACTGCATATGAATCCTATAATTACTACACAGTCTACTGTTCAATTTGACAAGCGTGATTCTGCTATCAGTCAAGCATCATCGATTGTGGAGATGCTTAAGAACTTAGGCGTTAAAAATGCAGGTGATTATACTACAGCTATTACTGAGATACTTACAGAAGTATTACCTCAGACCGGTGCAGCTGCAAATAGCTGGGACATTGATGTGTCTGCAGGAGAGGAGGGTGGTCCTAGTGGTTTCTAATTTAGAGTTAACAAATTTATTCTTCAAGGAATTGAAGTCTTACAATTCTACTAATTTCAGAACACTAGCTACTGCCGATTTGACAAAAGATGATCCGGCAGTACACAAAGCATATTCAAGCGTTGTAACTAGATACTTAATCTTCTGTGATAAGCACCCGGAAGTTTCAAAAAGCGATAAAAATATGCTATATTTCAAGTTGAAGATTGATATGATTGCATATTACTTTAGCCAATATCCTGATGGGGATTTAGACTATTTGAAAGCATTTCAGCTTGAATTGCTCCAGTATCTCAAATCTAAAAAATCCGCAGAGCCTTTAACTGACACAGCTAATGTTGTCGCTACTACTGCATAATAGGAGGTTTAACATGGCTGATCCGTTACGTTATAAGATTTCCAGGTGGACGCAATTACCTATGTGTTTATCTAATACTAGTAAACATTTCAAATTGCATGTCGCTAATATTTCAAAGGGTCCTTCCTTAACAGGATTGAGAATCACTGTAGAACATTGCATGTTTGGTACAGTATTTGCTACAGTATTAGACCCTGTAGGTGAGTTAATCTATCCGGAATACGCTAATAGATTGAGTAATGAGGATATACTCAAGCAGCTAGAAAACTTTGGATTTCTCATAACATATGAACCTGAATCAGCGTTACCTGCAGAACAAGTCACTTATCTGCAAAATCTTCTAGTATTAGGGTTTGATAAATTGAGAATACTTCCTGTAAAGTTTCCTGACGGTCTTGTCAAGATAAAGGTTGTAGTATTCAATGTAGAGCAGAATCCTAATTGGCTTGCATACCCATATGAAGCATCTTATAAAGAATGGGTGAATGCTTTATCTAAAACCGGTAGTGCTGTGAATATCACAGATGTCAGTTTAACTAAGCAGTTCGATTGGAGCTGGCTCAATTATGTTGCTAACATTCAGGACATTCTAGATAATCAAGGTAAGGAATGAGTTAAAGATGGTGCACAATCTGATTGGACAAGATATTGAATTGATGCGTAAGCGGTATGACGAAGCCCTTACACTTCGAGGTATTCCTGCAAAATATCAGCACCCTTTGATGGCTGATACTAATGCACAAGGTGAACCTGTAGTAGAAGCTTATTCCGAATACATAGACACGCACATATTCTTTGATGGTAATCCAAAGATCAAAACTTTCAAGCGATATGGATGGGTAGTAGAAAACGATAGTGAACTTCCATTCTTGCTCCATTGTAGCTTCAACTTGCCCAATGTACAGCGTGACAGTTTATTTACAATATCTGGTCAATATAGCGGACTTCCTGACAGGGTGTTCCGAGTAACTGAACTTACTATGGATCTGCAAGCACCGGATCACCTTATTGCACAAGTAGTTCCTGTATACGACAAACAGACAGTCGGTCGCACAGAGCATGAGGTCAAGAAAACATTCAACACTTCTAATCATTTCCTCAACCCGAATGTGGACTATAGGGGTCATGAATATGTTACAAAGGAGGATACATCTAGATGATCTGGGTTTATGACAACGCTATTGTTAAAGATTTAGAGCAATCCTTCAATAGAGGAAACACTGGCACACCTGTCGTTAAAGTAATTTCTCCGGAGAATATCATCGGAATAGCTGCACAGATCAAAAATGATGATGTAACATTTCCGATAGTAGCATTGAATAGAGATCCTAATACTCCTATTGATGATACTCGCTATAATTTCACAAGGGCACAATTTGGAGTGCCCGCAGGTATTGACACAGAAACTAATATACTGTATAGTGAACGAGCTATTCCTATTGATTTAAAATATGAAATGACTATACTCACTACAAATACCGCAGATATGGATGAAATGATTAAAGAACTTATTTTCAAATATACAGGTCAATATTTCCTTACTGCAGAACTCCCATATGAGTCTAAGCGTAAGATACGATTTGCAGTAGAGATTCCGGCAGGATCTAATATTGAAAAATCTTCGGCAAGTTCGGAATATTCTTCATCAGGAACACTTTACCAATCTATCATACAATTACATTGCAAAGGCTGTGTATTAATTTCATATACCGGAAGGCATTTAAATAGATATGAATTAGACACTACAATAGGTATAAAGAATCCACAATCTTAAACCTTTTATCTTTGTATATAAATAATTGAATTTTGATCTGCAATTAAAGAACCTCTTCAATAGCAGTGAGATAAGTTCTGAACATTAACTAAAAATCTTAAGGAGGAACATTAAATGGCTCAGATCACAATTAATGAAGTTTCATCTAATTATGGCTTCAATACTGGGACTAACTCATATGCTGCAGTAGCATTGCCGATTACAGCATCTTGGGGTCCTGGATATTTTGCAGAACAGCCCGGCGACGAAACAGCACTGGAAGAAACATCCTGGGTTCGCTATCCAGCAACACAAGCAGGTTTGGAGAGTTTTATTGCTGCATACAGAGGACCTGCAACAAACTATCGCCTTTCTAAGGACTATTCCTATCAAATGGCATTAACACTTTTGAATGCTGGATACGATGTCCTAATTTGTCGTCTCTGCCCTGGTGCAAAAGCACACGGAGAATTAGGTGATGTAGCAAGGTATGAGCTCCTCGCTACACAGCCGGCTGATTGGAGTTCGAATTATAGTAGCTATTTCACACATACAGTAGGTGGTGGATACTCACCTGTTGAAGGCGTAGAAGTAATTGACTATGCTGATGTCCATAGTGGCAATAAACCTGAAGATTGGGATCAGAAGTGGAATACCGATTACTTTACACAGGATGTTGATCCTGAATCTCCTACTTATGAAGAGTACATACTAAATCAGATTCAAACTTGGACTGATGCTAAGGCACAGGCAGGTGGTATCTACAAGAAGACTACAGATACTGTAGCACCTACATTTGCTGTAGATACATATTACAAGTTGATTGATCCAGCAACAGAATCTGCAATCACATTCACAGCAAAATATCCCGGATCATTTGGTAACAATATACAAGTATCGCTTACAAAGAAAGCATACACAATCGGCGGCGTTGTAACACCTTATTGGAATCTAATTGTATATGTAATTGATTCGCTCGGAGTTAAAACACCTGTAGAAAACCTCGTATTCGTAATGGAGATTGCACATTCTACAGATACATTGCTGCATTGGTCTGAGGTTGAGTCTAATTTCGTAGATCTTGACGTAGACGAAAGTTGCACAGACGATATGGAACTTGCAGTTTCAACTGTTACGCTTGCAGAGGGTAGCGATAGGGCTGGAGAAGTTCCTACGGATACTGTCGAATCTGTTCTTGACCAAGCATCTAAACTTGCAGAAAAACGTTTCGATGCTGAAGGCGGAGTAGGTACTATGTATCGAGCTGCAATTGAAGGTGTGCTTTATTCTTCGATATCTACTGCAAGTAAACCTGCTGATTGGGACACTGCATGGGGTACGGATTACTATACATTAGCTGCTACTGGATATGTTTTGAATACAATTCAGGATTGGGATCTAGCAAAGATTCAACCTGGCAGATTGTATCGACAGTCTACCGACGTAACCAGAGCATACAATATTCGTTACATGGAGTGGCTATACACTGCAGCAGTTTGCGGAGTATATGATCTCTTAGACGATAAGCTCACATATAACCCTAACAGAGTTGTTTCACCTGGATGGGATGATCAGAATTATGCAGAACTCGGCGCAGAAATTCCTGAGTTAAACCAGTGGGAGATTTCACCTATTCACAAGACACTTATGAAGTGCGCATATTATAGCAGATGTGCAACAGCTTACATCGACATTCCTAAGAGTCTTCCTAGAGGTGCTGTATACGAAGAGCCGGGTGAATCTGACGGTTACGCACAAATGCTCGCAAGGTATACACCTGACGTTGCTAATGTAAACAATCTGCTCTTCTCTTCACATTCTGCATTATTTGCACCGTGGGGCCAGTACGCATATGTAGGCACATCTAAGCAAACAGTAGCATCTCCTTCATTCTTAGCACTGATGATCCAGAGAGCACAGATCCTCAATCAGTCAATTCAGTATGAATGGGAACTCCCTACAAACCGCAAGCACAATCTCAAGATCGGCAAGCTTGATTACAATGTACCTAAGAAGCTGCTCGACATCTGGCAAACACTTGAAGGCGTAGGTGTAAACATCATTGCACAGATTCCTGATCTTGGAATGAATGTATGGGGTAACTCAACACTCTACGAAGTACCTCCTGCAACATATCAAGCACTCGCAAATCTCAGTACAAGATGGCTTGTAAATGCAATCGAGGATGTGGTATACAGAGTTGGTATTTCCATCACATTCCAATATAATAATAGCGAAGCATATTCGGCATTTTATGCGGGCGTAAGTCCTATCTTGGATACTATGCGGAATGTAGGTGCGATTGATGATTACTATATCACGATGTCAGCAGATATCAACGGAGTTGATTCCGTAAACGCGAATAGTGTAATTGGTAAGATTTATATCACAGTCAACGGTGTCATCAACGATATCACAGTTGACCTCATTGCACTTCCGCCGTCAGTATCACTTGATCAGTTCCGCGGATAATCGTTATTGTAGATGAATTCGATATTTTGCTGCATCTGAAATATGGTGCAGCCAAAAAAAAATATTCAAGGAGAGTTTGAACTATGAAGAAACATTTTAGAAAAACACCCAAGACAACTATAAAGGCTTCAACAGGCGGAGCTCCTGTAACTTTAACAATGCAATATGTATGTGAAGGGTCGGAAACTCCTCGCACTGTCAATATACATGGAGATTCCACATTAGACGCACTGAAGAAAGCACAAGTATTTTTATTAGGTGGCAGCAATCCTTCATTAGAGGATTTTCGCGCTGAAATTAAGGCAGAGCTTGACGAAGAGTGGTTAAGCGTAGAAGATGCAATCGATGTGATGAGTTCACCTGATGGTGGTACACTAGCAGTCGAAATCAAGGATCAGAACGGTAACGTGCTATTAACTACTCCTTGGGCTGTTGAGCAGGACGAAGATATTTGGTGATACATTTAAACATGCATTGTATAGCCCTTGCCGGAAAATCGGTGAGGGCTATATTTTTAACTGCTTGCAGAACCTTAATTAATTGTAACTAACAAAGACGCGGAGGTATCCACAATGCCTAAAATGGAAGTAGGACTTGCAGTCTGGATGGCTACATATCATACTGATCTTTATGTTGATACTTGTATGAATGATAAGAATCACATGACACCTGAACTTTATGCAGAATATCAAGCATGGCTGAAAACTGAGCAAGGTTCTGAGTATGTGAATTGGCAATATTTCAATGAAAGGTGAAGATATATGAAACAGTTTACTAAGTTTCCTCGCGGCATGAAGAGCACAAAAGCGATTAAAGCTGCTCATGCGCTCTATGGATGGGAACCTAAATTTGAAGGGCAATGGAGCGACGCGGAAAAAGAACTTTGGGAGAACACGGACTGGAAAGCTCGTAATTTTGAAGAGGTACCTGTAAGTCAAGATACATTTGAAGGCAAAATTACTATTTACGGAGACGGTCCTAAACGCACTGAACCGGTTACCTTCAGAAAATACATCTGCCCTAACACAACATTTCCTCCTTACTATGCACCTGCTTGGGACACTGCTACGCAGAAAAAGATGAATCGCATGTATGCTGGCCCCATGTATGACGGACATAAACACAACGGTTATAGTGTGCATGACAGGCTAGAAACTTACGAACTGTATGATCAGCTTAGTAGGTAAGTAGCTATTATGAAAAGATACATTAGGTCGGGCAGATATCGTAGAGATTGTGATATATCCGGTGAGCTTACACCGGCATATGAGCACGAACTTGCAGATAAAATTGAATCAATCGTCCTTAAGTATTTTGAAACACAGGGTGAGCCTTATTATGGTGCCACTGTAATTATGTATACTTCATTTAGCTAGATTTTCCATACACATTTACAATATGCGCAGATCCTCCGAGATCTTGGCACTACCCTGAATTATTTCTGAAACCTGGTGCTGCAAAAAACCAATTCAAATCAGAAATCGACACATTACTAGAGCAAGAAGGCTTTACTAAATCTAGGTTTAAAATACCAAATAATCAATTCCTAAGTATCTCGTTTGAACGATAATTACACCTCCAGATCGTTAATGTAATTACTACTTAATTATCTGGAGGTTTATTATGATAAAATCTAGGTTAGGTGCCGGTATGGTATCTTCTGATAAAGATATACTTGATAAGCTCTTACAGGAAGCTGTTAGTGTAACTGGTAATGATTATGCTTCTGTTTTAGAGTATGTGATTGCATATATTCTAGAAGGCGATTATCCTAGTTCGCTGAAATCTCATGCGCTTCGAACGTCTAGTTGGCTTAAAAAGTATGTATATGAGTATGTTCAAGTACACTGAGAACCTTTTATATTCATATAAACACTGATAAGGTGGTGTAAGAATATGAAAACATACATTAGAGCGTCGTCTAACGAAGCTTTGCCGGAAATAGTAGAAATCAAACTATTAGACGGTTCACAACGTGATGATGTGTTGCTTCCAGGCACTTTCTTCTTAGACGCCTGGGATAGCAACGATGACGAAATATGGATCGGAGTTGATTGCGACAATCAATCTGAATATGTATTAGAAACTGCGTTAGAAGGTACGCTATACAGCAACAGTTCGCTGTATGAAGTATTAGTACAATTTACAGATAGATATGATATATCATTTGATTTTGTGCGACAGATATTTAAGTTCGCAAGAAACTACATCACGAGGTGATGCGATATGAAAGAAATAAGTAATACGCTATCTGCCGATACTATCGAAAACATGTACCTTGCGGAATTGCATTATCAAGGTATCTCAATAACTAATGACCCGAGGTTACGCTATGATATTGTGCATGAATCTGTAAGGCTACTTCTTGCACAATACGGATCTGACATTACTACAGACCCAAGCTACTGCTTAGATCAAATCAGAGCACAAATCTATGATATAGACGCAAATTATCCTGAATACTTTATGACAGGGGAGGAACTCTGAAACACTCAAGTATGAACCGCTAATCCTTCTTGATTTTTTACTTCTGAAAATACCTTGCAGCCTGTAACAACGCTGTAAGGTATTTTTAGTGTAGTTAAAATCGTTATAGTAAGCACATAGATGAAATATTATGTAATTGCAGGGAGGTAGCAGTAATGATAGCTTGTGACAAGTGCGGAAAGGAACTACTGCATCGCAGATATATGATAGATGAGTATGACTTTTGCCCTGACTGTTATTGGGAGTATAATAAGCGTCGTGGAAGGTTAGAGAAATTAATAGATAAGAAGATGAAAGAATGGGTAAAAGGGGGCAACAAATGATGGATTGTAAGGAAGCTATCGAGGTGCTGAAGAACTACACTTGTGCTTGCAAGTATGGTACTTCACCAGTTAATTGCAGAGACACAGAATGTGAGTTTGGTCAGGCAGTAAGAGTGTTAGCACAGGAGGAAGAGAATGGCTAAATATACTTGCGATAAGTGTAAATTTAAGATGGGAACATTGGCCGCATATCCTGTTTACTCGTACTCAAAAGAAAAGATAGTTATACTGTGTGCGAGGTGCAAAAAGGGACATGAGAGGGCAATGAGAAAAGCGGACGAGAGATTTTTTGAGGAGGCAGAGAATGCAACTGATAATTGATATACCTGAAGAAATAGTAAAAGCAATACAGAATGGAGAAGATTATAGGTATGATATTCATACCGCAATAGCACAAGGCACACCACTTCCTAAGGGACATGGGAGATTGATTGATGAGAAAGTCGCATATAGGAAATTCTATGCACGCTGTTTAGCAAGCATAGCAACGGCAGTATTTGCTGAAACGCCGACAATCATAGAAGCGGATAAGGGAGATATAGAGAATGGTTAAAGAAGAAATTTTAGAATTAATTGTTAAGAACAATCTTGAGGTAGAAGTATATGATATGCTTCATTACATAATTATTGCTAAAATGGATGATTCAGCGCATCAGTTAGCAAATAAGGATTCTGAACTGAAGCTCATAAAGAAATTTGCTAACGCAAATAAATTAGATGTTATACAGGACATTCTAAAGGAGGCAGAGAATGACACCAATTGAACTGATAAGATTGCTTGATAGCGGAATGGTTGAAGAATTAAAGATGTACTATAACGGAGAAAAGACCGTAGTTAATATTCACAATATTCCTAAAATAATGCCCGAATATGAAGTCAGTAAACTTTGGAATAGTGAGGACGGTAAGGGCATTTCTGTTCTTTTGGCAGATAATATGGAGCATTACCCTATACCAAAGTTCGTTGAGGATAAAACATATACGGACAAGACAATGTAAAGATGTGAAGGAGCAAATTGGCATGAAAACAGGACAATGGATAGCAACACAAGTGATTGGAATGCCTGAAATTACTATAACTTGCTCAAACTGCAAAGATGCGTTTATCGGTGAGAATGACATAGACACTTGGAAGTCCGTATATCATTATTGCCCCTCTTGTGGTGCTTATATGGGCGAAGATGTTAGGAGCAAACCTGTACCTTGGAAACTGGTAAATGAGACAGAGAAATCACTTCTATATGGATATGAAGAATATCGAGTGAAAAATTGGTTGTTCTTTGATAAAGAAATGTGTCGCTGCTGGGGTTACTATGAAAGGTTTGAAGTATATGATGATACAACGATGTGTAAGACGGATTCCACTAATGGTGCAACGTGGAGTGATTATTTTGCTAACAAATATAGTTCAAAGTACGGACGATGGCAATCATATGACTTGATAATGGATTTGGACACGATAGAGTTCATATCTGACGTTCTTATGAAGATTAAATCGGAAAAGGGTGAGGAAGAATGAGTGATGAATTAAAACCTTGTCCGTTTTGCGGCAGTAGTGCAACCGTATGGTATCGCATGGACAACACAGCAACTGTTGAATGTAATAACGAATATTGCGGCTGTACTTACGGAGATAATATGTCTCTAACAGATAAAGAAGCTGCTAAGTTGTGGAATAGGAGAACTTACAATGAAAGTAAGTGACGAAGAAATGAATAATGATTTAATCAGCCGTGAGGCTTTGAAAAAGGCAATAGAAGAAGTCCAATATACACAAGACTTTTGTGTTGAACATCAAATTGACTATTCTATAAGTATGCAAATGTTAAGAATGGTTATCGACAATGCTACGACAGTTTGTGGAAACAATCCAAAGTGGTGTGAAAGTTGCATATCAAACGTCAAATGTGCAAGCACAAGATTACAAAATGAGCAGAATATTGAGGATGAAGAAGCTGAAAAACACTTCATTACGGCATGTAGAGATATGGCTGTAGAAGAGGGTTTACCTTTATATTTTATTTACTATAATGAAACAAGCGTTTTAGAAGTTTATGTAACAGAGACCGAAGAGTTATTTGAGAAACGACATTGCCTTAAACATCTACCTAAATATGAATTTAAATCGATTGCAAACAAATATTTAGATGGTTATTTGGAGTGGAAGGGGAAAGAGAACAATGATAAAAGTGGAACTTAATGTATGTCCTAATTATAATTCATGTTTTGCACGAAGAATGACACTTCTTGAAAGTGAAGCTGATTCTCATTGTCTTGAATGTGATTTATATCGGAGTTATAGTTTAGGATTTTCTGCTGGTGTGAAGCAAGCAGTTGATGCTATGAATAGTGCTAAACCATTGTTGACACAGTCGTTTAGCAGAAAGGGGTGAGGAAGAATGAAAATAACAGATGAAGATTTTGGAATTCTTGCTGTATGCGCAATTAGATATTGTCAAGGCAGAATGAGTTACATGCCAGGTTTAGTTAGAGGGATAATACAATGTCACATTGAGGGAGTAACAGATAAGGATTTACAAATATTGATAAATGATTGCGAGTATCAATCAAATATGCAACTTTGGGGTGATGGGCAGATTGACAAGCAAGGTTGGCTTGAGTGGAAAGACTTCTTGATAAAAGAGCAAAATAGGAGAAAAGCATAAATCGTTATAATGATTATAAAGCATACGAAGTTGTAGCTGATAAGGAGGAGTAGTATTATGATACACAAAATAGTATGTTCTAGATGCAACAAGATTGTTGGAAGTTATGTTGATGAGGATGTAACTATTCAAATATTTCCGTTTGCATTGGAAAAACACTTGTATAACGGGCCTGACCTATCGTCCTTACAAGTAGCAAAAAATTTCAATTCTGACATATTCTGTTCAGATTGTGCTAACAAACCTAAAGGTGGCGAAGCGTGATTAAAATAGATAATGTAGATATGCCGATTAATTGCAGTTGTTGCCCTTGTCATGATGGTGAGAATGACGTGTGTAGGCTTGCAGAGCAACTTAAACCTTCCTATGAAGAACGTCCGAGCAGTTGTCCTATGACGAATGCTGAACCCGCAAACATTGCTACAATCGATACAATCAAAAATCGAGTTGAGAGAATGATTTGCAAGTTCTGTACCCATTACAACGACGGGAAGTGGTCAGAACCTTGTGTATTATGCAAAATTTCGCAAGTATACATGATACTATATTTGGCTCGTGGCGAGTCGGAGGACGAGGAATGACACAATTATATTATGATACTTTTGCAGACGAAGTTGTAGCTGATATTGATGAAATTGCACCACCGGAACGGTATATAAGAGTGCATTGCGGTAACGATGTGTTTATTGAAAAGTGGTTTGTAGGTAATAATAACTTCATAGAAGTTGCCTATACCGCATTTGATCGTGAAAACGGTTTTGATTATTCAATCCGTAGGTCAATGGAAGAAAATTATAATGTTCGACTTCGATATATTACAGATTGGACCGTTACAGAGGAACATTACAAGAAGATGCAGGGAGCGACAGGAGGCAGAGAATGAAT
>Ga0247609_10003282_pt1 | contig 16483 bp, 11 predicted proteins | sample 172DNAGHGlowgp2_FD_193487 | JGI IMG/M metagenome (GOLD analysis project Ga0247609, IMG submission 193487) | Sheep rumen microbial communities from Palmerston North, Manawatu-Wanganui, New Zealand - 1728 DNA GHGlow gp2 | ecosystem: Host-associated > Mammals > Digestive system > Stomach > Rumen ...
GGAAGAAGTACAGCGGTCGCTATGTGAAGAACGCTTACGACGAGACGCTCACCGACAAGGACGAGACGCTCGACATCACCATCTGCATGGACCTGAAGGCGGAGGGAAAGGTCTTCAAGATTGAGAAGCACGTGCATAACTATCCCCACTGCTGGCGCACCGACAAGCCTGTGCTCTACTATCCCCTCGACTCGTGGTTCATCAAGAGCTCGGCCTGCAAGGAGCGCATGAGCGAACTGAACAAGACCATCAACTGGCAGCCTGAGTCAACGGGTACGGGCCGCTTCGGCAACTGGCTCGACAACCTGAACGACTGGAATCTGTCTCGTAGCCGCTTCTGGGGCACTCCGCTGCCTATTTGGCGCAGTGAGGATGGTGAGGAGAAGTGCATTGGCAGTCTCGAAGAGCTCTACAATGAGATTGAGCAGGCCGTTGCTGCCGGCGTGATGACTTCAAATCCGTTGAAGGACAAGGGCTTTGTACCTGGCGACTACTCGCAGGAAAACTACGACAAGATTGACGTGCACCGTCCATACGTGGACTATATCAAGCTTGTTTCCTCGACGGGCAAGCCCATGAAGCGCGAGAGTGACCTCATCGACGTGTGGTTCGACTCAGGTTCGATGCCGTACGCTCAGATTCACTATCCCTTCGAGAACCGTGACCTTGTTGATAAGAAACAGGCTTTCCCTGCTGATTTCATCAATGAGGGTGTCGACCAGACACGCGGCTGGTTCTTTACGCTCCATGCCATCGCTACGATGATTTTCGACTCGGTGGCTTTCAAGAATGTGATCTCGTCTGGTCTCGTGCTTGATGCCAAGGGCAACAAGATGTCGAAGCACGTGGGCAATGTGGTCAATCCGTTTGAGATGATTGACAAGTACGGATCGGATGCCGTGCGCTTCTATATGATGACCAACAGCGAGCCTTGGGACAACCTGAAGTTCGACCCCGAAGGTGTGGCAGAAGTGAGTCGCAAGTTCTTCGGCACTCTCTATAACACTTACTCGCTCTTCGCGATGTATGCCAATGTCGATGGCTTCTGTCCCGTAGGCCGCGACAGTGTCGCGGCAGATGGAACCAAATGGATTCCTGTCTCAGAACGCCCTGAGTTCGACCGTTGGATTCTCTCTTGCCTGAACTCACTGGTGAAGGGAGTGGAGGCCGAACTGAACGGCTATGATCCTACTCGTGCCGGTCGGCTGATTGACAAGTTCGTCGATGAAGTCCTCTCGAACTGGTACGTGCGTCTGAACAAGAAGCGCTTCTGGGGTAAGGAGATGGATAACGACAAGCTGGCTGCCTATCAGACGCTCTACGAGTGCCTGCTGACGGTTTCGAAGCTGTTGGCTCCGTTTGCACCGTTCTTTGCCGACCGTCTCTACTGCGATCTTGGCGGTAAGTTGGATTCCGTGCACTTGGAGAAGTTCCCTGTGGCTGACATGAGTCTTGTGAACAAGGACCTGGAGGAGCGTATGGATGTCGCCCAGCGTATCACCACCATCGTACTGGCGCTGCGTCGCAAGGAGAGCATAAAGGTGAAGCAGCCGTTGCAGACGCTGATGATTCCGCCCGTAGATGCTGCCCAGAAGGCTGCCATAGAGAGCGTGAAGCAGATTTTCCTGCAGGAGGTGAACGTGAAGGAAGTGAAGTTCGTAGAGGGTGCCGGCATCCTGGTGAAGAGGGTGAAGTGCAACTTCCGCACGATGGGTAAGAAGTTTGGCAAGCTGATGAAAGGTGTTGCAGCCCAGATGGATGCGCTCTCGCAGGAGCAGATCGCCGAGCTGGAGAAGAACGGCACCATCGGTATCAATGTTGAAGGACAAGACTTGACTGTCGAGGCTGCTGATGTCGACATCATCAGTGAGGACATACCTGGCTGGCTGATGGGCAACGAGGGCAACCTCACTGTTGCACTCGACATCACCCTGACCGAAGAGCTGAAGAGCGAGGGCATGGCTCGTGAGCTCGTCAACCGCATTCAGAACATCCGTAAGAAGAGCGGACTGGAGATTACCGATCGTGTCACAGTTCAGATTCAGCCCAACGAGGCTGCCGCCAAGGCTGTGGAGGCTTTTGGCGACTATATCGCCCGTCAGGTGCTGGCTGATAAGATAGACCTGACAGACAACGATGGTCAGGAAGTGGAGTTCGATGACTTCAGTCTGAATATCAAGGTGACGAAGAATTCGTAATATAACGAAATAATATGTTGTAATTAAATACTAAGATCTATGACTGAAAAAACACGTTACTCGGATGAGGAGCTCGAGGAGTTCCGCGAGATTATCAATGAAAAGCTGGCGCTGGCCAAGCGAGACTACGACCAGATGATGAGCGTACTGATGAATAAGGACTCGAACGATGTAGACGATACGTCCCCCACTTACAAGGCATTGGAAGAGGGATCGGCCACACAATCGAAAGAAGACCTGATCTCGTTTGCTGCCCGGCAGCAGAAGTTCATTCAGGGCCTGAAAGCCGCTTTGGTACGTATTGAGAACAAGACTTATGGCATTGACCGTATCACGGGTAAGCTCATTCCCAAGGAGCGCCTGCGCGCTGTTCCTCATGCAACGCTGAGCGTCGAATCGAAGGAAATGGAGAAGAAAAAACATTGATGGATGGAAGATTCTTACCAGGCATGTGCTTTCGCAAGCTGAGTGGGATATTGAAAACTGAAGAAATTGGAGATTAAGAAGATTCTAACCCGTGGGCGACTGGCGACAATCCTTGTTGTCGCCATTCTCCTTATAGACCAGCTGATTAAGATATGGGTAAAAACCTCGATGCATCTGCATGAGAGCATTCATGTCTTTGACTGGTTCTATATCTCGTTTATCGAAAACAACGGAATGGCATACGGCATGCAGCTGGGCTCAAAGTTAGTCCTTTCGCTGTTCAGGGTAGTGGCAATTGGTGTCTTGGGCTATTATCTGTGGCTCCAAGTCAGGAAAGGGACCCGGATGGGCTATGTGATATGCCTCTCTATGATATTGGCTGGTGCGGCCGGCAATCTGATAGACTGTATGTTCTATGGGCTTTGCTTTGATGCCTCCACCCCCTACGACGTGGCTTCTTTTGTCTCGTTTGGAGACGGCTATGCGCCGTTTCTCATGGGTAAGGTGGTTGACATGTTCTATTTCCCCTTGATTGTAACCACCTATCCTGACTGGTTTCCCTTCTGGGGAGGAGAGCAGTTCATCTTCTTCAGTCCTGTGTTCAATTTTGCCGATGCCTCTATTTCAGTGGGCGTTGCGGTGCTGCTGCTTTTCTTCCGCAAGGAGATTAGTGAAATAACGCTGAAGCGTGAGTAGGCTTTATACAGCATGGGTAGACATTATATTATAATAGGTATAGTCCTGATGGCGTTGATGGTTTCCTGTAAGCCAAAGACACCACGGCAGTTCATACAGCCCGACGAGATGGAGAACATCCTCGTAGACTATCATCTTGCTATGTCTATGGCTGAGGACACGCCAGAGCGCGGCTATAATAAGCAGTACTATCTGGAGAGCGTCTTGCAGAAGCATGGAGTTACCCGTGCTGATTTCGATTCTTCGTTGGTGTACTACTACACCCGTTCCGATCGCTTTGACGCGATGTATAAGCGTGTGGCCGACCGTTTGGAAGAAAAAGCATTGGCACTTGGTGCCACAGAGGGTGAGATAGGTCGTTACTCGTCGCTGAAGGGGGAGGGCGATACTGCCAACATCTGGGCAGAGAAGAACATGATGGTCATGCGCCCGATGCCTCCGTACAACCGTTATGACTTCGCGTTGCCTGCCGATACGACGTTCAGACGTGGCGACAGCTTCTTGATGCAGTTTATGCTCGACTATATGTATCAGGACGGCAATAAGGAAGGCATGGTTTATGTGGCGGTCGATTATCCTGATACGATTATGTCTTACCAACAGAGGATCTCGTATTCCGGTCTGATACAGTTGCGCATTCCCGCAAACAACACGGCCGACATCAAAGGCATCCGTGGCTACTTCTTCCTGGGGGGCGTCTCTGAACCGACGACGACACAACGACTTTTGTTTGTCAACAATATCCAACTGATACGTTTCCATCCTGAACGGCATGAAGATGAACCAATTAAGACGGATAGCATCCCATCAGGTACTGATGCCAGACGGGCAAATACTGAAACAATCAGTCGTTGAGATACGGGCAGGCATCGTAGCGCGTTGCTTCCCCTTACTCGAAGAACTGCCTCAGACCGAGTGGCTACCTGGCCAGATTGTTGTCCGGACTGACTCGCAAGGCCTTCCGAGAGCCTATTATAACAATAAACTTTTAATATAGGAATAATAACTAAGAACCTATAGAAATATGAATTTGAAAGTGCGTTTGGCGGTCATGAACTTCTTGGAGTTCGCCGTCTGGGGTTCCTACCTCACCTGTATGGGTATTTATCTGAGCAACATCGGGCTTGGCAGCTATATTGGCTATTTCTTTGCTGTTCAGGGATTTGTGTCTATCTTTATGCCTACGCTGATGGGTATTGTGGCCGACCGTTGGGTACCCGCTCAGCGACTGTTGGGTCTTTGCCATCTGATGGCAGGCTTGTTTATGATAGCCGCCGGCTGGTATGGAATGGTTCAGGGGGCGGAGACTGACTTTGCCCCACTCTTTACCCTCTATTCCGTCAGCGTGGCTTTCTATATGCCTACGCTGGCACTGACCAACTCGGTGGCCTATAACGCACTGACGAAGGCTGGTATGGATACTGTGAAGGCTTTCCCGCCTATTCGTGTGTTTGGCACAATCGGCTTCATCCTGACCATGTGGCTTGTGGACTTCATCGACTTTGAGCAGAATCAGAATCAGTTCCTTCTGTGTGGTGCCCTGAGCCTGATCCTTTTCCTTTACTCTTTCACGCTCCCTGCATGTCCTGTCAAAAAGAATCAGGAAAAGAAGACGCTGGTCGAGTCGCTGGGATTGCAGGCATTCACTCTGTTTCGTCAGAAGAAGATGGCTGTCTTCTTTATTTTCTCCATGCTGTTAGGTGTCAGCCTTCAGATTACCAATGGCTATGCAACGCCTTTCATTGACCACTTCAAGGAGATAGCAGAGTATGCCGACACCTTTGGCGTGAAGTATCCTGTGGTGCTCTATTCCGTTTCTCAAATCAGTGAGACCGTCTGCATTCTGTTCATCCCGTTCTTCATGAAACGGTATGGCATCAAGCAAGTCATGCTGATTGCCATGTTTGCTTGGACGTTGCGTTTCGGTTTCCTGGGGCTTGGCAATCCTGGCATGCCGGGTGTCTTGCTGTTCATTCTGTCTATGATTGTCTATGGCATGGCCTTCGACTTCTTCAACATCTCAGGCTCGCTGTATGTCGATAAGACCACCAATCCTGAAATACGTTCCTCGGCTCAAGGCTTGTTCATGATGATGACCAACGGCTTTGGAGCGTCGATTGGTTCTCTGGTGGCTCAGTTTGTCGTCAACAGCAATACAGCCGCAGACGGAAGCGTGGCCTGGACTACGGTGTGGTCGGCCTGCTCATGCTATGCTTTGATTGTAGGTATTGCCTTCTGGATTGTCTTCCGTCCGAAGCCGGAAGAGAATATGGTTTGATTAGTCTATGAAGCGCATCGCACTACGGTTTGAAAGCATCCAGCAGGTGGTGGGCAATAACGAGCTCTCGGTCATCGTACTGACCGATGAGGCTCGTCAGCATGCGCTTGCTGTCATCTGCGATGCTGCCATCACCCGTCAGTTCCTGTTGCGTCTTCAGCATCCTGACCATTGCAAGAACATGCTGCCTGAGGCTCTTGTGCAGATGCTTCCCGGACGTTGTGAGATGATGATTTATGGTTTGCACGACGGACAGTATCAGGTAGTACTGGCCGATGAGGCATTCGAGCATAACGTTCGTATACGCATGAGCGATGCAGTGTTGCTGTCATTGATTTCCAAGACACCTCTTTATATTGAAGAAACACTTTTCCAGCGACAGAGCATTCCTTTTGAAGAGGATGCCCGTGGCATCGCCATTCCTATCAATACGATGGACATGCCTCGTTTGAACGTAGCCTTGCAACAGGCCATTGAGGAAGAGAATTACGAACTGGCGTCGCAGTTGCGCGACGAACTGAAACGGCGCAAGAAGCAAGAATCATGAAGGAGACCAGATATTTCTATGTGCCCGATGCGGCTCATTGCCATGAACTGCCAGATGAGGAAGCGGCTCATGCCGTACGCGTGTTGCGCCTGCAGCCCGGCGATGAGATGATGCTCATGGATGGTAAGGGCACGTTCTACCGGGCTGAGGTCACCGTATCGGCATCCCGTCGTTGTAGCTATCAGATTGTAGAAACGCTACCGCAGGAACGTCAGTGGCCAGGGCATCTCCATTTGGCCATGGCTCCGACGAAGATGATGGATCGGGTAGAGTGGCTTGTGGAGAAAGCTACGGAGATAGGCTTCGACGAGCTGTCGCTGCTCGACTGTCAGTTCTCTGAGCGCCGTGTGGTAAAGACCGAGCGTCTGGAGCGTATCATTGTCTCGGCCGTGAAGCAGAGCCGCAAGGCATGGAAGCCAGTTGTCAACGAGATGATGCCGTTCCGGCAGTTCATCGCCCGTCATACGGCTGGCCGTCGCTACATTGCCCACTGCTATGAAGAGATTCCGCGGGCAAACCTCTTTGATGAGTTGAAAAAAGCGTCAGGGGATGAGTTCCTTGTCCTCATCGGTCCTGAAGGAGACTTCTCTATCGACGAGGTTCGCATGGCTGTCGATGCAGGTTTCATCTCTGTAGATTTAGGCAAGAGCCGTCTGCGCACGGAGACTGCTGCGCTATCGGCTGTCATGATGATGCAATTAGCACAACAATAAAACGTATGAAAAAGTATATCCTGATTCTGATAACCACTCTTTCAGCTGCTTCCTTGCAGGCGCAGACCACCATTCGTGAGGTGTTCACCACGATGCCCGACTCCATTTTCCCCATGCTTACAAAGAACAACCGGCTGGATATGGTCGACTTCCTGGAAGCCAGGATGCGGGCTGAAGTAAATAACCTGTTGGATGGCTCTTCAGAGTTGCTCAGCATCAGTCGTGACAGTCTGACGCTCCGCACGAGTCCGGTGATGACGGCTACGATGTATGTGCTCAGCACAGAGGCCGACTACGACAGCTGCAAGCAGGTGGTTTGCCTCGAACGTACCTATACTCTTCCTTCCGACAGCGCACAGGAGACCGTCCGCACCCTCTATACCACTAAGTGGCGTCCCTTGCAGTGTCTGTCTGACATCGACGAAAAAAGACTTCGTCCGCTGCCTGCTTCTACGATTCTGAAGCGGGATGACGAAATCTTTGACGAGCGGCGCAAGCGCATCGAATGAGCCATCGATAGCTGAAGGCATATCGACCGACAGCCACTCGCCATTACCTATATTTCTTTACAATTTTCTCAATGGCGCGGTCCAGCGATTCCGTGGGCTCAATAATATTATAGTCATTCCAGAAATCGGGATCGCGGAAATAGTCGACCTTGTCGAAGAAAGCATCACGCGAGTCAAACGACTGCCGACCTGATATTGGGTCGGCAGTCTTGTCCTCCCTACTCGTGACGACCATCTCGCATCGGGCTGTAAACGACGTGGCAAACAGCCGCCGCTTCCAGTCGCAGTTGAAGCGGAACGTGTTGCTTATATAGCTGATGCGAGTTACGTCCTGCTCGTACCTGTAATCGACGAGGCTCGACAGTTCCTTCGGTCTGAACCTCACTCCAGCCGGCTTCCTGATTAGCATGAACTGCGTCGCCTTGTTCCTGTCACTCATGTCGAGCGACAGTTCGGCACGTGTGAAGGCCAGCCTCTCCCGGTCTATATACAGCTTACCATAGTACAGAGGATAAGGCATGACCCGTGCAGGCTTGATGCTCACCACATACTGGGAGCGGTCGTTGATTGTTACGGGCAGTTCCATCGTCATGTTATAGCAGTCCAGATCGGCCGGATTCAGCAGGAAGTCGGTGTTCTTCACAATGTCGAGAATGACAGACTGCACGGGCCCGCCCAGTACCTTCACGCTGAGTGTGTCGCTCAGCTTCGGACTAAGCAGCCGCCGGCCTTTCCTGATGGCCACCTTGTCGCGCGACGGCCCGCTACCCTTGTGATAGGCCGTCTTATACATGTCGACCACGCCCTCGGCCACGCTGATGAAGTGCTGGCGCTTCATGGCCGTCTCGCGATAGAAGCAACTGTAGCGCTCGGGCTTGTTGCTGTAGTTCTGTGGGATTTTCTTGATGGCCTCCTCGACCAGAGCCCGCGGATCCACATTGAGCACGACCACCTCCTTCAGCGACACGACCGCCGGTTGCAGTCTGATCTTCAGCCTGTCAGTCGTACCGTCCTTGAGCATCTGGCGGCGAGTATTATAGCCCACATGCGACACGACAATCTCCCGAGGGCAGGAGTCGACCTTCAGGACAAAATAACCATCGTCATTGGTCACGACGGTCACTCCCCATTCTGGCACTGCGATGTTAGCCTGGCCGACGGGCTTCCCCGTGCTCCCGTCGGTCACCGTCCCGCTGACCGTGAGCCGCTGGGCCCAGCCACTGACGGTGCCAAGGCAGAGCAGCATAAACAGTTGCCATATAAGCCTTTTACATATCATTCTATTCCGCTTCTCTTTTTCTGTTTTGACGAAAGAAACGGTAAGATGTTTAACCTATATGCACAAAAAAAGGTGGGTCAAGACAATACTCAACCCACCTTGGCTTCATTTCTATTGGATGTCCAACAGACGCCCTCAATCACTGTATGTCGAATTAATCCTCTTCCCATAGATCATGGCGACGGCGAGAGGGGGCATTGTCTGCTTCAACGATTCTGAAGTGCGATGAAGAGTTGTTCGACGGACGGCGCAGGCGCATCGAGGACTATCTTCCCCCTGTAAGTACCTTACAAACAGAGGGCAGCCAACGTCGGAGGCAATAATAGAATAGTACACAGATGGTTATAGCCAATAAGGGCTTCAAGATGTAAGACAGAGTAGTCTGCCAGGGCTGTTCTGTGCCAATCACTTTCTGAACCAGCCTTCCACAGTCTGACAAGATAAAGATATGGAAAGCGAAGATGAGGAAACAGCTACTCACTAATAGAGAATTCTTTTTTACACCTTGTCGACTTACCAGATAATAGCAGAAGCAAAGGGCGGTCAGAACGCCGATTACGATATAGACCGATTTGCCGCCATAGGTCTGCTTTCCATCCAGATAGACCATCATGGGTAATAGCACCATATATGGGAGGTAGAACCCCCATTTGTACTTGTAGAGAGTTGAGCATAGGTCATGTCCTTTTAAGGTGAACCATGCACCAAATGAGAAAAAGAACAATGACGTAGGTCGAAGACCGTGAATGTCAGGCCAAACACCAGAGATATAGCATAAGCCCATTAGCCCTACGAACCACAATCCCATTCGCTTAACGAACCAATAAATCAGTGGGGAGAGCAAGACAACAACTATTAAATCGCGCATGAACCAGAAAGGTACCAATTCGGGGCTTGTGTTATGTGCCACATATTGACCAAGCCAGTTCAAATTAGTTCCACCCCATTCATGTGAGTCCCATAAGACATGCAGCCAGTCAATATCTACCGTATCCCAATAGTCAATGATGGAATGTAAGGGTTTCCCTTTTACGAAGAATGCGCCAATTTTCTTGATAGGAATTATAATATAAGGATTCCATAAGACATAAAGCAGACACCAGATGAAATAAGGGACAATCAACGTTCTCCACCGGCTTTTCATTTTTTCTTTCCACACTGCCCAGTCCCATTTCTCTAATCGCTTGTAAAACAAATAGCCAGAAATGAGAAAGAACGTTGGCACGGCAATGTGACTGAACACATGGGTACCAAACGAACGAATCAGGTTACACATATCCATTCCTGTCAGATGGCCGTAGTCTGCAGGCATGGAGAAGGTCGGGTCGTTCGGGCTCATCGTATGGATAAACACGACCATCACGGCCAATGGGAAACGCACTAAGTCAATGGCTTCCGAAGTCAGCTTGCGCTGCTCTGCTGCTGAGAGCATACACTGCTTGTTTTCAGATTCTTTCATCTTTAAAACAATCAAACATTTTAGAGCGAAAGCATTCTAATCGGAAAATACAGGTTCTGCCAAGTACACAAACGAAAAAAGTGGACGAAAGTTACTTCATCCATGTTCGAAGGTACTTGGCGGAACCTATATATAGCAGATGAAAACAAACGTCCACGATAAACGTGAACGCATGCTCTTTACTCCGCTATATATGTTCTTTCAACCGCCAAGTTTCTCGAACATTTTCGAATAAATTGCAAACGCATTTTTTACCACAAAAATTTTGGAATCGCCACACCGCTGTGCTCTATGCGAAAACCAATGGCAAAGGTACACAAAAAATCCGAACCGCCAAGCGACTCGGACTTTTTTTTGAGAAACTTCTATGTTTTTGCTAAATGATCTTCTTAGAACTTATAGTCTATACCCACACCAATCACGTGGTTGGTGCGTGAATAAGTTTCCTTGGCTGCATAGCCCGTGCTGTAATAACCGCCAACACCAGGAGTACCCGCAGCAAACGACTTTTCGTGGTTGCTGTAGATGCTGCAGAAATAGCCGGCATTGAGGCGAATCTGCTCTGTGATGTTCCAGGCACCGCCCAGGCCAACCGACCAGCTGTCGCAGGCAAACGAGGTATTCTGCTGATAGTTGTCAGACAGTCCGTAGTCGGTACGCTGACCTCCGCAGCTGACGGTGAACTTGTCGTTAATGTCGTACTCCACACCCAGCAGGAACTCGTTCGTGCCGCCTGCCAACTCGTCCTGACGGTTGCCGGCCATCTTCGCGTTTTTGTCGTCGAAGAAGTGGTATTCGGCCGTGGCACGTAGTTTATCGGTGAATTCATAGCCTACGGCTACAGAGAGCAGAAAGGGCATGTCGTAGCGGGTATGCTCGTCAGGCATGTAGGCCGCAAGTTTGCCTGCCATTTCAGCACCTAACTGTGGAGTCAGGGCTGCAACCGTTGCCGCTGTGCCCTTGGCCTCTGCCAATGCTTTCACGTCTGTGCCGTTTACTTTCAGTGTCTCCGTACTGTTCTCTGTGTTGATTTTTGTACGGAACTCGTAGCGCGCAGCTACGGTCAGCGGCCCCTGATGGAAGGCGACACTGACAATCGGTGCAAAGCCCCAGCCTTTCTGCGGACAGTCCAGCTGCAGGTTGATCAGCTCGGTGCCTCCCAGTGCTGCAACGCTCGTTGCCACCACATGCCCGCGATTAAAACCGTCGTAGTAGTTGGCGCGAATGCCCACGGCTGCCGAGAGACAGTCCGTCAGCTGGTAGGCGAAGTTCACCTGCCCGCCGAATATATACTGCTTGCCCTCCATCTTCGAGTCAAGGGTATAGGTCTTGTCGGCCATCAGTGCGGGATTGGCAGCAAACAACTTTGCCATGATGGGTACGTTGAGCATGGGGATGCCGTCGTCGTACTTGACAAAACCGCCGCTGCCCACAATACCAATCATGCTTGAGACGGCCCAGCGGTCTTTCTTGTAAGCGGCGAAGAGAGCCGGCACGATGGGAGCCGAGGCCACACCTTCGTACTTCTTGGAGAGATTTGTGCCTAAGAACCCGGGCACGGAGGCCTCGATGTCGCGGTTCTGCCAGGGCTTCTGGAAGTTGAGTGACAACTGCCATCCCTCATGCCCCCAGACGAGGCCGGCGGGATTGCTGTAGGCGGCATCAATTTCCAGTGAGGCGCCTCGTGCCATCATGCGGTCGAAGGCAATGTGATAGTTGGTGTTGGTCATCAGACCTCCGGCCATAGCCGGAGCTGCGATGCCCCAAAGGGCTGCCGTCAGTACAAAAAGATTTCTCTTCATAAAAATATTTTTTTGATGTTTGTTTGATTTGTCGGCAAAGTTAGCAAATAATTCCGAGTAGGCCGAATTTTGGGAAGAAAAAATGCAAAAACGGGTCAATATCTTGATGTGTGTTTGCAATTCATACTGAATTAGGCTGCAATTCAGCCCGAATTACGTGATAATTCAGCCTGAATTGCAGCCTAATTTGGCCTGAATTGCAAAGGGCTTTGCCGAGTGGGTTAGAGGTCGATGTCGCAACCTACGCCCAGCACCTTGTTGGTACGGGTGAAAGAGTCCGTTGTGGGGGTAGTGCGGTCGTAGTCGTCGTAGTCGGTCTGGAAGTAGGCAAACTTCAGTTTCACGTTGTCGCGCACCTTGTAGTTGAATCCGAAACCGTAGCTGTAGGAGTTGACCACAAACGACATGTCGTTCATGTACTGGTCGGTCAGTCCGTAGCGGGTGAGCTGTCCGCCGGCCGAGATGGTGATCTTGTTGCTCAAGTCCCACTCGGCACCGAACAGGAACTCGTTGGAGTCGTGGTCGAGCAGCTTCTGGGCGTTGTTATACCAGGAGGCGCGTTTGTCGAAGTAGTGGTGCCAGCCGGCGTTCAGGCGTATTTCCTCGATGGGGCTCCACTGCGCACCGAGCGTGAGCAGGGCGGGCGAGTCCTCGTTCACCTCTTCCTCGTCCTTGAATTTGTTGACGGCCTCTATCTCACTGGCTTTGAACACCGTCGACTCGTTCTTCATGCGTATCTGGGTCTTGAACTCATACTTGGCAGCAAAGTTGAAGTTGCCGAACTTGTAGTCGATGCCCACGATGGGGGCAAAGCCCAGGCCGGTCTGGTTGCAGAGCAGATTGACACCCTCGTTATATTTCTCCAGGCTTTCCAGTACCTGACCGGCCTGCATCTGCGTGAGCGAGGCAATACCGCTTTCGAGCAATGCTTTCTGCTGCAGTTGTGCCTCGGTGAGCGTGGCCCCAGCCTCTTGGGCGGCATTCATTGTGTTCACAATGGCGGTGGCTGTAGGCACAATCTGTGTGACCTGCGGCCCCACCTTGGGCAGGTAGCTGCTGAACTCCTCAGGCCCGTTGGCCGTCGTTACCACCTTGATATTGGAGATGCGAGCCTTATAGGTGGCACTGCCATAGAGCAGTCGCAAGCCACCGTAGACCGAAAGGTTGTCATTGACCTTGTAGGCCGTACCCAGCTGGATGCCGTAGTAATACTGACGACCCTCCATATAGCTGTCCATGTCGTAGCCCGTCACCCCGTGGACGGGGATGGCGCTGCCGGCAGCCTGATTGAGCAGGTAGGCCATGTTGTCTATGCTTTGGAAGCTGCTGGCAATCTCTCCGACCTTGCGTTCGAACGAGCCCAAGCCGTTTTCAAACTCACATTTGCCGCCGCCGCTGGGAATCGAGAAGTTGAACTGCAGGCTCCAGTTGCCTTTGTTCCAGGCGGCCTGAATCGAAGGGATGACAGGTGCGTCGGCCACACCCTCGAAAACCTTGGTAGTGCCGTTGTTCTTCCGGCCCAGGGCAAATACAGGGTCGGTCGAGGTAATGGTGCGCGTCTGGTGGGCATACTGCCAGTTCAGCCCCAAGTGGAAGCCCTCGGGTAGGAAAACTACGCCTGCAGGGTTCGAGTAGACACCGTCAAGACCGATGGCTGCGTCGCGTGCCGGGTTGCGTAAGAAGTCGATACTCTGGTTGGTGTTGGTTAAGATGCCGCCTGCTGTGGCGGTGGTTGCGGTTGCAGTCAGCAGAAAGCCGACCAAACAAACTCTTAAATTTTCCATATCCTTTAAAAATAAATCTTAAAAATTTTGGCTGCAAAGGTATGTAGTTTGGGCTGAATTACGCTGTTAAGGCACACAGTCTTAACAAATATTAAACAAAATTCGCACAAAACTTGCACAAATGTGCAGTTCTGTGCGGAATTTTAAGGTTGTTTTCTTGCACAAAAGCTCCTTGAAGTGTGCAAGAAAAATCGTGTTTCCTGACTATTTGATGAGTTTACGTCCGTCACGGATGTAGAGCCCTTTTGCTGCCGACAGCTCGTCGACAGGGCGGCCTTGCAGGTCGAATAGCCTTCTGTGGGGCATGGGGTAGGTCATGGTCTCGATGGCGTCTGTCTGTTTAGCCGTGAGCTTCACGTTGTCGAAACCGATGATTTTCTCTGTGCCGTTGTTATTGTGCATAGCAGAAAAACGGATGTCAGTCGATGCCGCGCCGTCGCTTGCGAACTCTATCGAGATGTTTTGCCATTCTTCCTTGTTTTCGAGAGAGGGAGCCGTCTGTGTGGTTCCGTCCTGACTGACTACCGAGATGATGGCATCGCCCCCTAATCCGCTCTTCCATAGGTCGGCTGTGAGGGTGTATTCGCCTTCGGGCAGCAACAACTCCTGTGAGAGGGTGATGGTCGATGTGCCCCAGTTCTGGCGCACCCAGTAGGTCTGTTTACTGTCGGCTGAAGGCAAAGGACGCGAAGCAAAGAAACGGTCGAAGTAGTAGTCGCCCGTCTTCAGGGCTGAGAGGTCGTTCTCGTTGCGGGAAGAATAGGTGACGGTCCAGCCTTCGGGCACGTAGATGGCACGGTCGTTCGTCACGCCACTGCCCTCCATAGGAGCGTAAGTGCCCTCGAAGTCACCGTTCTTCAGTTCGCGAGGCAGCTCCATGTTGTGTTTGCGCTGCATCTCTTTCAGCACATCGGCCAACTGGCGCTGGATGGTGATGGGCGAGTGGCATACATACTCCGTCTCAATATACAGGATGTGGTGATTGAATTCAAACTGCCAGTCGTCCACATAGTCGGCATTTATTTCCACGGTACCGCCTTTGAAGCCTTCCACTTCGATAACCTGATCTACAAAGCCGTTGCGATAGGTCGTGAGCGTATGGCCGTCGTAGGTCATGGTAAGTACCCAGGTTGTGAGCTTCGTCGGGTGGTTGTCGCCGTTAGTGCCCGTGCTTGCATTGGCCCAGTCGTCGCTGGTGAGCAGGCGGTTCTGGCTCTTGTAGGTCTTTTCGCCTATGGTTATCTCCGGCCGTTGGTCTTCGGCATTGATGCTGTAACGGAAATTTACATTGAAATTTACGTCATCAAGGATGGTAAATAGGGTGCCCTCATACTTCTCTGTGTTCATTTCAATGCCTAAGGTCAGCGTGCCTTCTCCCTGACCGAAGCAGTAGCAGTTGGTTTTGGGCTCTGATTCAGCCTTTGTCAATGCCTCCTGCCAGTCATAGTTGCCCATTATCTTGGTCGGATATCCCTTCGGATAGTTCTTGTTGACCATCCAGTAATAGTAGTCACCTTGCATCCAGCTGATGCGCAAGGGGGAGTTTTTCGAGCCGGGAATGACGAAAGGCCGGGCATTGTTCTTGGGCGAGTCCTTGGTAATCTGCTCTGAACCAGCCACCCTTCCGTCGTCGTCGATGGTGTATTTCCATATTTCATAGACTCCATCCTTGTTGTATTGTCCATTCTTTGTCGGGATGGAAAGGTACATGTCGTTGATGTTGTCCGGGTCAAGCGACATGCCGCCGCTGTAGCAACGCTCCGTTTGGTTCCAGTTCTGATGGAAGGCGTGTCCGGCATATTGCACCCAAGTGTTCTTCCATGCGGAGCCGTTCCAGCGGGCATACCAGTAGACGTGCGAGGTCTTTGCATCGTCTATGTGCGGATAGGCAATGACGGGATGCTCGTCTTTGTCGAGTGCGATCTGCCAGACCCAGTTGCGGATGCTGGCCGTTTTGTCTACAATCGTGGCAGGGTACTGCGAAGCATACGAGTCGGTTTTGTTGACATTAAACACACCATTATTAATAATAGAGAGCTGATTGCCTTTCAGGTCGCGCAGAATGGGGCCGTTACCTTGGTTAATGTCAATCACATTGAAGTAGAGCCAGTCGGGCATTTCGTTGTCGGGATGTCCTGTTGTATAGCTCACGTAGATCTTATCCTTGCCGTTCGACTGATACTTTGCGTATGGACGGGCACCCGTCGACTGCACAATCTGCTTCGGCCCGAAGTCAAAGCTGCAGTCGCCGTTGGCATCAGGCATGGTCAGCCGTGCCAGGGTGGGGTGCCAGTTGATGCCTCGCCAGCACAGATAGATGTGCTGCGGGTCATCGCTTAAGATGAAGGGCGATGGATAAGTCGTGTTGTTTGCCGTGGCCAGTCGCTTCTCTTCGCCCAGGGAAGTGATATCGCCTGGCTTTGTAGAGATACGATACCAGATGCAAGGCTCGTCGGTATGTCGTGTATAGAAGATCATGACCCGCTCGTCGGGCAGTACCACAAACGTCGGGTTGTTGTGGTCGTCAGGCTGGAAGTAGCTGCGGATGAGCACGTCGGTCTTCCGGTTTTTCACCCAGTCGTACTGCGTGGCCTTCACGTTTCCGTGCACGTCGATGTAGCCGATGTAGGTGGCATTGATGGTTCCGCTCTCGTTTTCGTAGTGGAGTGCGCGCGGATCGGCAAACCAGCACCAGGCGCCTTCCTCGGCAACGACGTTGTCGGCAGCTGCATTGCCGGTGGACAGATGCCAGACGAGAAGCGATAGGCTTAGTAAGGATAGTAGTCTTTTCA
>Ga0247609_10003284_pt1 | contig 16464 bp, 14 predicted proteins | sample 172DNAGHGlowgp2_FD_193487 | JGI IMG/M metagenome (GOLD analysis project Ga0247609, IMG submission 193487) | Sheep rumen microbial communities from Palmerston North, Manawatu-Wanganui, New Zealand - 1728 DNA GHGlow gp2 | ecosystem: Host-associated > Mammals > Digestive system > Stomach > Rumen ...
TACGGAGGAACATCGCTTTTAATGTTGCTTGCACAAATGGGTATAATTCTTTCTATTTCTCGAACATCTAACTTAGAAAAATCTTAGTTTAAAATGGAATTTAAATGTAAATTAAGGAGAAACACGCTATGAAAGTAATTTTAGTTGGCGGCGGAACTGCAGGGCACATAAACCCGGCTCTCTCAATTGCGGATTACATAAAAGAAAAAGAACCTAATTCTAAAATATTGTACGTTGGCGCAAAAGGCGGCATGGAAGAAAAAATGGCTAAGGATGCTGGCCTTGAATTTTGCGGCATAACGGTTTCGGGGTTTTCAAGAAAACTAAATTTAGAAGGACTTAAAAAGAACTTTATAACACTTAAAAATATAATAATTTCAAGCTTTGAATCAAGGAAAATTCTAAAAAAATGGGCCCCTGACATCTGCATTGGAACGGGCGGATACGTGTGCGGAACATTTTTAAGAGAATCTGCCAAAATGAATATACCTTTTTTAATCCATGACTCTAACTCATTCCCCGGAATAACAACAAAATTACTTGCAAAAAAAGCGTATAAAGTTCTTCTTATAAATAAAGAGGCAGCAAAACATTTACCAAAAAATATATCATATGAAATAACCGGCACGCCTGTAAGAAAATCGATAAAAATAATTTCTAAAAATGAGGCCAGAGAAAAACTAGGAATCAAAAAAGAAAGTACAGTGATTTTATCTTTTGGCGGTAGTCTTGGCGCAAAAGCGATCAATAACGTCATAGCGGAAATTATTATAAAACACAAAAATGATTCCGATTTTACATACATCCATGGGTTTGGCAAAAAAGGCTACGATTTTAAAGAAAAATTAGAAAAAGCAAAAATAAATATAGGAGATAACAAAAAATACATCATAAACGAATATATAAACAACATGCCCGAATGCATGGCAGCAGCAGATTTAGTAATTTGCCGTGCAGGTGCCACCACTCTTAGCGAGCTACAAGCTGCCTCTAAATCTTCCATTTTAATTCCTTCCCCAAATGTTGCAGAAAATCACCAATTCCATAATGCTATGGCTTTAGTGCGCAACAATGCGGCGGAAATTATAGAAGAAAAGGATTTAACCCCTGAAAAACTCTGGCACAAAATCAATAATACTTTGCAAAAAGATGTTTTGGAAACATACACTGAAAATCTTAAAAAAATTGCAATAACCGACGCAAATGAAAAGATATATAAAATCATAAAAAACGCAGTAAATAAAAACAAATAAGGAGAAATATCTATGGAATGCTCACCTGAAATCAAAAATATGTGTAAGTTAGGTGGTTGCCCGCATCATGGGCCTTCGCCAATACCTGAAGAGGGAAACTAGGTTAAACCCTTTGAAATAAAAGATATTTGCGGACTTTCACACGGAATAGGTAAATGCGCACCTCAGCAAGGCGCTTGCAAACTTACGCTGAACGTAAAAAACGGAATCGTAAAGGAAGCGCTCGTTGAAACAATAGGCTGCTCCGGAATGACGCATTCCGCTGCTATGGCAGGAGAAATTTTGCCCGGAAAAACTTTACTCGAGTGCCTTAATACCGATCTTGTATGCGACGCTATAAACGACGCAATGAAACAAATATTTTTGCAGCTTGTCTATGGGAGAACTCAAACAGCTTTTTCTAAAGACGGCCTCCCAATAGGCGCAAGTCTTGAAGATTTAGGAAAAGGAAAATGTTCCCAAATCGGTACCATATTTTCAACATGTGAAACAGGTGTGAGGTATCTCCAAACCACTGAAGGGTACGTTTTAAAACTAGCGCTTGATGAAAAAAATGAAATAATAGGCTACCAATTTTTAAAAATCGGTGTTATGCTTGAAAAAATTAAAAACGGAATAGACCCCAAGAAAGCTTTTGAAGAAAGTCTTGGAACATATGGAAGATTTGAAGAAGCTAAAAAATATATAGATCCCAGGGAAGAATAACAAATTACAAAAACCACCATATAATTACTTGAAAGGAATCTCAAAACATGAATAAAGATATTACATTTGAAGGCATAATTCCAAGAGAAAAAACTATAAATGCATGCCTTAAAAAATACGATATATCAGATTTACAAGAGGCAAAAAATATTTGTTTAGAAAAAAATATATTTCCTGAAAAAATAGTAAAATCAATTCAGCCCATAGCTTTTGAAAACGCCGTTTGGGCCTATACACTTGGCTGCGCTATAGCAATTAAAGCTAAAGCAAAATCCGCTCATGAAGCAGCAGTATTTATAGGAGAAGGGCTGCAAGCGTTTTGCATACAAGGCTCCGTAGCAGATGCAAGAAAAGTAGGTATAGGGCATGGAAATCTTGCTTCAAGATTACTAAAAGAAGAAACAAGATGTTTTGCATTCATCGCAGGGCATGAATCTTTTGCCGCAGCAGAAGGCGCAATAGGAATAGTAAAATCCGCAAACAAGGCAAGAAAAACTCCTCTGCGTGTAATTCTTAACGGCCTTGGCAAAGACGCAGCATATATAATATCAAGAATTAACGGATTTACATACGTTAGAACCGAATTTAATTTTGAGTCTCAAACACTTACCGTAATATCCCAAGAAGCGTTTTCCAAAGGTGAACGCTCAATGATCAAGTGTTATGGAGCCAACGAGGCCCTAGAAGGACTTGAAATTTTAAAATATGAAAAGGTAGATGTATCTATAACAGGAAATTCGACTAACCCCACTCGTTTTCAACATATTGTTGCCGGAACTTACAAAAAATGGGCATATGAAAACAATAAAGAATATTTTTCCGTGGCTTCGGGCGGCGGCACAGGCAGAACTCTTCACCCGGATAATATGGGAGCGGGGCCGGCTTCTTACGGCCTTACGGATTCCATGGGCAGAATGCACGGAGACGCTCAATTTGCCGGTTCTTCTTCCGTGCCTGCGCATGTTAATATGATGGGCTTTATCGGTATGGGAAATAACCCTATGGTCGGCGCAACAACCACGTGTGCTGTGGAAATATATTGCGCACTAAGTAAGAATTAAAATATATAGCTGATAAATTTTAAAATCAGTTTATATGTATTTAGTAATATTTGCATAAAATAATTCGACATTTTTCGTACATAATTATAATTGTAAAAAAAATCGTTATTTGTTAAAATTTGATTGTAAAGTACTTCACACATTGGTTAATTAAAAACTTAATTAGAAGGTGATTTATTTGAACACCGAAAAAACAAATAACGAAAAAAAGTGTTTTATGCTAAATGAAATGGTAAAAAGAAAAATTTTGGAAATGTATAATATATCATCAAAAAAAAGAGAAGAAAATACCAAAAATAAAGAGGTCTGCGAAAAATAATAATTTTTTACAGACTAAGATGTTGTAAATTTTTTAAATATAATAAATAATATCCTCCATAATTCAAATACTAAGGTAAAAATAGTTTTACTTTGGTATTTTTTATTATAATTTTTAAAGGAGTAATATTTATGGGTAAAAGAATAGGTAAAAATACGGTAGAAATGGAAAATAATCCTTCTGTTTACAGTTTTGCTTCCGTTTGCGGCAAAAAAGAAGCCGAAGGGCCTTTAGGAGATCAATTCGATAAAATTTTTGAAGACACAACCTTAAATGAAGATACTTGGGAAAAATCAGAAAGCCGGCTCCAGACGGAAGCTGTAAATCTCTGCCTTGAAAAAGCAAATTTAAAATCGCAAGAAGTAAATTATATATTTGCAGGAGACCTTCTAAACCAATGTATGTCCTCAGCTTTTGGCCTACGATCACTCGGCATGCCATTTTTAGGCCAATTTGGTGCATGCTCTACCATGGCGCAAACATTATTTTTGGCAGCAACCACAATTGAGGCAGGATTTGCAGATTATTCGGTAGCAGTAACTTCCTCGCATTTTTGCTCTTCAGAACGGCAATTTAGATTTCCGCTAAATTACGGAGGCCAAAGGACGCCAACCGCTCAGTGGACGGTTACCGGCGCAGGAGCAATAATTGTAACAAAAAGCTCGGAAGGGCCACACATAAAGCATGCCACCATCGGAAAAATTGTGGATCTCGGAATAAAAGACGCTAACAACATGGGAGCGGCCATGGCGCCAGCCGCTGCAAAAACGATGCTTTCTTACTTTAGAGATACCAAAACCTACCCTAACGATTACGATATGATTTTTACAGGCGATTTAGGCGAAGTGGGTTCAAGCCTTTTAAAACAAATAATGCTAAAAGAAAACTATAGGCTTGAAAATAACTATAATGACTGCGGACTAATGATATACCACAAAGAAGCTCAAGACGTGCACGCAGGCGGCTCAGGTTGCGGCTGCTCGGCATCCGTACTTTGCTCACTAATACTTAAAAATTTAAAATCAAAAAAATGGAATAACGTACTTTTCATGGCAACCGGCGCACTTATGTCCCCCACTTCCTCCCAGCAAGGCGAAACAATCCCTGGCGTTGCCCATTTAATTCACTTAACAAACTAAAACCGTGGTATATTTTGGCACAATATTTATTAATTAAATCTCCAATATTTTAAATCCGATTCTATATTTAAAAGTTTCAGAAGACATAAAATCGTTAACAGGATCAAAAACACTTTCCTTTAAAAATTCTTTTACTTTAAAAAATATTTCAACGGTCTTAAATGCTATGCTATACTTATTTTTGCCGCAAACAATTTCATGCTCACAAGGGCTTAAAACATCTTCTATGGTAGCATTACCTTGCGCAGCAGGCAAACACATTGGCGGAAACATCACACACCACCAATTTTTACCTTTAGCTTCACCTATGGTAACTCTTAAAGCATTATAATCTCCCGCTGGCATAGTAATATTCTCATATTTACGAGTATCAAAATGCATTTTAACTAAAGAAACTCTTGCAAGGTAAGTATATCCGTTTTTTAAAATTTCATCCTGAACTAAACTTTCAATTAAATTCATGTTCTCTTCAGTAATTTTTTCAGCATCTAGTAAATCTTTGGCATTTGAAAATTTAGAGCCAAGTTCTAATAATACCCTATCTCTTACCTTCAGTTTAAGATTCTGATCTTCTAAGGAATCTGAATTTGCAATTATATGTAACCTCAAAACTTTATGGCTTATACTTTCACACTTAGACCCAAAATTTAAAAATGAGAATAAAACAGAAAATATAAATCCGGAAATAAGTGCCTTGGTTTTTGTATTTAGAATCATAAAAAAACAGCCTCCATTTTTTAGCTAAAATAAGTTCAGCGTAAAAAATTATAGACTGTTTTTACTTTTTTATACACTAATCTCAAACAATATATTTTTAAAAACTGCCTGAGGCGCCTCCGCCCCCGCTACTCCCGCCCCCGCCACTAAATCCTCCGAATCCGCCGCTGCTTCCGCCGCCAAAACCACCAAATCCTCCGAATCCCCCAAAACCTCCGTGAAAATCGTCATCATGGTAACCGTAGCGTCCATATCTCCTACGCCATCTTGGCCTACGTCTTACAATAAATGAAATAATGGCAGAAACAATAATAACTACGGCCGAAATAAATATAGTTACCATATCATCCATTGTATTTTGGTCATATTCTTTATTATTAACAACAATTTTTTCAACGTCTTCTGGAGCGTCCATACCATATTCACTATATACCTCAGAAATTATGGCTGCATATAAGCCATGAATACCATTATCCCAATCGTTATTTTTAAGGTGCGGTATAGCATATTCGTTTATAAACCTTCCTGCCTTTGCGTCATTAATCTTGCCTTCTAACCCATAACCTACTTCCACTCTAATTTTACGCTCATTAGGGGCAATCAAAATAAGCAAACCGTTATTTTTTTCTTTACTCCCTATTCCCCATTTTCTAAATAAATTAACAGCATACTCTTCAATTTCCGTATTTTCTAAGGAATTAACAGTTGCAACCACTACTTGAGCGGAAGTCTTTTCATTAAGTGCATTACTTTGGCTTAAAATATATTCTTTCGTTTCATTTTCTAGAACACCGGCAAAATCGTTTATATAAAACTCTCTTGTTGGATCCGGTAAATTAACTGCATCAACAAAACAGCAAAAAAATGCACCAAATAAACTTAAAATCACACTAAGAATACTAATCTTTAAAAAACGTTTTTTTAAATTCATCATGGTGCACTCCTTTCCGTTTAAAACTTTAATTTTTATTATTCAAAATTAACTACAGGTGCTTCTTTGCTATTTTCGCTGGCTTCAAAATATTCGGCAGATGAAAATCCAAACATACCCGCTATTATGCTGCCAGGGAACATTTTGATTTTTTGGTTATACTCTTTTACCGAAGCATTATAATCCCTTCTTGCAACGGTTATCCTATTTTCCGTTCCGGCCAGTTCATCGGTAAGAGCTGAAAATTGTGAATCTGCTTTTAAATTAGGATAATTTTCAACGACTACCAAAAGTCTACTTACCGCACTTGAAAGTTCGGAATCGGCTTTTGCTTTTTCAGACATTGTACCTGCCCCGGAAAGTTTTGCCCTTGCCTCGGAAATAGCTGAGAGTATCTTATTTTCATGATTTGTATAACCTTTAACAGTATTTACTAAATTAGGAATCAAATCCGCTCTGCGCTGAAGCTGAGTTTCTATATTTGAAGATTCATTATCAACAGTTTCCTTAAGGCCTATCAAACCGTTGTAACTTTTAACACCCCATACACCTAAAATAAAAATTATTGCACCAACAACAATAGCAAAAATCATTCCACCTGATAATTTCTTTTTCATACTTAATTTCTCCTTAAAATATATTTATTTAAATTAATCTGCCGAACTTACAACAACATACGCTGAATCTGATTTATTTTCAAACTTTACGCTATACGCTTTAATTTCATACACTCCCTCTTTGGAAGGCGCTGTATAAAGCCCATTATTATCAATTGTACCGGTATTCTTTTCGGCCATCGCCCAGCGAACTTCTTGGCTTATTGCGCCATCTATATGGGCCTCAAACCTTACTTGTTCAAGAGGTTTAATTCTTGTGGTATTAGGAGTTATCACAACTCTTACGTTTTCATCAATTACCAAATCTTCCTCTTCCTCTTTAATCTCCATGGGTTTAAATGCCCACCATCTTATATCAACAGCTTGTGCATTTGTTTTTTCTTTAAGCTGAACGCCAAGGCGTACGGTTCCTTTTTCAGAATTTACAACTGCACCGATTTTAACATTTGGAGCGGAAATTAAAATCTCCTCTTTTGTAAATATATCCTTATCTCCAAAAACCAAAAGTCCTCTTTCATCCGTTAAATAGTTGGCTTTATTATCAATAGCCGTCACAACCGCAACATTGCCTTCGCCAAGCCCGTGAACAAATTCATAAGAATAGTAAGACTTCCCGACTTTTGGATTAAACCCTAAATTTATTCGCTCAACACCCGTAACTATATTATCGGATTTAGGAGTGGGCAAATCAACAACCTGCGGAACAGTTTCTGCTTTCTTTACATTTTCTTCCCTTACCACCGGAGAATTTTTAGAATCATTCCCAAGTTCTTGAAGTAAGCTTATAAGCTCATTACTGAAAAGATACTGATTAAACGGATGTTTTTCAAAACTTTCAATAAAATAAGTAAGTTGATTGGAAACTATATGGAATTTTGCAAGATATATGAACTTATTATCTACATTTTCAATAATCCCTGTAAAATTCTTTGAATAGTATTCTTCAATTACAATATCTCTTATCGGAACCGTCTTTATAGAAACAGGTATTTCAATATCGTTTTCAAGTTTTATTTCCTCTTTACCAACATTTAGTTTAAATGATGCTTTATCAAGGATTATTTTCGTCATGGCATCGGTTGAGGCGTCACAATAAAGATAAAAATCTTTGCGAACGGTTTTATAAGTTGAAAGCTCAGTTTCCTGATAATTTACTTTTACTTCTTTTTCTCCGGTTACATCTTTAAAGAATTCGCCATTTAAATTAAACGCATAATTAACTGATGATTCTACATTCTCTTTTTCAAATATAACCGTTGCCTTTAAGCACTTTTCAGGATTTACGTATTTACCAATTTCTATGCTAATTTTTACTCCGCCGGCATTATAAACCTCTACCCTCTGGTTAACCAAACTTTCAAGTTTAAGTTCGGATTCATCCGGTTTTTCGGCAGTTAAGAAAAGTTCGTACCCTTCTTCTACTCTATTATATTCTTCACTTACTCCGCCGGATTTACCGGAATTTGCAACTGAAAAAGTGGTTTCTTTCAAATCTTCTTTATACTTTAAGCAAAGGTACAAAACGCCCTTATCCTTATTTTCTTCAAATCCTTTTATTACATTAAGGCGTCTGACATAAGGCTCCGGAACAACTATCTCCCTTCCCATATAATCAAGCGCAAGGCCCGGTTCTAAGGAAAAAGTTTTGTTATCTACCAAAATAATATCAAGCCCTGAAACAATTCCAACACCACCCATCATTCTGTTGCCTAAGCGGCGTTTGGAGTTCATGTAAATTTGCTCACTTTCAAAATCTCTTACCGTCATTAGTTTCCCGAAAAAATAATTGTTTCTCTCACAAGAATAGTATTGTTTATTATTCACGTTAGCCCCTCTTTTCTAAAAAATATTATATTTTGTAAATTTAAAATTATCAGCTTGAAACAACCAAATTATTAACATCTTGCTGTTTATTAAGTATTAGATCTTCAGTATTTGTAATAAACGAATTTATACCAACATAGCAGTGGTTATCAAGATATATCTGATCATTCAAAACAACTAAGTTACAAATTGAATCCACAGGTTTTACTTCATTTATTACTCTTAAAAGTTCAATATAATTTTCAGTATCCTTTATATGCGTCTGTGGCACCATAACTGTAAAAACATATCCATTATCCCCAAAAAGTTTTTCAACAACCTCTTTTTGTTTATGATAATACATATTTTCCTTTACGTCAAATTGCTCCACAATAATTGGTTCTATTCCTATATATTCCTTTACTATCTTCGCAACCGCACGTTTGGTGCCTTTCATTTTGTAAATTTTTACTGCTTCTTTTACAAGCCGTCTTAGCTGCTCTTCACTCCAAACGGAAGTGTTTTTGAGGGATAGCCAATCACCAATCCAGCTTAAAAAATCCTTTGTTGTATGGTCCACATCATACTTTAGCGGAGTATTATCTATTTTATCTTCCAAGTCAACATATATGGACTGAAATATCCCCAAAAACCGCTCCAAAAATTCTGAATTATTTTCAGGCGCTCTATATATCTCTGGTAGATAATCAACAAATGTTACTTTTGGAAACTCAATTTTAATTTTAGAAACTTTTATCGGTTTTTGCTCATAACTTATAAACTCTAAGCAAATCCATAAATACCTTCCTTTAAATTCATAAAGTATCACATCTTTCGGATTTTTATAACATTTTGCGCCTATATCATCAAATAAATCCACTTTCCTGTGTATGTCTATTTTATCGCTAAAAATATACTCATTTAAATTAACTCTGTCAAGTCCGCGGGAATTCTTGGAAGGAATAAGTACTTCAGGGCCATCGCTCGCGTAAATCCTTAATTTATACATAGCACCCTGTGGCATATCAACATCAAGGCGCAATCTATGCCAAATGGTTTCAAATTCTAAACTGTCAAAAGGACCTGATATATAAACCCCGTTTTCCCCGTTTTTATTCTGCGCAATCAGTACATCGTTTTTAATATCTAGGTTACCAATAACGCTTTTATACTGCCAATCAGATTTCCTGTTGAGCAAAAAGCTTTTAGCTCCAGAGGCCATACTTCCAAACCCTCCTATTCTTTATAAAATTCCGAACTTTTTACGTAGCTAAAATTCATACTGTGAATATAATAAACCCCATTTGGAGGAATTACAATATCTTCTGAAATATTTTTACGTCCAAAATTTCCAACAGGATTTATTCGCAACTTATCAAGCCGTGAAACATATTTTAAGCAATCTATCATACCAAAAAGATCTCCAAAATGCAAAGTTTGCCCGAATTCATTATTTATATTATCCACAAAATTCTTAACTTCCTTTTCAATGAGGCGGCCATTTTCCCTGTATGAAGAATCCGTTACTATATCGCCGCTTATGGAAAGCCCAACATACACAGGGCTTACGACTTTAACTTTTGTATTTATAAGCCTATATTTATTTATTTGGTTCATTATATTTTTTTCAAAACTTTTAGGAAGCGTAAGCCCCACTTTTTTATTCCATCTAACTGCCACGGTAACGCAGTTTTGCTTTACTACATCTTCTCCTTCCATATATCCCGGCAAAATTTTTACATTACTGAATGTAAGCCCCGGAGTTTTTCTTACAATTTCTTCATAGTCTTTCACTGTTACAGCTCGTCCGGGATTTTTAAATAAATTTGCCGCACGCGCTCTTGCGTGCTCCAAACTTTCTCTGTTTTCTCCGCCCGTTGCAGGGATTATCTGGTCAACGCGTGCTTTATTTAAAATCTTATTTTTAGAAACTACTTTTGAAATAATCCCTTCTTTTGTATTAGAATTTTCTCCATTTGTATATCGAAGTGAACAAAGTCTTATATTACCTTTGCCAACCCTCGGTGCCATACCGTTTTCATGGTCACCAAAAATAAGTATATTTCTATCGCTATCCATAATATAGTGCCTGTCGTATTTACCGGAAGAATAAAGATCGTCTACGTGGCTCCATTTATAAAATATTTCTTCCCCTTCAACTATTTCGCTTATCATTATTTCAAAATCGTTTTCAAGCACATTTTGTAAATCAATTTCAACAAATTGAGCAGAAGTACCTGTGCCACTGCCTAAAGATAGCTTATCTTTAAAGTCTTGGTCACAAGAAACCACCATAAACGCTTCTTCGTCATTGCGAACACCGGAAATAAGATCCCAAACCTCACTTACATCAACCGTAAGTTCACCTTTTGATATATCGGATTTAAAAGTTGCCAAATCCGTCTTTACCCATCCACCATACTTTTTATAGTAAACATAGCTGCGTCCGTAAACCGCCGTATGAGTGAAAAGTTTGAAAGTTCGGTTCGGAGCAATATCGCATTTTTTAACCGTAGCATTTTCACATTTTGTATTATTTTGACAAACACGGAAAACATTTGGAATTATCTTACTAACCCTTGGCGGATAATCATATTCGTCATAATCAAGTGTTGCTCTTATTTTGTACTCTTCATTCAAAGGAGTTATATCTCCCGGTATTTTAATCTTTATGATACCTGAAAAAAGAAAATCATACGTACTATCTTTTATTATTTGAAGCCGATGCCAACCAAGCTTTCCGTTTTCTTCCCCATAATATTCCCAATTAATGTTTGCCATTCTTGCAAATTTCTCGTCATTTTTTATAGGGTTTCTTTTTAAATCATCGCTCGAATGGACGGAAAAATAAAGATTAACTATTGCATTTTTGGGGATTTTTGAATCAAAATTTATAGTAAAGCGCCTTACTGCATTTTTATCATTTTTTCTGTCTATATCTTTACCAAAAAGGTAAAATGTTTTATTGCCATCAAATTTATAATATTCCGTTTCTGAAGGGAATTCCGGATTTTCAAAATTTACACTTAGTATTTTTGATTTTATAAGAGTTTGATGATTTAAATTTTCAAAAACCATATTCCCTGAACGCCAGGGCGTTCTTATAGGCAAAGTTACATCCTCTGAAATATCCGAAACATGAAGCAAACTCTCAGAACCTTTATTTTTATGCATTTTAACATCCAGTAACTTCAAAAACTTTCTCTCAACACCCGGCAAAATGCGGTTTAAATACTCATGCTGAACCGCCTTTAACCATGCAAAAAGTTCCGTAATAGTCACACCCGGATCCGATTCTTGAAAATCCGTCCACTCAGGGTTTATATACATAATTTGATTTTTTACTTCATCTAAAATACTATCTAGTGAGACGTCATTTAAATTTTCAAGTCCTATCATAATTTCACCTACCTTCTAATTAACCGAAAGATTTATGCTAGGTTCGCCATAAACCGGAACTACAAAACGCTTCTTTTTAACTTCTTCAAAATCAATTTCTTTACTGCCTTCCGGAGTTATAATTTTTGTGAATATATTTATGCTTTTTATCCATTTAATACCGGGAATTGTTTTTATATAGTTATAAATAAATTCTTTTCTTGGGAAATTTCCTATCTCCCATCCACCACCTGAAAAATTACCCGTTACGGGATTTAAAAACTTCTGCAATTTAGATTCTATATTTTTATACACATTTTGATAAGAATTAAAATCATCAATAACAATATCTAAATCAACCGATGTTTCAACATACCCAACTTCAAAAATATGCAGCCGCGAAGAACCTGAAAGTGTGGCAGGCGCTTTTTCATCCATATATTTCCATATTTTATCTTTTATGCTTTGGAATTTTTCATACCCTTGCATAAATTTCCTAGGTAAAACGGCAATTGAGGTAATACCCATTGCAGGTTTACTATGTTCATCTATATGAGAAAGGCATTTTACTTTATAGATATTTCTATCATTACAGCAAATGGACTCTTCAAAATCAGAAAGAGAAACTAATCTATTACCACCGGAAATCTGCCCAAATATTCGCCTTGCGGCATTATCTACAGTTTCTTTATCTACGCCACCCATAATGGGAGAGGGGTTATCTATTGACTCAATATTTACAAATGAACTTACAAATCCACTTACGCTATGTTCTTCAATATTTCCTTTGCTACCGCTACAGATACAATAATTAATTTTTATGCTTTCATTATACTGAGCAGGCGGTATTTTACCATTTCTGCCATCTCCAAAAAGGATTTCCCCTTTAGGATAATCTATTTCATAGACTCTATCATTCATTCCATAAGCAACTAAACTCGAAACAGGCTCCCATTTTATCCAAATATGCTCAAGTTGCCCTTTATCGTTATACTCAGGGTTTACTTTATCGCGTCCCATTTTTAAAAACTCTTCCTGAGAATTTGTGGAAATATTACCTATTTCATCTACCCAAACCGAAACATCCGAAACATTTTGGAAAGAAAGATTACAAACTTTATTTTCTTCATCTTTTGAAATAAAGAAATATTCAGGAGGTCTGGTATCGCGCTGAATAACTCTAACTGCATTAAAACGCATATCTCTTATAACCGGATACTCAGAAACATTTTCCTTTTCCGAGTATTTGCCATCCGGATTAACAATTCTTATAAAATAACCACTCTGCCCAAATAAAGTCGCTTTTTTAAAATTATTCTTACCTATTAAAGTAATAAGTTCGCTATGCGAGAAACCTTCGGTGTTATCCATAACATCAATATGTTCCCATTTGGCGCCTGTTTTACTATCTTCTGCCAAATATTCCCATTTAAGTGAAGGATTAAATCTATGCACACGTTCCTCAACATCAACAAATATTCTTATCATACCGTTGGTAAGCGGTCTTTTTAGATTAAAATACATGGCAGGATAATCGCAAAGCGTCTTTTTCATAATGTCGAATATTCCGGAGCTTGTCATATCTATAACGTTTTCTTTCATATCGGATTTAACAATAAGATCTGAAAGTGTATGACCTTCTCCTTCATATTCATATTTTACACTCATTTTATGAATATAAGGCGTTATATAATTTGCGTAAAAATCAAACTGATTGCGCATTTTGGAAATACGCGCTCTTATAAAATATCCTTCGTCAGGACCTATAGCAATAGATTCAATATCTTGCGGGCATTTAAATTTAATGGTTCTGTGTACGTCCTGATTTTCAGAAACTTTAAAAAATTCTTCGCCGGATTCCTCCGCCTCTAAACGGGACCAACCGGAACCATTCCAATACTCCCAAATAACTCTTTCTATTTCAATATCATCGGGCTTAAGATCAGCAAAATCCATTTCACTCATTATGTGCTTATATTTCTTATCGGGAGCTTTGGCATCTACCGCTATTTTAACAAACTGAATATCTGCAGAAAGCTCTACGGTGGCACCTTTTTTTGTTAAAGCTTCGTCACATTTAATTGCAAAAGTATTATAAACGCTATACTGCTCACCAAATGGAAAAAAATCATTTTTGCCAAGTTCAGATGAATCAAAAATATAGTTTTCAGGCTCTAAAATATCTGAAAAAGAACGGTACATTATTTTGCTAAGAGAAATTCCTCCTTCAGGGATCCTTTTAAATCTGCACCTTATAAACCTAGAAGTCTTCTCAGAAACGGTCGTCACCTGAGTTTTACCGTTAAACACAATCCGGACTCCACTATCCGTTTGTGTAGCAGAATCTACTTTCCTCCATTCTTTACCATCATAATACTCCCATACTACATTTTTAGGGTCAGAAAATATCTGCGGCAACTGTTTTTGCCCTTTAGCCGAAAATTTATTATAAAAGGAAAATTCAATATTCGTGCTGGACATATCAAAAATGGTTTCATCACCAAAATATATTTCATGGCATTGTAAATTCTTACAAAAAACATTATCAAAAATTCTAAAAGGCTTGGTAAATTCGGATTCTTTTGTGCCATCTGCCTCTTCTTCTTTATTCTTATCCACTATACAGCCTATAAAATCAGACTTTGGTTCCGTAAGATAAATACTTTGCACAGAAGTATCTATAACTGAAAGCGGCTCTGTTGTTTCATAAACAACTTTTCCTTCTTCAGTGTCAACATCCGCATAAAGAGGGGTACCTTTATCTATATACTGCCCTTCCGAATTTTCCAGTGCTTTGGCAACAATCATGCCGCTCGCCGGAGCCGATGGGCGAAGTTTTATTCCAAGGGTGTTTAAAAATGTTAGATAGTAGTTATAAGAAGATTTATTATAACGGCTGATTGTGCTTTCCATCATTTTACAAAAAACTTTTGAAAAAGTAACACCAAAATCAGAACTATTTTCATCAAAATTCCATTCCGGGGTATACTCTTTTGCAAGAAATTTTACATTTTTTAATAAATCTTTATAATCTCTTCCGTCAAGTTTAGGGATATTACTCATATATGTTTGAACCAATACTTTAAATTTAAAAGACTAATTAAAGAATTTAATTGGTTCTTCTCACTCCCTCCAAATAAGATATAAACTGCCAAATATTTTTAAATTTCATCGAATTTCTTTGTAAACCGCTCCTGCGTTGGCTCTATATCTGTAATATAATCGATATTTACCTCAACTTTTGCAACAGAACCATTTGAAGCTTTAACTGAAACATTAAGGTCATCTATATGCTCTTGCCAAGTTTCAATTGATGAAGAAACGCTTCTTTTTATATCGGAAATAAATATGGGGTCAACCACTTCAAACATATAAGACCTTATATTAGAACCAAAACTTGGAACAATTTTTCTTTCTTCTTTTTGGGTATCCAAAATAATTTTTATAGATTGCTTTATATTTTCATTATCCTCAACTGTTTTTATTTTTCCTGTAACTTTATCAAGCTGTACCGGAAATTTCCATCCTTTTATTACTGCCATAACGCTCCCTCCTTAAATTTACTAATTTATCTTAGTAATGGCTCCTTTGAGTTCAAGAGGACCACTTGCATTAATTTTTCCTGTTGCACCGCTGGCTTCTAATGGGCCACTAGATTTAAGAGTCATTTTTGCTTTTGCATTTATATCCGTATTAGCTTTAGATTCTAATTTTACATTGTTGGCACTTGCTTCAAAATCGCCGTTACACTTTATGCTCGCTCCCTTATTCGAATCCAAAGTAAACTCATTTTTACCTGCTGCCATGGAGATAGTTTTTTCAGCTTTCATTGTAATTTTTCCATTTTTAAAATCAATCATAAAAGAGGTTTTTCCGCTTTTTTCTTTTATCTCAATATTTTCTTTATCATCATCTACGTTAATTATGTGACCTTTTTCAGTAGTAATTAAAATATTTTGCTTCTTGGATTCACAAGAAATTTTTATTTCAAGCCCTTTTTTGCCGTCACTTGCTTTGCCTGAAGGGAAAGTAATACCTATCTCAGTATTATCCTTATTAACACTAAGAGGCGGCGAATTTTCTGCATTATATATACTACCTAAAATTACAGGATCATTTATATTCCCGCTTACAAAAGAAACTAAAACTTCATCATTTTCTGAAGGTATGGCAGTTACTCCCGTTTTCTTATGAGCAAAAGTAGATGAAACATCAGCGGGCGGGAGTTCTATGCCGTCATCCGGTAAATTAACAACAACTTTATTAAGGCCATCTATATTTTTAACCTCTTTAACAACACCGCGTTTTACACCATTTACTTTACCATATGAATATTCAGATCCCAATACTTTATTTGCAATCTTTACGGCCACAAATTTCACTTCCAATCAAAATATATTTTAAAAATAAAAACTTAAAAACCAAACATACCTCCAAGTCCTCCCAAAACTCCTCCTTGTGGGTCATATCTGGTTGAATTTAGGTATACAGTGGTGCGATATTTATCACGAGTCATATCATGTACCACACAATTTATCATC
>Ga0247609_10003285_pt1 | contig 16461 bp, 14 predicted proteins | sample 172DNAGHGlowgp2_FD_193487 | JGI IMG/M metagenome (GOLD analysis project Ga0247609, IMG submission 193487) | Sheep rumen microbial communities from Palmerston North, Manawatu-Wanganui, New Zealand - 1728 DNA GHGlow gp2 | ecosystem: Host-associated > Mammals > Digestive system > Stomach > Rumen ...
GTTCGCGGTCGGCGCGTTCAACGTCTCGAATATGGAAATGGCAATGGGCGCGATTCAAGCCGCCGAAGAACTTCAAACGCCGCTGATTTTGCAAATTGCTGAAGGTCGCTTGAGATATTCGCCGCTTGACTTGCTCGGACCGGTAATGATTGCCGCCGCTAAAAAATGCAAAATGCCTGCGGCAGTTCATTTAGATCACGGCGGGACGCTTGAGACGATAAAGCTTGCGTTGAATTTGGGCTTTACTTCCGTAATGTTTGACGGCTCGAAATATCCACTTGACGAAAACATTAAACGCACCCGCGAAGTTGTGGAATTGGCTCATGCTCAAGGCGCGGCAGTCGAGGCTGAAATTGGGCGCGTTGGCGGCGCGGAGGGCGATTATAAAAGCGTTGACGTTTTAGTTACGAGCGTTGAAGAGGCTAAACGCTTCGCGGAAGAAACCGGCGTTGACGCGCTGGCGGTCGCTATCGGCACGGCGCACGGCAATTATAAGGAACAGCCGAAATTGCGCATTGACAGACTTAAAGAAATTTATGACGCGGTTAAAACGCCGCTTGTATTGCACGGCGGCACCGGTTTAACTGTCGACGACTTTAGAAATTGCATTGCCAACGGCATTAAGAAAATCAATATCGCGACGGCAAGTTATGACAACTCGGCGCGGAAGATTAAAGAACTCTGCGCGGAAAATCCCAACGCAAAATTCTTCGATATTTCCGACGTCATAGTCAAAGGCACCTGCGAAAACGTTAAAAAACACATGAAAATTTTTAATTCCGAAAGGAGATAATTTATAATGACAACTTTACAAGAAGCTGTTAAGGCTTTCCCGCAAATGGAAGTTTGGAACGATTCTTGCTCCTGCAAAGAATTGCAATACGCGCTTGATAATTGCGCGGCGTCCGGTGCAACCACCAACCCCGCTATCGTCTTCAACGTCCTTAAAAAAGAATTGCCCGATTGGGAAGACACCATTAAACAAATCATCGCTGACAACCCGACCTTTACCGAAGATGATGTTGCCTGGAAAACGATTGAAGCTCTCGGCTTGAAAGCCGCTAAAATGCTTGAGCCTATGCACGAACAAAATCACGGTCAACGCGGCAAAATTTCTTTCCAAGCCAACGCAAAATTCTATCAGAATCCCGAAAAGCTCGTTGAACACGCAGTACAACTTGCAAGCCTTGCGCCCAATATCCAAATCAAAGCTCCGGCAAGCAAAGCGGGCATTGAGGCTTTCGAGGAAATGACTTATCAGGGCGTCTCCATTAACGCAACTGTTTCCTTCACTGTTCCGCAAGCTCTCGCGGTTGCAGAGGCTGTTGAGCGCGGTTTGAAACGTCGCGAAGCGGAAGGCAAAGATACTTCTTGGATGCACCCCGTTTGCACGATTATGGGCGGCAGAACTGATGATTATCTTAAAGCTTATCTTAAAGGCAAAGATTATATCATTCACCCCGACGCACTCGAATGGGCTGGCGTTGCTGTTTTCAAGAACGCTTATAAGATTTACAAAGAACGCGGCTATCGCACGAAACTTTTGTTCGCGGCTTATCGTAACCTTCATCACTTTGAACAATTCATCGGCGGCGACGTTGTCCTTACCATTACCAGCGACTTCCAAAAGAAATACAACGGCACGAAGGTTGAAATTAAAGAACACATGAGCGAACCCATTCCGCAAAAATGGCTTGATGAGCTTATGACGATTGACGAATTCCGCCGCGCTTATGAACCTGACGGCATGAAGCCCGAAGAGTTCCAACATTACGGCGCATTCCTCCGCACCATCAATCAATTCTTGGGTAGCTATGCGGGTCTCGTCGAACTCGTCCGCAAATATATGATCGTTTGATTAGGTTAGTAGGTTAGTAGGGTAGTAGGTTATTAGGGAAGTAGAAAAAATTATTTCCCTAATAACCTAATTCCCTACTTCCCTTTTTCCCTACCGGAGGTTTTACAATGGCTCTCATTGATTTTGACCAAAAGCGCGACCGCGACGTTGTAATAATCGGACGCGCAACGCTTGATTTTAACCCGAACGAAATTCATCGCACTCTTGACAAAGTAAAAACTTTTTCTATGTATCTGGGCGGCTCGCCGGGCAATATCGCCGTCTGCTTGAATCAGCTTGGAAAAAAGGTTGGCTTTATCGGTTGTGTTTCCAATGATCAGTTCGGGGATTTTATTATCAACTTCTTTAAAGATCGCGGCATTGATACAACGCAAATGACTCGCGCTAAACACAGCGAACGCATGGGCTTAACTTTTACCGAAATTAAAAGTGAAACTGAAAGCTCAATCCTTATGTACCGCGATAAAGTTGCTGATTTACAAATTGCGCCCGAAGACGTTAGCGAAAATTATATTGGCGGCTCCAAAGCGTTAATAGTTTCTGGCTTGGCATTGGCGGCGGCTCCTAGTCGTGAAGCTTGCTTGACGGCGGCGCAATACGCCCGTATGCACGGCACAAAAATTATTTTTGATATTGACTACCGCCCTTATACGTGGCGTTCAAAGGAAGAAATTGCAATTTATTATTCGCTTATGGCGCGTTTAAGTGACGTTATCATTGGCTCGCGTGATGAAGTCAACTTTGCTGAACTTTTGCCCGAAGACGCCGAAAATCCCGCCGACCATGAAATTGCGGAAAAATATTTGTCGTTCGGAAATAAAATCGTCGTCATCAAGCACGGCAAGCGCGGTTCCGTTGCTTACACTGCTGACCGTCACGCTTACAAAGTCGATTCTTATCGCGTTAAACTTTTAAAGAGTTTTGGCGGCGGCGACGCTTACGCCTCTGCTTTTGTACACGGCTTGCTTGAAGGTTGGGAAGTTCCCGAAGCTTTGCGCCACGCAACAGCACATGCGGCAATGGTCGTAGCAAGTCACAGTTGTTCAGAAGCTATGCAGACGATTGACGCAATCAACGCCTTTATCAAGGAGCACGCTGACGAAGAAGTTATCACGGAAATTGGTTGGAAAGATAAAATCTAGGGAAGTAGGGAAATAGTACTACTTCCCTACTTCCCTATTTCCCTATTTCCCTACTTAGGAGGATCTCTGAATGAAATTTGGAAGACTCGGTACAGAGTTAAAACACGGCTACAACGCAATGACAACTCGCGAAAGTGATATGCTTATGGACATTGGCTATCAAGTCATGGACGCGAACGAAATTATTGAGCTTGAAGATCCTTTTCAGGAAAGCGCGATTGTCATTTTGACGGGCGAAGTTGAAATACGTTGGGACGACAAAAAAGAAGTTATGCGCCGCGAATCGCTCGTTGATGAAAATCCTTACTGCTTGCAAGTTCCACGCGCTAAAAAAGTTTGGATTAAGGCGAAAGTCAACACCGAACTTTTGATTCAAAAGACTATGAACGACCGCGATTTTGCGCCCGTATTCTATCGTCCCGAAGATGTTCAATGCGATATTTTCGGCGCAGGACTTTGGAACGCGACCGCTGAACGCACCGTCCGCACGATTTTTGACTACAGCAACGCGCCTTTCTCAAATCAAGTCAACGGCGAAGTTATCAACAGTCCTGGACGTTGGTCGGGCTACATTCCGCACAATCACCCACAGCCGGAAGTTTATACTTACAAATTTGATAAGCCGCAAGGTTTCGGCGCGGCGTTTATCGGCGACAACGCTTTTAAAATCACGCACAACAGCTGGTCTGAAATTTCTGGCGGACTTATGCACCCGCAAGTTACTGCGCCTGGTTACGCAATGTGGTATTCGTGGATGATTCGCCACCTGCCCGAAGAACAAGGCGGCGCGTGGAAAAAGACTCGCACAGATTTACCCGAACATGTTTGGCTCCTTGACCCGAACGCTAAAATTTGGGAGCCTAAACGCTAAGGAGGATTTTTTTCATGGCTAAAACAATCAGACTTACGGTAGCGCAAGCTCTCGTTAAGTTTTTGAACAATCAATACATTGAGTTTGACGGCAAAGAAAATAAAATGTTCGAGGGCATTTTTGGTATCTTCGGACATGGTAACGTTGTCGGCATGGGTCAAGCTCTCGAAGAAGACGCCGGCGATTTGATTATGCGCATGGGGCGCAATGAACAGGGCATGGCTCATGCGGCTATGGGCTTCGCTAAACAAAAACGCCGTAAACAAATGTACGCTTGCACGTCCTCTGTTGGTCCCGGCGCAATGAATATGGTTACTGCCGCCGCGACTGCAACCGCTAATTGCATTCCGGTTTTGTTCCTGCCCGGCGACACTTACGCCGACCGTCAACCCGATCCCGTCCTTCAGCAAATGGAGCAGCCGACCAATTTAGCTATCACTGCAAACGACGCTTTCAAAGCTGTTTGTAAATATTGGGATAGGGTTACCCGCCCAGAAATTTTAATGACGGCTTGTATAAACGCAATGCGCGTTCTTGCAGACCCTGCCGATACCGGCGCAGTTTGCATTGCCTTGCCGCAGGACGTTGAGGGCGAAGCTTACGATTATCCTGAATATTTCTTCCAAAAGAGAGTTCATCACATTGACAGACAAGCTCCCGCCGCTCGCGCAATCAAGGCGGCTGTTGAACTTCTCAAGACTAAGAAAAAACCGCTCCTTATCTTCGGCGGCGGCGTGAAATATTCTGAGGCTGAAGAATCCTTCCGCAAATTCGCGGAGAAATTTAATATTCCGTTCGGCGAAACGCAAGCGGGCAAAGGTACGATTCTTTGGAATCACCCGTTGAATTTGGGCGGCGTCGGTGAAACTGGCGGCTGTGGTGCTAATGACATCGCGGCGGTTGCGGACGTTGTTATTGGCGTTGGCACTCGTTACACTGACTTTACGACTTCTTCTAAATGGATTTTCCATAATCCCGAAGTTCAATTTATCAATATCAACGTCTCGAAATTCCACGCTTACAAACTCGACGGCTTGCAAATCGTTGCTGATGCGCAGGCTGGTATCGATGCCCTTAGCGCGGAACTTGAGAAAACTGATTGGAAAGTTTCTGACGAATACAAAGCTGAAGTTAAAGCTTCCAAAGAGAAATACGACGCGGAAGTTGATCGCGTTTATCACGTCGAATACACGGGCAAAGATTTTGTTCCTGAAGTTGTCGACGGTCTCGACTTCGCGAAAGTTAGCGAAGAATTTATTAAGCTTACCGGCTCCAGCTTGCCGCAATGTCGTGCGCTTGGCATTGTCAACGAGTGCATTGACGAAAACGCGATTATGGTTGCGGCGTCCGGTTCCATTCCTGGCGACGTTCAGCGCGTATGGCGTGCAAAATCTGTTGGCGGCTATCATGTTGAATACGGCTTTAGTTGCATGGGCTACGAAGTCAACGCGGCTCTTGGCGTCAAGCTTGCCGAACCCGACCGCGAAGTTTATGCTATGGTCGGCGACGCCGCTTATATGATGCTCCATTCCGAATTGCCGCAATCCATTGCCGAAGGCGTCAAGATAAATGTTATCCTCTTCGACAACATGACGAACGGTTGCATTAACAATCTTGAAATTGGGCATGGTCAAGGTAGCTACGGTACTGAATTCCGTTTCAGAACTAAGACGGGTCTTGACGGCGGTTTTGTGCCGATCGATTTTGCTATGAACGCCCGTTCTTATGGTTGCGTTGCTTACACCGTGCATACAGCTGACGAACTTAAAGCGGCTATTGAAGATTCTAAGAAGCAAAAAGTTTCTACGCTGATTGACGTTAAAGTCCTGCCCAAAACTATGGTTCACGGCTACGGCGATTGGTGGCGTGTAGGCGTCGCTCAAGTCTCCAAGTCCGAAAAGATCCACAAGATTTATACTGATCTTATGGCTCCGAATCTCGCGGCGGCTCGCAAATACTAAGGGAAGTAGGGAATTAGGGAAATAGGGAAGTAGTGAAATATTTTTTTCTACTTCCCTACTAACCTACTAACCTATTTCCCTAAAATATAAAGCCATTTGTTGGATAGGGGTAAAATATAAAAACTCATTGAAATGTGAGGGGGTACAACAAATGGCACAGGGTATGACTCACCAGGATTATTTGCGTCGAGTAATGATTATCTCGACGTTCGGCGGCTTGCTGTTCGGTTACGACACAGGCGTTATCAACGGCGCACTTGCATTTATGGCAATGCCGGATCAGCTCAACTTAACGCCGGCAATGGAAGGTTTGGTTGCGTCAGGTTTATTGGCGGGCGCGGCAATCGGTTCCTTCATGGGTGGACGCATTGCAGATACTGCAGGGCGTCGCAAGATGATTCTGTACTTGGCATTTATCTTTTTCTTCGCGGCAAATGGTTGCGCACTTTCGCCCAATGCTGAAGTCTTGATTTTCTGCCGCTTTGTATTAGGTCTTGCGGTTGGTGGCGCGTCGGTTACGGTTCCCGCATTCTTAGCTGAAATGGCACCTGCGGAACGACGCGGGCGCATGGTTACACAAAACGAGTTGATGATTGTTACCGGTCAGCTGTTGGCGTTCGTCGTCAATGCGGCAATGGGCGTTACCTTTGGTTCAACGGGCGGCATTTGGCGTTACATGTTGGCTATCGCGTCAACGCCGGCTGTTGTCCTGTGGATTGGTATGTTAAGCGTTCCCGAATCTCCGCGTTGGTTAATCGTTCAGGGCAGAATTGGCGAGGCTCTCGAAGTTCTCAAAAAGATTCGTGAAGAAAAACGCGCTCAACAGGAGCTTGACGAAATCAAAGAGACAATTGCGCTTGAAAGTAGCGTTAAGCAAGCGACTTATTCCGACCTTGCGGTTCCTTGGGTTCGCAGAATCGTCTTTATCGCAATGGGCGTTGCTATCTGTCAACAAATTTCCGGCGTCAACTCAATTATGTATTACGGCACACAGATTTTAACTGAAGCGGGCTTCTCGACTCAAGCCGCGCTTATCGGTAACATTGCAAACGGCGTTATCTCCGTTAGCGCGACTTTCTTTGGTATTTGGATGATGGGTCGTCACGGACGTCGCCCGCTTATCATGACGGGACAAATCGGAACTATGGCTTGCTTGTGCGCAATCGGTATTGTGTCCAACGTTTTTGACGGTTCAGCAACTCTTCCTTACGTCGTACTTTGCTTAACTGTTACTTTCCTTTTCTTCCAGCAAGGTTTTCTTTCTCCGGTTACGTGGCTTTTGCTCTCCGAACTTTTCCCGGTAAGACTTCGCGGTATGGGCATGGGTTGCGCGGTCTTGTGCTTGTGGGTTACTAACTTCTTTATCGGCTTCTTCTTCCCGCAACTTTTGTTTAGCTTCGGATTGTCGGCAACGTTCTTTATCTTTGCGGGTATCGGACTTCTCGGTTTGCTGTTTGTTATTAAATTCGTTCCTGAAACTCGCGGTCGTTCTCTTGAGCAAATTGAACGCGACTTCCGTAATTACGATAAAGCTTGATTTAATTAGCAATGAGAAATTAGTAATGAGTAATTGAAATTTCATTACGAATTGATTTTGGGGAGGATTGTAATTGATTAGTGACATCACTCATCAGAATTATCTACGTGGAGTGATGCTCATTTCGACGCTCGGCGGTCTGCTGTTCGGTTACGACACCGGCGTTATCAACGGTGCACTTTCCTTTATGTCACTGCCCGACCAGTTAAATTTATCACCGCGAATGGCGGGTTTGATAACGAGCAGTCTATTGGCGGGCGCGGCAATCGGTTCATTCTTGGGCGGGCGCGTTGCAGATATTATTGGTCGCCGCAAGATGATTCTTTACCTGGCAATTATCTTCTTCTTTGGGGCAAATGGTTGCGCACTTTCACCTAACGCTGAAGCTTTAGTTTTCTTCCGTTTTGTTTTGGGTCTCGCAGTTGGCGGTTCATCGGTTACAATTCCCGCGCTTTTGGCAGAAATGTCGCCCGTTGAACAGCGCGGGCGCATAGTTACCCAAAACCATTTGATGATTGTTACGGGGCAGTTGTTAGCCTTTGCTATCAATGCGGCACTTGGCATTTCCTACGGCTCAACGGGTAGCACTTGGCGTTACATGTTGGCAATCCCCTCGTTACCTGCGGTTATCTTATGGATTGGTATGTTGGGCGTTCCTGAATCTCCGCGTTGGCTAATCGTTCAAGGGCGTGTTGGTGAGGCTCTCGGCGTTCTTAAGATGATTCGCGAAGAAAAACGCGCTCAAAAAGAGCTTGACGAAATTAGAGAAACTATCGCACTAGAAAAAAGCGTCAAACATGCAACTTATTCCGACCTAACAGTTCGCTGGGTTCGCCGTATCGTCTTTATTGCAATGGGCATCGCTATCTGCCAGCAAATTTCCGGTGTCAACGCGATTATGTATTACGGAACGCAGATTTTAACTGAAGCGGGCTTTTCGACTCAAGCCGCTTTGATTGGCAACATTGCTAACGGTATTATCTCCGTCAGCGCAACGTTCTTTGGCATTTGGATGATAGAACGTCACGGACGCCGCCCGCTTGTTATGACGGGGCAAATTGGAACAATTCTTTGCCTCTGTCTTATCGGTGTCGCGTCGAATGTTTTTAACGGTTCGGCAAATCTTCCTTATGTTGTCTTGGGCTTAACAGTTACGTTTTTATTCTTCCAACAGGGTTTCCTTTCGCCGGTTACGTGGCTTTTGCTCTCTGAGATTTTCCCCGTAAGGCTTCGCGGCATGGGCATGGGTTGCGCGGTTTTGTGCTTATGGATTTCCAATTTCTTTGTCGGCTTCTTCTTCCCGCAATTTTTGTTCAGCTTCGGGCTTTCTGCAACGTTCTTTATCTTCGCGGGCATTGGCTTAATCGGCTTGTTGTTTGTTATTAAATTTGTTCCTGAAACTCGCGGTCGTTCGCTTGAACAAATTGAGCGCGACTTCCGCAATTACGACAAAACTTGATTTAAAATTTTATTACGCACTACGATTTATTTTTGGGAGGGTTTTGAATGGCTAAAATTAAACTCGGTATTGCTCCAATCGCTTGGACTAACGACGATATGCCCGATCTCGGCAAAGAAAATACTTTTGAGCAGTGCGTCAGCGAAATGGCGTTGGCGGGCTTCACTGGCTGCGAAGTCGGCGGCAAATATCCTAAAGATACCGCCGTACTCAAAAAAGCTCTCGAACTGCGCGGCATGTCAATAGCTTCCGCTTGGTTTAGTTCTTTCCTTCTTACGCAACCTTATGAGCAAGTCGAAAAAGATTTCATTGCTCACTGCGAATTTTTGCATACAATGGGCGCGAAGTTCTGCAACGTCGCTGAACAAGGCAACAGCATTCAAGGCAAATTTGATAAGGCTGTTTTCGCCGATAAACCTTACAACACTGAAGAGCAATGGAAACTTTTAACCGAAGGTTTGAACAAACTCGGCGCGGTCGCGAAGAAAATCGGCTTAACAATGACTTATCATCATCACATGGGCACCGGCGTTCAAACGACGGAAGAAATTGATAGGCTTATGGCTGAAACTGATCCTGAATTGGTTTGGCTCCTTTACGATACCGGTCATCTCGTTTGCTCCGGCGAAGATTATCTTGCGATCCTCAAAAAATATTTGCCGCGCATTCGCCACATACATTTAAAAGATGTTCGCATGAATATTCGCAACGAAGTTAAAGAAAAAGGCATGTGCTTCCTTGACGGCGTCCGCGCTGGTATGTTTACAGTTCCCGGCGATGGCAACGTTGACTTTGAACCGATTTTTGACATCGTGAACGCAAGCGATTATGACGGCTGGTATATCGTTGAGGCGGAACAAGATCCCGCTAAAGCCAATCCGTTTGAATACGCGCTCAAGGCTCGCAAATACATTCGCGAAAAAGCCCACATCTGATATTTGACAAATTAGCATGACAAATAAAAAGCCCCGCCGGTTTGATTAACCGTGCGGGGTTTTGTTTTGCCAAATATCAAATAAAAAGCTCCGTGACGAAAACCACCGAGCAACATAAAATCGCGACTTTGAAGAGGCTTGCGCCGAACCACGCCGCCGCAATTCCGATTATCAGCGCAAGCCCGCCCGATATTGGCGATTGTGTGGCGTGGAGTATCGCGGGGAAAGTCATAACCGCAAGCGTCACGTAGGGGACATAATGCAGGAAGGAGCGGATTGTGACATTTTTTATTTCGCCGCGAATCAGCATAAGCGGCAGGATTTTTATCGCCAAAGTCACCGCGCTTGCAACCAAAATATAAATGTTAATGTCGTGAATCATCTATCGTTCTCCTTGGCAGGAAAAAGAATTGCCGCCGCGCCCGCAATTAGTATCGTCAAAACGATTGTTCTGTTGCCCGCCGAGATAAAAGGTAAAAATTCTGCGGCAAGGAAACTTAAAACAAAACTGATAACAACCGCGCCGCCGATTATCTTTTCTTTCCGCGCAGGCGGGATTATTACGGCTAAAAACATTCCATAAAGCGCGACGCTCAAGGCACTGACTGCGAACAGCGGCAAAATATTTCCCGCGACAATTCCCAACGCCGTCCCCGTTGACCAACCTGGTAGAGCTGTCAACATCGCGCCGTAATTGTAAAACGGATTGAGCCAACGTTCACTGCGGGCAACCGATATTCCAAAAATTTCGTCCGTCACGTCGAAGCCAACAAAAATTCTATGATAAAACGGTGTGTCGGGCGAAAACTTTTGACTTAAAACCGCGCTCATCAAAACGTAACGAGCATTAGCGACCAGCGTCATCAACGCAATTTCAAAATAAGGCGCGTCCGAACCGATAACCATAAACGCGGCGTATTCGCCCGCCGAAGCGTTGTTTAACAGACTGATAACGAAGCCTTGCAACGGATTTAGCCCTACATTTTTAGCCGCAATGCCCAGCGTGAATCCAACAACTAAATATCCTAAACCAATCGGCGTACCGTCGCGGAAGCCTTCTAACAACGCTTGCCGATTTTCATTCATCATAAAAAATCAAACCGTCGCTTTCCAATTCAGCCCGCAAGCCGCGCATAAAAATTTTTCCGGGATCTATCTTTATCGCGTAATAATCTTTAACGTTTTCAATGAAAAGCCCCGATTCCCGCGCCGCGTCTTGTTGATAATGCCCGAAGACAAATTTTATTGTAGGATATTTTTCGTGCAGATATTTTATCAGCTGAATATTCGCCGCAAGTTGTGCCTCTGTTAAATCCTCTTGTCCGTTGTAGCCGCCAACGTTCTCAATTCCTATCGCGCAATGATTGTAGCCGATTGCGTGTTTAGCAAAATTTGTTTCGGGCATGAGCCGCCAAATTGTTCCGTCGCGCCCGACTAGAAATTGGCTTGCAACGTTCAATGTGCCGTCTTCCATTTCTTCCGCGTAAAAATATTTCCAATTTGTTTCTAACGTGCCGCCCGCCGTCCAGTGAACAACGACTGCTTGCGGAATTATTTCATGATAAATTTTCCCGTAATGTTCCAGTGTGTATTCCTCAATCAACTTGTCGCGGTGTTCCGTCCACAAAATAAATTTATCGGTAAAAATTTTTTCGGCGCAGGCTGACGAATTCAGCACAAAAAAAATCGCCGCGCAGATTATAAAAAATTTTTTCATTCCCAATTCCCCAATTCATTACGCATTATCTGTACATGTCCATAACGCGCCCGACGTAATTTTTTGTTTCAGAATAGGGCGGAATGCCGCCGTAACGTTTAATCGCGCCGGGTCCGGCATTATACGCGGCGACAGCCAACGGAATATCACCGTCAAAGGTATCAAGCATTTGCTTAAGATATTTTGTGCCGCCCTCAATGTTTTCGTTGGTGTCGTAAGGATTGACTCCTAAACCTTCGGCGGTTTCGGGCATGAGTTGCATAACGCCAATCGCGCCAACCGGCGAAATTTCATCTTGATTCATATCTGATTCCGCAATGGCGATAGCCTTGACGAGTTGCGGGTCGACGCCGTATTCAGTGGCGGCTTGCGTGATTAAATCTTCAACGGAAATTTCTTCATTGAAAGGAGCTTCGACAATCTGCGCGGGCGTCTGGCGTTGATTGATATACTCAAAAATTCCCTTGACGGTCTGCGCGTCAACGCCGTATTCAGTGGCGGCTTGCATAATCAAATCTTCAACGGGCGTGACTTCAGCACTTTTGCCAGCGTAATTATCTTCAAAAATTTTTTCGTCGCGGCTGGGAATTTCAATTTCAGTATCGGGAATTTCGACGGGCTTAATCTGCGCGGGTTGCTGACGAATTTTATTGGGCAATGCCTCTTCGCCTGGCAAATGATTCTGCGTTGTTGATTCGGATTTTTTATCAGCCTCGCGAAGAGCCTTTGCAACCTTAGCCGAATTAGCCGCTTCGTTTGGATTGACGGGTTGAGTTTTCTGAACGTCAGCAACGTCTTGCGTAGGATTAACGGCAAATTTCGCCTGTTTGGCAATTTCTCGATTCAACACGGTTTGAAAATCGCCAACGCCTATCATGCCAATTTTGTCTTCAATCTCGGCAATGCGCCGCCTGATTTGGTCAATGCGCTTCGTCATGTCAACGCGCTCGACCGCTTGAATTTCAATCAAATTTTTCGTCCCCTTTCATTTGTAGCTTTTAACTACTTCCCTACTTCCCTACTAACCTACTTCCCTACTCTCTACGAATTGCAAGCTGCAAACCGATTTCGTCAAGCGTCTTTTGCTCTTCGGCTAGCATCTCCGCTTTGTATTCGTTAAAGCGTTTTTCCTTAAGCTGTTCGATACTCTTTAGGTACGTCATGATTTTCATTAGGATTTTTAATTTCTGTTGCTTATCCTGCGTCGCTTTAAGAATTACTTGCTGTTGTTGTTCGATTTGCTCACGCTTCCAATTAAAAAATTGATTGTAAACCATGATTTTGCCGATTGTAATCGTTTTGCCTTCGCCCGTCAACGTCGCAAATTCTTCTTGCACTTCCTGCAACTCGCGCATAAAAATTTGAAGTTGTGCGCGGCATTCTTCCAAATATCTTGACGCTTCGGCAAATTTCATTTCGGCATCATCTTTTTTGCGCTTTGTGACTTTCAATAGCGTTTCGAGTTGGAATTTAAATTTTTTCATGTCACTTGTCTTTAACCTTAATACTACTTATTTCATTTAAATGCTCGTCTGCTACTTGTCTGCATTCAAGATTAACGTTCGACTATATTATATATCCAAAACCTTCAAAAGACAAAATCAAAAAGCTTTTTTGCCTCTGCCGAAAATAAATCTCGTGGCTACTCAAGGGCAGAACGATTCGCCGGAACTTTTAAATCTCTGCGGCACAAAAAATATAAAGTCGTTGGTGATTTCGTCTAGCAACTTTCCGACATGCTAATTCAACTTTTGCAATACTTATAGATTAAAAAATTATCGTAAAAAATTTAAAAGGAATATTTACTATTAAAGCGAATCAACTGGATAGGCTATGAAAAGTCAAGCGGTTGAAGCTGGAACATAAGATTTATTATCCCTAAGGACGGCGAAAGTAATGGCAAGCAATTTATGATAAACTGACGAAATTTAGGATAAAGCCCTGAGTAAGCGACAAGCTTGGGCACGGAAGAAAATTTCTTAAATCCGTCGTAATTCGAGCAATCTCGGAGTCAAGAACGGCGATGGACGATTAAAGTTACTTCAACTGCTCAAGATATTGACGGATAATCAGCGAAAAAACTTTTTGTCGATAAAAAGAAGGGAGAATTTTACTGTGAAATATCTTGGGCATAAAAATGTTAAAGATAATAGCGAACAGACTTTAAAAGAACATTTAATCGGAGTTAGCGAATTGGCAGGAAAATTTGCGTCGGAGTTCGGAGAAGATGAAGTAGGAAAATTGGTTGGGCTTTATCATGATATTGGCAAATATTCAAAGGAATTTCAGAATTATATCCGTCAGGAAAGTAAAAAAAGAGTAGATCATTCGACTGCAGGCGCAAAGAAACTGTTCGACACAAAAACTCCGATGGCGCGAATAGCGGCGTTTTGTATCGCGGGGCACCATTGCGGTATTCCAAATAAAGGAGATAGAAACATTATCAAATATGGTGAAACAACTTTCTATTCACGAATTGCTAAAGAAATTCCAGAATATGCCGATTACATAAAAGAAATCGAAGAACCCGGCGAATGTCATTCAGAGTTAATTTCTTTACTCAGAAGAGACAGTGAACGAATTTTTTCGTTAATGTTCTATACACGAATGATATTTTCTTGTTTGGTGGATGCCGATTTTTTAGATACCGAAAGCTTTATGAGCAAGGGAAAAATACAACGTGGAAACTTTTCAATGATGGGGGAACTCAAAAAGATTTTTGATGATTACATTAGAAGAGAATTTTTGAATGAACAAAATGCTCGTTACAATGACCCTATAAATGTAAGAAGACGTAAAATTTTAGAAGAATGCATTGACACCGGGAAAAATGTTAAGGCAAATTTAGTGAGTTTGACAGTGCCGACTGGTGGCGGAAAAACTATTTCGTCAATGGCGTTCGCTCTTAATAACGCTATAAAAAGCGGTCGTAGAAGAATAATTTACGTTATCCCGTACACGAGTATTATTGAGCAAAATGCTAAGGTTTTCGCCGATATTTTTGGCAGTGAAAATGTTGTCGAACATTACAGCGGCGCGGAATACAATGACACAGAGTCGGAAGAAGAAAATATAAAAAGACTGGCGACGGAAAATTGGGATGCGCCAATAATAGTCACGACGAATGTACAATTTTTTGAATCAATCTTTTCAAACAGAACGTCGAAGTGTCGCAAGTTGCACAACATAGCAAACAGCGTGATAATCTTCGATGAAGCGCAAATGATTCCTGAAGGATTTTTAAAACCGTGCCTTGCGGCAATAAGTCAGCTTACGGAATATTACAACTGCACATCTGTTATCTGTACGGCTACACAACCTTCACTCGGCAAATTTTTTAAGAACCAAATCATAACCGAAATTTGTAGCCAGGTCGAAGATAATTACAACTTTTTCCGTCGTACAACAATAAAGATATTAGACGAAAAAGTTTCCAAAAAAGAGTTGGCGGAGAGATTAAAAGAAAACAGGCAAGTACTTTGTATCGTCAATAAGAAAAAAACTGCCAAAGAAATTTTTGAAACTCTTAAAGGCGAGGAGAATACTTTTTACTTAACAACAAATCTTTGCCCGGTGCATCGTTCAAAAATTCTGCAACAAATAAGAGGATGTTTAGAAAAAAATCAATCGTGCCGCGTCGTGTCAACAAGTTTAGTGGAAGCGGGAGTGGATTTAGATTTTCCTTGTGTTTATCGTGAATTTGCCGGATTAGACAATATAATTCAAGCCGCTGGACGCTGTAACCGTGAAGGGAAGTTTTCAAAAGCTGAAAGTCTTGTATTTGTCTTCACTCTATCTGACGAAGGAATAAATCCTACACAAAAATTGCGAGTTAATGCAACGAATTTAGTTTGCGAAAAATATTCTTCAGATTTAAATTCCCCACAAGCAGTAAAATATTATTTCGATTTTCTTCATAAGTTGGACGGAGATAAATTGGATAAAGAACAGATTCTCGAACTGCACAGGAAAAAATCAATGCCGTTTAGAGAAATCGCGGAAAAATTCAAACTGATAAAAGAAGATACAAAGTTGATATTCATTCCGTTTGATGAAAACGCAAAAGCCATTGAACAAAAACTACTTGACGGGGAAATTTCACGCTCCTTGTTGAGAAAAGCTAATAAATATATGGTTAATGTCTATTTCGATGATTATAGGAAAATGCTGGCAACGCAAAAAATAAAAATGGTGGATGAATCTATAGCTGTTTTAATGGATTTGGATATTTATGACGCGAAGACAGGATTATCTCAAGAAATTGAGGAAGGGAAAGGAATATTTTTTTAGTCGGAGATGATAGCATGATGAATTTTTATGTGGAAGTATGGGGAGACTACGCGCTTTTTTCACGTCCTGAAATGAAAGTCGAGCGCGTCAGCTACGATGTAATAACTCCGTCAGCAGCGCGAGGAATATTGGAAGCGGTTTATTGGCATCCTAAAATAAAATATAATGTGCTTAGAATCTTTGTCCTCAATAAAATTAAATTTGCTAACATTCGTCGAAATGAAGTTAAAGAAAAAATTTCTGCAAGAAACGTAAAGGATTTCATAAAGAGTAAGAAAGGCAAACTTTATATAGCGACTTCAGAAAGTATTTCTCAACGTTCTTCAATGGTTTTAAAAGATGTCCGCTACGTGATTGAAGTGAGAATTGAAACGAACGAAGAAAATTTTCTGAAAGCCTACAATATCTTAAAACGTCGTCTGATAAAAGGGCAATGCTATCACACGCCATATTTCGGAACTCGTGAATTTCCTGCGAATTTTAAACTCCTTGAAGATATTGACGGAATACAAACAGCATACCCAAATGAAGTGCGCGATTTAGGATTTATGTTGTACGATATGGATTATTCTAATAAAGAAAATATATGTCCAATGTTTTTTCGCGCAAAAATGGAGAACGGAATTATAAATGTGAAACGTCCGGAGGTGTTCAAATGATACTTACGGCACTGGTAAAGAGATACGAACAA
>Ga0247609_10003286_pt1 | contig 16460 bp, 14 predicted proteins | sample 172DNAGHGlowgp2_FD_193487 | JGI IMG/M metagenome (GOLD analysis project Ga0247609, IMG submission 193487) | Sheep rumen microbial communities from Palmerston North, Manawatu-Wanganui, New Zealand - 1728 DNA GHGlow gp2 | ecosystem: Host-associated > Mammals > Digestive system > Stomach > Rumen ...
ACAGTCATCTTGATCGTGCAGAGTTCTGTATCCCTGTCTTTTGCCCAGAGAATCGCTTCATACTCTCCGTACTGATTTTTGTAATAATCCGAAACGATGGATGCTTCTCTTCTTAATTCCGTCGAATTGACTTTCAGATATTCCTGAATGTCGCATTTAATCTCGGAACTGATATCTCCCAGAAAATACTGAAGAGACTCCATTCCCTCTTCGGTAATGGAGATGAGTGTTTTATTGTGATTTTCTTTGACGGCCAGGAAGTTCTGATCTTCGAGAGCTTTTACATGCCCCTGAATCTTCAGAAAATCCGTGTATTCCTTTTCGACGAAAAACGTGCTTATCTGAAGCAAAGTCAAAGGTTCTGCCGCCGATTTTAACATATACAAAATCATTAATTTGTATAATGTATCGGAATTGTAATTCATATAATCCCCTGCATTAAATATTGTTCTTTACCGCCTCGCATACCACACTCGCAACCGTGGGATGGAAAGGAGGAACGATAATATTGTCTTCGTTTAATTCATCCTCGGGTATAAGCGATGCTATTGCCGTGGCTGCTGCCAGTTTCATTTCCTCGGTTATCTGCTTTGCCCTGCCTTCAAGCGCGCCCTTAAAGATACCGGGGAACGCAATAACATTGTTAACCTGATTGGGAAAATCCGATCTGCCGGTTCCCACTACCTTCGCTCCCGCCGCTTTTGCCACATCGGGCATAATTTCTGGAACGGGATTTGCCATTGCAAAGATAATTGCATCCTTGTTCATGGATTTTACCATCTCCGCGGAGACGATATTCGGTGCAGAAACACCTACGAAAACATCGGCTCCCTTTAAGGCATCGGCGAGTGTACCGTTTACACCTTCAAGATTGGTAACCTCAGCCATCTTCTCCTGCATCCAGTTAAGGTTGGGATAATCCTTTGAGATGATACCCAATTTATCGCACATTGTGACATTTTTAAATCCGTATCTTAAAAGAAGCTTTGTGATTGCAATGCCTGCACTGCCTGCACCGTTTACAACCACTTTAGCACTTTCTTTATTTTTGCCCGTAACCTTTAAGGCATTGATTAGACCTGCTAGAACCACGATTGCAGTACAGTGCTGATCGTCATGAAATACGGGTATATCAAGTGTTGCTTTAAGTCTTTCCTCTATTTCGAAACATCTCGGTGCAGAAATATCCTCAAGATTAATACCGCCGAAGTTGGGTGCAAGATATGTAACCGTTTTGATAATTTCTTCGGTATCCTGTGTATCAATGCAAAGCGGTACAGCGTTTACTCCGCCGAACTCTTTAAAAAGCACTGCCTTTCCTTCCATAACGGGAATGCCTGCGCTCGCACCGATATTGCCGAGTCCCAAAACCGCGGAACCGTCGGAAATAACGGCAACGGTATTGGCCTTGCCCGTATACTTATAGGCTGCTTCCTTATCCTTAGCAATAACCTTGCAGGGTTCCGCTACACCGGGAGTGTAAGCTAAAGCAAGTGCTTCCTTTGTTTTAACTTCTACTTTGCTTTTGGTTTCGAGTTTGCCCTGCCACTCTTCATGAAGTTTTAAGGCTGTTTCTGCTTGTGTCATTTTCATAACCTCTTTTAATTCAATTTCCCCAAAACAATACATTACAGTCTTAAACCGTTTTTATTTCGCATACTGCAACAAATCTTTGAGTTCGTCATTGGTAAACTTATAATCCGTATTGCAGAAATCGCAGTGAAGATTGATGGAATCTTCTTCTTTTACGATTTTGGAAAGTTCTTCCTTGCCGACGCTTATAAGTGCTTTGGATACTCTCTCTTTGGAGCAGTTGCACTTAAATCCGACGGGAATTATATCAATGATTTTAGGCTCAAGTCCTTCGCATAAAATCTCAAGAATTTCCTTCGGTCCCTTGCCTTCGTCAAGAAGCGTTGTCACGGAAGAAATCTTTTTAAGATTGTTCTCGACTTTTTCGATAGTCTCTTCCGTCACACCGGGCATTAACTGAAGTATGAATCCGCCCGCCTGTTTTACGGTATTATCCCTGTTCATTAAAACGCCGAGTCCAACGCTCGAAGGTATCTGTTCGGAGCTCGCATAATAATATGTGATGTCCTCCGCAATCTCGCCTGTCTGAAGCTCTGTCTGTCCGACGTAGGGCTCCTTTAATCCGAGGTCCTTAATCACATCGAGATATCCGACTCCCACTGCGCCGGCGACATCCAGTTTTCCTATGCTGTTCGCCGGAAGAATGACTAAAGGATTTCCGACATAACCCTTTACAAATCCCTTTGAATCAGCCGTAACGGTAATGCCTTCTATCGGTCCGTCGGATTCTATTTTCACGGTTAAAAGGTCCGTATCATTTTTTAACATTGAGCCCATCATTGAAGCCGCAGTCATGAGTCTTCCGAGTGCGGCGGTACAAACTGGCGATGTATTATGTCTCTTTCTGGCCTCTTCGACCATGTCTTTGGTATATGCACAGAAAACTCTTATCTGTGCGTCGGCGGCCGTGGCCCTTACGATTATATCCATAATTTTTCTTTACTTTCCGGATTCTTTTGCTACGACGAATATTCTTTCGGACGTATCTGTTACGCCTTTAAAACCTTCCGCATCAAATGCATCTACGAATATAAGTCCCGCTTCTTTTAGGAACGACTTAATCTCCTCGAGGGTAAATCCTCTCTGATAATGGTATTCGTCAAATTTCCTGTACAGGTTCTCCTCGCCTTCGATTTTAACGGGCACGAAGAAAGTCATTTCGTATTCGTTTATGTTGCTCTCTTCGTCAAAGCAGTTAGACCATATAAAAGATGCGTCCTCGTTGCTTTCGGCTATCGTTGAATCACTGACGACGTTTTTGTACTTGTACACCGTATTAAAATCAAATATAAAAAGTCCGTTCGGATCAAGATAATTGTTAACCAGCGAAAAAGTCTGAATAATGTCCTCATCCGTCAGCACGTAATTGATTGAGTCAAATACACTCACTATCGCAGCCACGGTTCCGTAGAGTTCAAACTCTCTCATATCCTGGTTTAAGTACAGAATATCGGACACCTTGTCGAACGGATTGTTGTTTCTTGCTACATGTGAATTTTTTTTGCTCAAAGCCACATTTAACATCTCGATGGAATTGTCGATTCCTATCATATCAAATCCGACTTCGGCGAATTTCATCGTAAAATTGCCCGTGCCCGAACCGAGTTCGCAGACGATACCGCTTTTGATGCCGGCATCATACAGAGTCTTTTTGGTGAATTCAAACCACTCGTCGTACGGAACATCTTCCATCAGTTCATCGTATATTTTTGAAAATTCTGTATATGCGTTCATATTATCCTAAAAAATGGAATATCGATCCAAGTGCGCCGTATGAAAGAAGCGACATTATAATTGTCGCCAGAACAAGTCCGCAGAGTTCTGCAATAACGGCCTTTGGAAGTTTTACGTCAAAAAGCGCCGCCATCAGGGAACCCATCCATGCCCCGGTTCCGGGAAGCGGAATTCCGACGAAAAGCATGAGTCCCAAAAACTCGCCTTTCTTTAAAGCATCACTCTTTTTGTTTGCTCTGTTTTCAAGCCATTCGGCAAATTTGTCGATTTTTAAAAAATGAATATTCTTCATCCATTTTAAAACTCTTTTGATAAAAAGAAGGATAAAAGGAATCGGAATAATGTTTCCGCCTATGCAGAAAATAATTGCTTTCCAGAGCGGAACATTTAATATGCTTGATACAATAAGCCCTCCTCTTAATTCGATAAGAGGTATCATGCTCACGATAAAGCATATCCAAACGGGCGCGATATGATGGTCAAGTAATGTTTGCACAAGTGCGTCTCTAAGTGCTGTCATAATAAGTTCGCGAAGTGCGAAATCCTTTCGTTATTTTCGGAGCCGGGCACCGCTTTATTTTACTATCTCTCTAAGTGCTTCAAATAAAGCTTTCATTTCTTCGTCCGTTCCTATTGAGATACGAAGATAATTGTCTATGCGGGGAATATTAAAATGTCTGACTAATATTCCTCTCTCTCTTAAGGCTTTGTAGATATCGTTTGCGTTAACCTTAGGATGTGTTACAAATACGAAGTTTGCACTGCTTTCGGGGAATGAAAAGCCTAATTTTTCAAACTCTTTTACACTCCACTCTCTGGTCTTTATAACCTTGTCGCAGCATTCCCTGAAATATTTTTCATCCTTAAGAACAGCCGATGCAAGTCTTAAGGAAGGCTCGTTCATGGTGTAGGAGTTAATCGAAAACTTGACGGCTTTTACTTTGGCAATCAGTTCCGAAGAAGCAAATGCCATGCCTATACGAAGACCTGCCAAGTTTCTTGATTTGGAATATGTCTGCGTTACGATTAAATTGTCGTATTTGTTAATAAGAGAAACAGCAGATTCCGCACCGAAGTCAACATATGCTTCATCCACGATAACCACCGAATCCCTGTTGAATTTAAGTACTTCCTCTATCTGACTTAAAGGCAGTGCCTTTCCTGTGGGAGCATTGGGATTGGCTATAACTATTCCGCCGTTTTCTTTTCTGTAATCGTTAATGTCGATTGAAAGATCATCTTTTACGGGTACAAGTTCCTTTTTAAATCCAGCAAACTCTGCCCATACCTCATAAAAGGAATAAGTAATATCCGCAAAAAGCACGGGAAGAGGCGAATGGAAAAATGTCATAAACAATGTGCAGATTACATCATCCGAACCGACACCCGTAAAAATCTGTTCTCTGGGAAGTCCCATGTATTCGCTTAAAGCTTCCTCGAGCGCATCGCAGTTGGGCTTCGGATATCTTCTTAAACAGTCGTAATCCTCCGCAAGCTTATTTAATTCATCCTTAACAACGCCCGAAGGAGAATAAGGATTTTCGTTTGTATTTAATTTGATAAGATTGTCAATCTTGGGCTGTTCTCCCGGAATATACGGGGTAACGTTTCTTACGTATTCTCTCCAGTTCATTTGTTTCTCCGTTATTCAACCATTTCAAATATTGCGTCTGCTTCTGCTCCCTTGGCATCAGCATCCGCATTGAATGCATCTTTTGCATCCTGAGCTTTTTCTTCCTGAGAAGCCATGCCTTCTATCGTATCGGCCGCATCTTCAGCGGGATTATTGCAACTACAACCTGTTATAGGAAAAAAGCAACTTACTGCAACTGCAAAACAAATAATAATGTATTTAAAATTATTCTTCATGGTAAACCTCCAGTTATATTGGGCGACGGCTGCACATGATATATAAGTGGGTAATTTTTGTCGCCGGTGCTTAATGAGACAAGCACATCTGTGCGAAGTCGAATTTAGCATCCGCTGCGTACAAAAGATTAGCGAGAGCGTGCCCACGTTATATTATGTGAGCCGTCGCCCCCTCATATTACTTAAAGTACTTAACACCGGATTCGAAGATCTTAAGATCCTGCTCACCGTAGATGTTGATTGCAACACCTCTGTCACGACGTTCCGCATGAGCCATCTTACCGAATACTCTGCCGTCGGGTGAAGTGATACCTTCGATTGCTTCGAATGAACCGTTGATATTGTATTCTTCATCCATGGATACGTTACCGTCATTGTCGCAGTATCTTGTGGCAACCTGACCGTTTGCGAAGAGTTTTTCGATTACATCTTTAGGTGCTACGAAACGTCCTTCACCGTGTGAAGCGGGTGATGTATATACGCCGTCAAGCTCTGCAAGCTGAAGCCAAGGAGACTTGTTTGATACAACCTTTGTATATGCCATCTTGGAGATGTGACGGTTGATTGTGTTAAATGTCAAAGTCGCGGAATTTTCATCCTGGCCTGTAATCTTGCCGTTAGGTACTAATCCCAATTTGATAAGTGCCTGGAAACCGTTACAGATACCGAGCGCAAGACCGTCTCTTTCGTCAAGTAACCTTGTTACGGCTTCTTTGATTGCTTCATTTTGGAAAGCCGTAGCAAAGAACTTCGCAGAACCGTCGGGTTCGTCACCTGCGGAGAATCCGCCGGGGAACATGATGATCTGTGCATTGTTTATTTCTTTTACGTATTCTTCAATACTTTCCTTAATCATTGAAGAAGTAAGGTTTCTGAATATCTTGGTGGTTACTGTAGCGCCTGCTCTCTCGAATGCCCTGGTTGAATCGTATTCGCAGTTGGTTCCGGGGAATACGGGGATAAATACATGGGGCTTTGCAACCTTATTCTTGCAGATGTATACGCTTTCTGCCTTGTATGCAGGTCTGTCAAGCTTGGTGTAATCTTCGGTAACTCTTGAATGGAATACCTTTTCAAGAGGCTTCTTGAAGCTTGCAAGTACGTCTTCGTATGAAACTTTAACGCCCTGAATATCGAAGTCTTTGTCTGTAACTTCACCGATGTATTCAACGAATTCGCAATTTGCCTTTTCGGTCATTTCAGCCAGGATGCTGCCCATTTCATTAGAGAAAAGCGCCTTGGCATCTTTGCCTTCAACCTTTACACCTAAAGCATTACCGAATGCCATCTTGGAAACTGCGGGTACAATACCGTGTGCATCGCATACATATGCGGATACGATTTTGCCTTCTTTTATGAGTTTGCTTACTTCGTCATAGAGCTTAAGAGTCTTGTCAAATACGGGTAAAGACTTGTCATCCTTGGGAATTCTGAAGATTGCAAGCAAATTGCCGGCTTTCTTAAGTTCCGGAGTAACAACGTCTTTTTCCTTTGCAACATCTACAGCAAAAGATACAAGTGTGGGAGGAACATCGATATCCTGGAATGTACCGGACATTGAGTCCTTACCGCCGATTGAAGGAAGGCCGTATTCCATCTGAGCCTTGAATGCACCGAGGAGTGCTGCGAAAGGCTGGCTCCATCTTGAAGGAACTTCAGACATTCTTCTAAAGTATTCCTGGAATGTAAATCTGATTTTATTTACGTCTCCGCCTGCGGCACAAATCTTACTCATGGATTCGGTTACCGCATAAACAGCACCGTGATAAGGTGACCATGTCGAAAGATAAGGATCGAAGCCGTAGCTCATCATGGTAACCGCATCGGATTTGCCCTTCATAACGGGAACCTTTGCTACCATCGTCTGTACTTCGGTCAGCTGATTCTTGCCGCCGTAAGGCATAAGTACCGTTCCTGCTCCGATTGAGGAGTCAAACATCTCAACGAGGCCTTTCTGTGAGCATGTATTAAGATCCGATACCGAATCGATTACGGCTGCCTTTATATCGTTTGCCTGAAGGTCTTTGTCAACCTTGGCATTTGCAATCTTTTCGAAGTAGTTATCTGCCTTGGCGGGTGATTCAACTTCAACATCGGTCTCCTGATGAGCACCGTTTGTATTTAAGAATTCTCTCTTGATGTTAACGATTTCCTTGCCTCTCCATACAAGCACAAGTCTGGGATCTTCGGTAACATCAGCAACCTTGATTGCTTCGAGGTTTTCTTCTTCGGCATATTTTAAGAACTGATCAAGATCCTTGGGATCGAGAACAACCGCCATTCTTTCCTGTGATTCGGAGATTGAAAGTTCCGTTCCGTCAAGACCTTCGTATTTCTTGGGAACAAGGTCAAGATTAACTCTCAAGCCGTCTGCAAGTTCGCCGATTGCAACGGATACACCGCCTGCACCGAAGTCGTTACATTTCTTGATAAGTGCGGAAACTTCTTCGCGTCTGAAGAGTCTCTGAATCTTTCTTTCTGTGGGAGGATTACCCTTTTGAACTTCTGCACCGCAGGTCTCGATTGACTGAACGGTATGTACCTTTGAAGAACCTGTTGCCCCGCCGCAGCCGTCACGACCTGTACGTCCGCCGAGGAGTACAATTACATCTCCGGGATCGGATGTCTCACGAATAACCGCACGTCTGGGAGCTGCGCCCATAACCGCACCGATTTCCATTCTCTTAGCAACATAGTTGGGATGGTATATTTCTTTTACGAGGCCGGTTGCAAGACCGATCTGGTTACCGTATGATGAATAACCTGCAGCTGCGCCGCGGACAAGTTTCTTCTGTGAAAGCTTACCCTTAAGAGTTTCGTTAACGGAAACCGTAGGATCTGCGGCACCTGTAACTCTCATTGCCTGATATACGTAAGTTCTGCCCGAAAGCGGATCACGGATTGCACCGCCAAGACATGTAGCCGCGCCACCGAAAGGTTCAATCTCGGTAGGATGGTTGTGTGTCTCATTCTTAAAGTTGATAAGCCACTCTTCGTTAACAACTTTGCCGTCTTCATATTCAACATCGATGGGAACAACGATTGAGCATGCGTTAATCTCATCGGATTTTTCCATATCTTCGAGCTTGCCGTCTTTTTTAAGCTTTTTCATGGCCATTAAAGCAAGGTCCATAAGGCAGACATATTTCTTGGAATTTTCTCCGTATACATCTTTTCTTGTATCAAGATATTCCTTGTAAGTATCTTCAAGAACATCCGCATAGTCGCCTGCAAGGAACTTAACATTCTCAAGCTCGGTAGAGAATGTTGTATGACGGCAGTGGTCTGACCAGTATGTATCGAGTACTTTGATTTCCGTAAAAGAGGGATTTCTCTTCTCGTCGTTTGCAAAGTATTCTCTTATAAACTTGAAATCCTTGTAAGTCATAGCAAGTCCGAGCGAATCGTAAAGTTTCTTAAATTCATCCTCGGGCATTGTGGTAAAGTTTTCAAAAATCGAAACATCTGCGGGTGTCGCAAATACGCTCTGCAGAGTCTCGGGCTTGTCAATCGAAGCTTCTCTCGAATCAACGGGGTTGATGCAGTAAGCTTTAATCTTTTCAAACTCATCATCACTTACATTGCCTTCAAGAACATATGTTATTGCAGTCTGAATTGTGGGATTCTCTTCTGCGTTTAAGAACTGAACGCACTGAACCGCAGAGTCCGCTCTCTGATCGTACTGACCGGGAAGGTACTCTACACTGAAAATTTTATCTGAAGGATTTGTATCAAATTTTTCAAGATAGTAATTATCTACGGGAGGCTCCGAGAATACAGTTTTGCATGCCTTTTCAAATATTTCGTCCGAGATATTTTCTACGTCATAACGTATAAGATATCTTACTCCCGTCACACTGTTAATTCCGAGATAACCCTTTATATCATTAAAGAGTTCCTTTGCCTTAACCGCATAATCAGGCTTTTTTTCAACATAGATTCGTCTTACTGTACTCATCTTATTCCTCCGTGATATATAAATATTTTGAATTTAATTTCTTTATAATCGGGCATCATATGTTGCCCAAATCGGCGACCACGCAGCATTACGCTGCCCGCTTTTTACAGTACCTTTGCAAGAAACTGTTTAAGTCTTTCGGACTTGGGATTTTCGAAGAACTCGGATGCGGGTCCTTCTTCTTCGATTTTACCGTCTGCCATAAAGATAACGCGGTTGGCGATTTCTTTGGCGAAGGCGATTTCGTGGGTTACCACTACCATGGTCATGTTTTCTTTGGCGAGTTCGCGCATTACTTCGAGAACTTCGCCTACCATCTCGGGATCGAGTGCGGATGTGGGTTCGTCAAAAAGCATTACGTCGGGTTTCATGCAGAGTGCACGAACGATTGCAATACGCTGCTTCTGACCGCCGGAGAGCTGATTGGGATAAGCTTTTGCTCTGTCTGCAAGTCCTACGCGCTCGAGGAGTTTCATAGCTTCTTCTTCGGCCTCGGCCTTTGATTTGCCCTGAAGCTTCATCGGTCCCAAAGTAAGGTTTTTAAGGACCGTCATATGTGGGAATAAATTAAACTGCTGGAAAACCATTCCCATTTTCTGACGATGTTTGTTAATGTCTGTTTTTTTATCGGTGATATCGATTCCCTCGAAAAGGATTGTACCTCCCGTGGGTTCCTCGAGTCTGTTAAGACAGCGAAGGAATGTGGATTTACCGGAGCCTGAAGGTCCTACCACAAATACAACATCACCCTTGTAAATATCTATTGATACTCCGTTAAGCGCATGCAGATCTTCAAAATGTTTTGTAAGATTGTCCACACTTATAAGGAGCTTTTTTTCGTTATTATCGCTCACTGTTTCTCAACCTCCTCTCTAACTGCTTAAGAAGGAATGACAAGAGCATTACTATTGCCAGATAAATTGCCGCAACGGTTAAAAGCGGCATAAAAGGCGAATATGTCTGACTTCTTATGACGTCTCCGCCTTTTGTTAAGTCTTCGAGTGCGATATAACCTGCTACTGAAGTCTCTTTTAGGAGTACTATGAATTCGTTGCCGAGTGCGGGAAGAACATTCTTAAAAGCCTGCGGAATAATGATATAGCACATGGTCTGAATGTAATTAAATCCGAGGGATCTTCCTGCTTCCATCTGACCGGGATCTATGGACATAATTCCGCTTCGGATTATTTCCGCAACATACGCTCCGGAATTGATTCCGAAGGCGATAATGGCGACGAAAATCTTGTCGACTCTCACCGAAGAGAAAATAACAAAATAGATAATCAGAAGCTGAACAACCACAGGCGTTCCTCTGATGACCGTCAGATAAACATTGCAAAGAAAGTTGAATATTTTAAGCTTTCCGGTCTTCTCATATGTGGAACGAATGATGGCTACAACAAAGCCGATGGCTATACCGATTAAAACGGCAAAGAGAGTTACTCTCAGAGTAACTCCCAAACCGTTTACGATGTATTTCCATCTGTTTGCTTCTATGAAGTTTTGTTTGAACTGATCAATAAACGTCATATAAACACCTAGTTGTCGGCAGAAATGTACTTGTCGACAATCTCATCAAGTTTGCCGGATTCTTTTAACTTGGAAATTGCTGCATTTACTTCGTTAAGAAGTGCCGTATTGTCCTTAGCGATGGCAATGGCATATTCTTCGTAAGTGAATGCCTCGTCCACAATCTTTAATCCGTCGTTCTGTGATACATATACTTTGGCGGGTTCGTTATCAATAATAACCGCATCGATTTTGCCCTGTGAGAGTGCCTGAACCGCTTCAAATCCCTTGTTGTAACGTTCAAGCTCCGCATTCTCGATATCTTCGGCATAAATGTCGCCTGTGGTACCAAGCTGAACACCGATCTTCTTTCCGACCAAATCATCGGGTGAAGCAATATCAGAATCCTGGGTAACTATTATAACCTGAGCAGCTGTTGCATAAGGTGTTGAAAAGTTGATGTTTTTAAGTCTGTCTTCCGTTATTGTAAGACCTGCTGCACCCAAATCTGCTTTTCCCGTATATACAGAAGTGATAACCGAATCGAACGCCATATCCTCGATGACAAGTTTCTTTCCCATCTCATCAGCGATTGCCTGGCAAATTTCAACGTCTATTCCTACTATCTTATCCCCTTCATGATACTCGTAAGGAGGAAACTCAGCGTTTGTAGCCATTACGAGCTCATCTTGTTTTGACGTACAAGCCACAAGTGAAAAAATCATCATAACACTTGCAACCATGCATAAAATTTTTCTCATGTAATCACCTCTCCGTCGTTTAACCGACTGTTTTTTAATATCCCATTCCGCCCATTCCGCCTGCGGGCATTGCGGGAGTATCTTCTTTGATGTTTGCAACCGCACTCTCTGTTGTTAAGAATGTGGAAGCAACACTTGTTGCATTCTGAAGAGCGCTTCTCGTAACCTTGGAAGGATCAAGAATTCCTGCGTCAACCATGTTAACATACTCTTCTTTAAGTGCATCGAATCCGAACCCTACCTCAGATTCAAATACTTTGTTCACGATTACGGAACCGTCAAGACCTGCATTTGCAGCGATATGGAACAAAGGAGCCTTAAGTGCGGTAAGCACGATCTGGGCACCTGTCTTCTCATCACCTTCGAGTGAATCTGCAAGTTCCTTAACTTTCTTGGAAGCATGGATGTAAGCAGAACCGCCGCCTGCGATAATGCCTTCTTCTACTGCTGCCTTGGTAGCTGCCAGAGCATCTTCCATACGAAGCTTTGCTTCCTTCATTTCAGTCTCGGTTGCAGCACCTACTTTGATAACTGCTACGCCGCCTGCAAGTTTGGCAAGTCTTTCCTGAAGTTTCTCTTTGTCGAATTCACTAGTGGTTGTTTCGATTGCAGATTTAATCTGAGCAACTCTTGCTGCGATTTCTGAAGAATCTCCTGCTCCGTCAACGATGATTGTGTTCTCTTTCTGAACCTTAACACTCTTTGCACGACCCATATCCTGAAGAGTAACCTCTTTAAGATCAAGTCCGAGTTCCTCGCTGATTACCTGACCGCCTGTAAGAATAGCGATATCCTTAAGCATTTCTTTTCTTCTGTCACCGTATCCGGGAGCTTTGACTGCAACTACATTGAATGTACCGCGGAGTTTGTTGACAATAAGTGTTGTAAGAGCTTCGCCTTCGATATCTTCTGCAATGATGAGAAGCTTTGCACCGCTCTGTACGATGGTTTCAAGGATGGGAAGGATTTCCTGAATATTGGAAATCTTCTTGTCTGTGATGAGAATGTAAGGATTCTCGAGAACCGCTTCCATCTTTTCCATATCAGTACACATGTAAGCTGAAAGATATCCCTTGTCAAACTGCATACCTTCCACAAGTTCAAGTTCAGTCTGCATGGTCTTGGATTCTTCGATGGTGATGACACCGTCTCCGGAAACCTTTTCCATTGCATCCGCAACCATTTCGCCAACCTTGTCATCTCCTGCAGAGATAGCAGCAACTCTTGCAATCTGCTCTTTGCCGTTAACCTTTGAAGACATGCTGTGAATGGCTTCAACCGCACATTCCGTAGCTTTCTTCATGCCTTTTCTTAAGATGATGGGATTGGCACCTGCAGCAAGGTTCTTCATACCTGCATTAATCATAGCCTGTGCAAGTACTGTAGCTGTGGTGGTTCCGTCACCTGCAACATCGTTTGTCTTTGTTGCAACTTCTTTAACAAGCTGTGCACCCATGTTTTCGAATGCATCTTCAAGTTCTATTTCTTTTGCAATGGTAACACCGTCGTTTGTGATTAAAGGTGCACCGTATGATTTATCGAGTACAACGTTTCTTCCTTTGGGTCCGAGTGTTACTCTGACAGTATCGGCCAGCTGATTGACGCCGGCTTCAAGACTTGCGCGCGCATCTGCGCCATATTTAATCTCTTTAGCCATTTTAACTAAACCTCCTGTATAAAAATGAAATTATTCTACTATTGCAAGAATGTCCGACTGTTTAACGATGATAACTTCTTCGTCATCAATCTTAACTTCGGTTCCCGAGTATTTGGAGTAGATTACCTGATCGCCAACCTTAACTTCCATTTTAACTTCTTTACCGTCCGCAAGGATTCCGGGACCTACAGCAATAACCTCAGCCTGCTGGGGTTTTTCTTTGCTCTGACCGGGAAGCACGATGCCCGACTTAGTGGTCTCTTCTGCGATTAACTGCTTCAATACAACTCTGTCGCCTAATGGTACTAACTTCATAATTGTATCCTCCTTAAATATTTTTGACTAATTTATTCTACACTTTTTACGGCTTTTTTCAAGCCGTACAGACTGTATACAAATACCTTATTTTAACGTATTTAATCTCTCTCTGATTTCCTCGACGCTGAGCCACCATGTGTTATTGCCCGAGGAATAACTGAAGCCCTCTTCCACTTTCCTGCCGGCATTCGAAGGAAGCATTTTCTTGGCGAATATCATCTGAGGATATACGATATAATGCTTTTCAAATTCGTAAGTTGTAAAAGAATCTTCCGTTGTAATCATAATCTCATGAAGCTTCTCACCTTCTCTTATGCCGATTTCTTTTTTGGCACATCCGGGAAGCATTGCCTCTGCAAGATCTGTGATTTTAAAAGAAGGAATCTTGGAAATAAATGTCTCTCCGCCTTTGGATTCCTCCAAAGCTTTAATTACAAGCTGAACACCCTCTTCAAGGGATATCCAGAATCTGGTCATTCTGAAATCCGTAATGGGCAGTTCCTTCTCGCCCTTATCGATTAGATCTTTAAAGAAAGGAATAACCGAACCGCGGCTTCCTGCCACATTGCCGTAACGGACTATCGAGAAGCAGATATCCTTTTCGCCCACATATGAATTGGCCGCAATGAAAAGCTTGTCCGATACGAGTTTGGTACCGCCGTAAAGATTGACGGGATTTACCGCCTTGTCGGTCGAAAGCGCAACTACCTTTTTGACACCCGAATCAAGTGCGGCATCTATTACATTCTGCGCGCCGTGAATATTGGTCTTAATCGCTTCCTGAGGGTTGTATTCGCATGCGGGGACCTGCTTTAAAGCTGCCGCATGAATCACATAATCAACGCCCTCCATGGCGCGTTTTAATCTGTCTTTGTCTCTGACATCTCCTATAAAAAATCTTAGTTTTGAAAATTTGTCGGGAAATTCTTTTTTGAAATCATTCTGCATGATGAACTGTTTGAACTCATCACGTGAATAAATAATAATCTTTTTGGGATTGTAGTTGTTTAAAACATACTTTGTAAAGGCCTTACCGAATGAACCTGTACCGCCGGTAAGAAGAATTACTTTTTCATTTAACATACTTTTTCCTTTCGGGCTTTCATGCTCGCAGTGACTCTTTTATTTTCGTCCCGCAATTAACAAATTAAAGCCTTAAAAAACCAATTTGCAACAGAAAGATATTATAGCATAAAACGGGCTTGCTTGCAAATAAACCTAGCGTCTTTTGCGTCCTTTAATCAAAACGACAATTATGGCCGCCACAAGCCCGACGCATATTATCAGACCGACTATAAGCACAACCCCGAGAAAAGTATTGTCCGTATCCATTTCTACGGTCGTAGGTTCGGCATCATCTTTTGAGGGATATTCCGGCTCTTCGATTACAATTTCGGGTTCTTCGATCACTTCCGGCTCTTTTACGGGGACAATCTCGTACACTTCGCTTCCGCATGTGCTGCAGACGCCTTTTGCAAGGCCTTCGCTCTCTGTTGTGGCTTCGATTTCATCCGTCCATTCAGTTATGTTGTGATTTTTAAGCGTGTAATCCGCCTTATAGGAATAATCGCACTTATTGCACTTATACAAAGTATATCCGAATTCGTCGCAGGTGCTTTCAACCGTTTCCTTTGTAAAATCATTGTCCTCGCAGTAATGAGGAAGCAGATCTTTTGAGTAATCTTTTATCTCGTTGCGGGTAAAATCGGATGAATTGCCGACATACTCGTAGGTCCAGTTCATGACCTCGCCTATGAAATCCTTGCAGTATGCTCTTCTGTCGGTATTGTCTTCAAAGAAGGTTATCATGCCTTCGACTCTGGTATTGTTGATATAACCTGCGTAATTGTTTCCGAAAGGATAAAGAATGTACATTCCGACAAGTCCGCCGTCATGAACATATCCGTGGTCCGAATCGTAACCGTCTATTTTGATAAAGCATTTGTCGACATCAAGGTAACCTGCCGAATATCCGCCGCCCATAAACTGTTCGTCGCGGTTTTCCTTATCGTGATCAATGCATATAAGTGTCACATCGGCATTCGTGGATATAATCGAGCCGTTACCGCCGTATCCGACGATACCACCCACGCCGAACATCTTCGATGAAACATCGAGACGAAGCGTGCCTTCGATATTACAGTTTTCGATACTGCTGCCCTCCGCAAATCCGGCTATCGAACCGATGAAGCAGGGTTCTTCTTTATTGACTTTAACGTTTAATCCTTTTAATGTAAGATTCCTGACACTGCCGTTTTCAAGCACACCGAAAAGACCTGCGAAACAGGTATCGTATGTCTTGTAATTGCCGTCATAGGTTGTACGGATTTCCTTTGAAACGGTTTTGACATTAAGATTTAAAATCGCATGATTGTTGCCGTCAAAGTTGCCGAAATAATCCACAGGAGTCCAGTCGATGCCCGCCATATCGATGTCGTTCATAAGGATATAATCGGCATAAATGTTCTCCTGTACGGTGAGCAGATCATCCGCTGTATAAATCTTTATCGGTTCGCCTTCGGCTTTGGCATTCATCCTAAAAGACATAAATGCCAAAACAAAGAAAACCAAAGTTGTAAGTAAAATTTTGAAATTATTTTTCATGTCTGTTTCTTTTCTGATAATTTTTCGGAGCCAGACACGCTTCGCGAGTCAGGCACCTTTTCTTTTATGAGATTAACGTCTTCTTCTCTTACGTCTCTTTTTCTTTTTGTTGCCACTGACTATAAAGTAAGCACCGAATCCGCCGGCCATTAATACAATCACAACTATAGCAGCTATGACAAAGATTTCCGTACCCGAAAGTGCGGATTCTTCTTTAGTCTTTTCTTTATCTTTACTGTCAGTTTCCTTTTCAGCCTGCTCTTTTTCGAGAGCTTCTTTTTCAAGTCTCGCTTTTTCCTCTTCTTCGGCTTTTTTCTTTTCCTCTTCGAGGCGCTGTTTTTCCTCTTCCTCAAGCCTTATTCTTTCCTGCTCGTCATAGGATACAAGATTTTCCATGAGGTCATTCTTGGCCACATCCGGACCGACATTGGTCTTGTAAAGGCCCCATTTTGCAGCA
>Ga0247609_10003290_pt1 | contig 16438 bp, 14 predicted proteins | sample 172DNAGHGlowgp2_FD_193487 | JGI IMG/M metagenome (GOLD analysis project Ga0247609, IMG submission 193487) | Sheep rumen microbial communities from Palmerston North, Manawatu-Wanganui, New Zealand - 1728 DNA GHGlow gp2 | ecosystem: Host-associated > Mammals > Digestive system > Stomach > Rumen ...
TTATGTAAGCATAAGTATATTGATTCACACCATCTCCATAAATGGTATTTAGTGTGAAATCCTTATAATCATTTCTCTGTTTATTTAATTCTTCTACAGTAAGTTGATTGTCATTCTCGTTTGTTGTCAACTCGCTATAGAATAAGCGATTTACAACATCAGTCTTACTTCCATTATAATTCTGGGAAAATCCACCAAAGTCTATCTTTCTTGTGTTATGATTTACATAACAATCATTAAACACTTCAACTTTTGTATATTGCGAAAAATCTTTACTGATGTTCTTTAGTTTCTTATAGCTTAATCCACTGTTATTAAATTCTTCAATTGCTGAGTATAAATCATCAGTATTCTTCTTAATTTCCTCTGGATATTGTGTAAAATCTTGACTTAAATTTAAGTCCTTTGTTCTATCATTTGTAAGTATTAAGATTTTATACCATTCTTCATCTTCCTTTGAACGTATTCTTTTAAACTCAAAACAATTTCTCTTGTTATATTTTGTTTTAAGGAAATTGAACAATGTTTGATACCAAAGTTGATATTTCTTCTTAATATCATCTAGTTTTGCAATTTCCTCATCATGTGTCTTTTCTTCATCTGTTAAGGTTGTATCGAGCAATTCACTTGCAGATGTAGCAAGGAGTTTCTTAATATCAATGTACATCTCATACAGCGTTGGCATTGGCATTTTCTTTGTCTTGAGTTTATCCCATATATAGAATCTGCCATTGTTTATATTATCTTGCCAATACTTCTTTCCTTCATAATCAGAATAAGGTGCTGCAAGAAGAGCATCGAATGATACATCAGTCATGAATGAATAGTTATAGCCAATGAAGTGTGTGTCTACGTCATAATCACCAGTTTCTGAATTGAAGTTTGTATCAAATTTATCACACATCATCACATATGCAACTGGTTTACCATAAAATCCCTTGATATATATGGTAAACTTTGGAAGAGGCATCTTGAAGAAACATTGGAAGAATGATTGAGCAACATTATCTTTGCTTAAACCCTTTATACCATCGTATTCATGGGTTCTGCTTAATTCAGTTGGTTGAAATAGTGAAAGTCCTCTTACATCTGTAAATTTGATTGAAATCATTGGCACACAGCTCTTTTCATATTGAATATCAACAGATTTGATACCAATCATCTCAGTAGTACCATAATCAATTAAATCACCAACATACATATCAGCATAATATGTTGTAAGATTTCTTTGTCCACCTACTCTTTCATAGCCACCAATCTTAGTGCCGCCCATGAAACTGACAACATCTTTTTCTTCATTGTTCCATTGAAGTATTAATACATCCTTTGTTCCTTGAGCATCTCTAGAACTAACCTCAACCTCTAGATTCAATGCAATACAATAATCCTCAAGCCTAGGTGCACGTTCAAGGGTGTCACCAGTGCTGTGCCAAACATCATCGACATAATTATTTTTTTTGTCAGATTCTGTGAACTTCATTAAGCCAACTGCAAGGTTTGGTTCTACATATGAAACTGTTGAATGTGGATTAGCCATTACTCTAAACCGTATAATTTAATGTATTTATTTAATTCATTATCATATCTCTGGATTGCTGATTCCAATGGATATGGTATTCTCAATCTTGAGTTATTTGGTATTTTATACTCCAATGACCCATATTGAGGATTGGCTTGAAGTATAAGCCAACCATAGTTTGGGTCATTATAATACTGGTAGGACAACAAGTCCAACCTTGTCTTGCCCAATTCATACATTGCATAAGCATCACTACCACTCTGTGGTATTTTAATGAATGGGACTTTCTTATAAGCCCCATCCACTATAAACTGTTTGTATCTACTATAACTCATATGTTAAAAATCTTCAGCATAAATTTTACCTTGATTATCAACTTCGCCAATTCTATCAAGTCTTAACTTATTTCCCACATATCTATTTGGATAATTGAAGCCCTTAAACTTAATCTCCTTTCCGCTTCCTTCTGGGTCATATTCAACCTTCTCAGCCCTATTATCATACACGCTTGCATTCGCATAATAGTTGAATGAAACAGCATTCTGAAGACGTGCAATAGGTCCTCCAAGGTCACTTCCACCAATAAAGGTGAATTGAATGTTAATATCAGCATACATTGGCATCATTCCAATTCCCTCTGGGTTCATATCCCATTGTGGTTGGTCATAATTAATGGTTATTGAATTAATTATAATCTTTGTATAATAGAAATCACCAATTCTCAACACACATACTGGAGGTCTTCCAAATGCCAAGTTATAAGCCGTTGTCTCTGGTGCGCTATCAGCATTTCCAAGTGTTGAACCTTGTCTTGTGCATTGGTGCAAGAATGTTAATCTTGCATTAAACCCTTCTGGCGATATTGAATGAAATGCTGGGTCAAAATATTTAATCTTATTCGCAATGAGATTATGCATAAATGCCTCATTATTGCTCAATGTTTGGAAGAACTCACCCTCATTATCATATCTCTTAACAACACTTTGCTTATAGTCATCCAACTGTTGATAAGAATTATCATAGGTTTCCCAATTGTCAGAATTGGTAAAATTCTTGCCTGTTGCCTTTTCAATATCTTCCATCGTTAATGTATTATAAAGGCTATACATTATTAACTCTGGATGACTTGCCATTATAGCTTGTCCTTGAGGCGTATTACGTAACCATTCAGAAGCTGACTTTATGTTATTTTTTGATGTCTCCTTATTCTTGACCTCAACACTTTCAACAGTTGTTAAAGGATTTCCATCCGCATCTTCTATAACTTTTCCATTTTCTGGATTTGTTTTTATTTTTGCTAATGCTTCAGCAGGATTCTCAATCTCAAATTCTTCATATTCAATGATAACTGCTGCGCTTCTCCATATCTTTACAACCTCATCATCAACTTCACCCATGTTGGTTGTTGGAGAATCTGTTTGTACCTTTATTGTTGGCTCTCCATACTTGATTGAAGATTTTAAGTTTTTGTCCTTCATCCAATTCTTAATGGTAAGTGCTCTGTTCTTTGCAAGGTCGTTGTTTGATGATACACGTCCTTGTTTTGACGCATGACCATTGAAAGAAATCTTTACATTTGAATATATGTTGTCATTACCCTTTAGAACCTTTCTAATAAGACCAACATCAGCTTGATTGACTTCGGGTATGACTGTATCATCGCCTTCCAATGCAATAAACAAGTCACTGAAGCTTACTAGCTTATAGGTGTCACTATCATCCCTTTCAATGCCAAAGTATTTTTCAATCTTATGTTGACGAAGGTTTCCATAACCACTATTATTCAATTGATGTGAATCACCATCAATATATGACTTAGGATTATCGAAATCTTGATTTTCGTATGCCTTATCAACTCTGTAATAATAACGCTTACGATACCAAAGATGTTGGCGTCCAGTTAAATTGGATTGCGTTTTTGCTCCACCCATTGACATTGCTTGAGAACCAACAATCTTAGCCAAGTATTCAGTACCAAATTGTGGAGTTCCATTATTGTAATAAGCACTTATCTTATTACCACTAGGCTCTGTTAAATATTGTGCTTTCCTTTCCTTTGATTGGGTGTCTGCATATGTACCGCTTATTGCACTATAAGCTGCATTAAGTTCACTAGTTGCAACAGAGATACCATAAGCACCCATTTCATAACCACCATATCCATCACCTTTAGAACAAGTAATATTACTATGAATGTCAACACCAAAGTCATCCGCATTTTTGGTAATCTCATTAACTCTTTTCTGAGTTCCAATACCATTCATCAAGTACCATACTGGGTCTACGACTCCATTTCTATCGTCTTTACCACTATAGTTATTTGGGTAGTACAAGACAGCACAAATTTTCTTTGGTACTTTTTTCTTAATCTCATCCACTGCTGGTGGTGTCTCCTTAATCTCTTCTTCTTTCTTTGGTTTAATATTCCTTACTCTATATAATTGTGGTTTTGCTGTAAGAATATCACAACCAGCGAAGAAACGAAGCAAGGTGTTTTCTTGATTCATCTTATTATCAATTCCACCACTATTACCTTGGTCTAAGCCCATTCCTTGGTTCTTCATACCATTGCGTTCATGACCAGTCCAATAATCAAGAATTGATGGGTGGTCAATCAATAATGTGAATGACAAGTCACCCCTTCTTTCAGTGTTTGTATATGTATAAACGTCTTCTCCCCTTCCAATGAACTTATTTGAGTTCCAATTTGTTGTTACATTCTCATTGAACTTTAAGTTATATGGTGGAAACCACATAATACGTCCACCAAACGGTCCTTTCTGTTCTGGTGACAGTCCATATGCATCAAACTCATCCCTTCTTGATTTAGTGTCTCTCCAAGCAAGATTTTCAATTGAGAACATACATTTCTTTACATTGATTATCCCCTTGTCATAATCACCATCTTTATGGTCAAAATAGTCCTTAATCTTTGCAGTTGGAGCAATATTAACCATGCCATTTTGATAATTCAACACACCATTATCATCAAGTCTCTTGCTACCGCCATCAAAGCCATAGTTCTTACTTGGTGATGTTCTGAAACCTACTGTGTCATAATTTCCACTTTGCTCTTGGCTTTCAAGCTTAACTTGTGTATTGAATTCATCATCAAATGGTCTTATCTGTCTTTTTACTTGATTATATTGATGGTGATAAGTCCATACTCTACAATATGGGTTATCATATCCATTTGAATCATCTGGAGTTATCTTCAGCAAATTTCTACCATGAGACTGACCATATTGTCTGCTATTTGCAGTTTGTGTAGGGTCAGTTTGACTCTTTGAATCCTCGTTGTTTGTATGGAATCTTGCAATAAGGGTTTCATACTTACCATGATTGAAATTGGAATTGGTTTTTCCAATCATATCACAAGTTTGTATAGAAGGTTCAAAGCTTTCTATACTTCCATTTGCCACTCCTGGATTTGCGTTATCCAAATCACTCTTTGGTCCAATATATTTGTTGTTTGTATACCCATCGTTTGACTCAGAATAATGATATGTTACATTAGAGTTATGGGTATCAAGAGTTTCAAAGTTTGGCTTCCATCTATCCAATAGGTTCATTGGGTCATTATATGGGTCAGCAAATTTGACAGTTGGCACTTCCTTATAGAAGGTGAACTTGTTGCAATACTCGAAGTTCTTGCTAGGAATATCCATTCCTTGCATATAGTTCCTTCTAACATGGTCAAATATAAAGGCATAGTCCTTACCCAATAAGGATACTGGTTCACGTCCCAACGTTTGAACAATAAACATAATATCCTCATAGGAGTTATTCATACCAATTGTCCTTGATATGAAATCACTATTTGCCAATACATCTGTGACAGAATTGGCAATTGAACTTGTTATAGTCTTAATTGATAAATCCTTAATACTTGCCATAATTTATTATTAAAATATAAATCGTTTTTACTTTAAATTAAAGTATTATTAGTGACCATAGACAGAACCAATTGATGGGTGGTTACGCAATGTGAAGAAGTTATTCTCGCGTCTTCCACCACTCATATCTCTATTCATAGAATCCTTAATCATCTCTTTTAAACTATTCATGAATTGATAGTCATTCAATAAAGCATTAACATCAATATCCTTTGAGTTATTGCCACCATCAAGCTTAATTGTACCATTCAAGTTGATATTGAAATCCTTGACAGTCACCGTATTTCCATTGACATTGGATGTTTCACTTCTATTTGGAGTATAGATATATTCCTTCTCACCAACTGGCTTTGCACTTATATTTGGCTGTTGATTCAATAAGCCAAACAAATTTGCTTGCTGGGTTTTATTCAAGACCATTTCGCCACTATTGAGTCCTGTTATGATTTTATCACCATTGTATGAATTTCCACCAACAATACCACCTTCAGCATGCTTTTCTTTTGTTGGTTTTTTACCCTCTAAATAATCATCTAGCAACTTATTAAGTTCTTCATCAGAAACTTCACTAGGGTCAAAAATAGCATCAGAAATTTTTTCTCCTAAACCAGAGCCTAAATAATAACCTAAAGTACCACCAACTACGCCAACTATCGCACCAACTAAATTACCAGCACCTGGAAGAACTGAACCTAAAATAGCACCCGCACCAGCAGCACCTGCAATGCTTCCTACAAGTCCTCCACTAGAACTTCCAATTGTATTATTTCTATTTTTTCTTGCTGCTCGTATAAGTTTCTTCTTTTCCTCATTGGAATAGTTTGGGTCATTTAATAAATCTTCTAATGAATCATAATAATCCCAAATAGATGTACCCATTTCTATTGCACTAAGCAATGTTGCTATTGGCACTGTTCCTTTTACTGCTCCTTTAGCACCTTTTAATGCTTTAGCGGCTCTAGATGCTTTAGCACCATTTGATGCTGTAGTTGCTCCATTAGCGCCATTTGCGCTAGTAGCATTTGTAGAATTAGCAGCTACTTTTTGTTGATATGTTTGTTCAAGAGTTGCTTTTCTATTAGGGCTAACCTCTTTCCATTGTTTATTACCTTTTTTACCTTTTTTACCTTTTAACTCTTCAATTCTGCCATCAGAATATCTTCTATATTTGCTTCCATTATCGTGAAATTCTTCATAGGAACGACCATTTTCAGTTCCAGCAGTTATTGTTGGGCCTCCACGAGGACCGCCGCCACCTCCACGAGGACTTGCGGCACCACCGACAGCAGCACCAATGGCTGCACTAGCCGCAGCACCAGCACCACCTTTTGCGGAATTCATCATTCCGAATGTCTTCAAAGAGCCTATGGCTATAAGTAACTCTTTCCAATTATCAGCTAAGAATCTATATGTACTAGTAATACCACTAAGTATTCCCTCTATTGTTGTTTTAATTAAATCTCCGTGCGTATTTATCCAACGCATTGCCTTTCCAATGGCTTCGCCAGTATCCTTACCCCATTGTTCAGCATAGACACTAAATATATCAGCAAATTCCTTTATTTTCTGAGCAATATCTGGAAGATAATCATCAATTCCCTTTGCAAAACTAGCAGAAACTGTTGCTGCTGCTCCACTGATATGTTCATCAATTGAAGTAAGTTTCATGGCTTGTTCTCGCAATATCTGTGTATCAGACATTCTATCAAAGTGCAACATTTCAGCCCATTCCTTATTGGTAATGGAATTAACATCTTTACCATTGATTTGCAAGCCCCTACCATTATCTGTGACTTGTGAATTATTGAGAATGTAGTTTCTCTTTGCCTCATCACCACCAGCAACACGATTAAGAACCCCACCAAGTGCTGTTTCCTTATATTGTACCTCAGCTTGTTTCTTTGCAATTCTTGCTGCCTCTTCAGCACCAATTCCCAACTGTTCGCCAATCTGCCTTACAAAATCCATGTTCATACCATTGATATTTGCAATACCCTTGGTCTTGTCGAAAGTTGCATAACTTGCCAAAGAGTCAGTCATTCTCTTTGCAAATGCCTCTGGGTCATAATTTGCCTCATATGCGGCAGTCAATGGGTTTCCAAAACTCACAGCAGCACTGCCACCAAGCATCTGCATATGTGCAGCGTTCTCAATGGCTTTATCAAGGTCTAAGAATTTGCTAGCAGCAGATTCTACGGATTGCATCTTAAATCCAAGCTTTTCAGACAAAGCTGCCATTCTAGTAATGCCTTCAATTCCATTCCTAAATGACAATCTATTTGCCATTGAAAGGTTTTGTGCAACTTTATCAGAAAGTTTCTTAGCAACCAAACCTTGCTTTGCAGCAGTAGCATATACATTTGCCAATGCCTTGTTAGCAGTATCAATCTGTCCACCCATGCCGTTCATGATTTCCTCTTGGAATCTAACTCTTGTTTGAGCACCAACCAATTTGTCAATCTGAACAATACTTTCTGCTTGAGCCTCATTAAGCATAAGCTGTTTGCCAGTAGCCTCTGACAAGCCTCTCTGTACTTGCATAATGGCATCAGCAGTCACACCGTACTTATTTGCTAGAACTTGAGTTCTTTCTACAAGTACGTTTGTGTATGCTTGGGCTTGCTTCGCTGATAAACCAATATCACGAGCAAATGCTATACCTTCTTTATGGTATTGAATGGCTGCTTGGAATCCACTTTGCATAACGCTTGTAAGTAAGCCAAATATGGGATTCAAACCTCCACCAACTATACCAGCTATGGTAGATAAAACGTTCATTTAAATTATAATTTCCTATAAATACATTAATTTAATATTTTTTAACGATTATAATTTTGTTATATTAAATATTTTTCGTACATTTGCAAAAAATAAAAAACATTTAGCATTATGGGTAGGTTTTATCAGTATTACAATGGATTCATCTTTGAGTTCAACTCAGTTGGTGAATATTTCAAGGCAGTCCTATGGAGAATCGTAGGTGCAATCATTGGAGTGATTATTGTATTTTTGATTTATTTTGGTTTGTGGTGTTTGGGAACTTATGGTAATTAGTGAATTTAACGTTTTAGCTGGTTTCCAATATTTCAATTACAAATACTTTAATAACGAACTTCCAATTCCATCTATAGTTATTAAGCATTCGTATAGAACATTGGGATACTTTCATTGTGAACTCGATGAATTTGGCAATATCATCAATCCAACCATTGAAATGAGTGATAACTATGATTATCTAGAATCTCAATTTGATGACATCCTAGTTCATGAAATGATACATTACTATCTTGTATATAATGGAGAGGATAGAAAATGTAGACATGGAAAGGAGTTTATGAGAATGGCAAATGATTTCAACATCCGATATGGAATGAATATCACGCCAACCATCGACTTAACTCCCTATAAAATAAAAGAAGGAAATTCTAACTTTATGTTCAAACTTTGTACCTTGTTTTGATATTTATTACCAAAACAAGGATTTTTTATGAACAAAATAGATAGAATAATTAAAGAAGAAATAAATAGATTTATATTATCTGAAGCAATTAATTTTAATAATTTAAATACTTTGGCTAGTAAATTAAACGATTCGTTAGGTAATATAAGAAATTTTTCAGCTAATAATGGTTTAGATAAAAGATTAAGAAAATTCTTTTATGACTTCGTTGTATATTGCTTACAAATCATTAATGCAATTAACAGATGCGCAAAAGCAAATAGCTTAAATGAAGCATCATGGGGAGGATTAAGCAATTATGGCATAAATCTTCCACCAGAATTGGGAGGTAATATATGGTCAGATGCCAAAGAAGGATATTATGGAACTAAAAACTTCTTTGAGCGTGGAAGAGGATATGGTTCTGTATATGGTAATAGTGCCAATGGTGTTAATCAAAACTCAGTTCCAAGTGTGAAATTGCAAGTACTTTTGCAGAAAGTTCAAGAATGGCAGACAAGATATAGAGATATTTACCGTAATTTCGGACTAGGAAATAACCAAAGTTACCAACAAATAGTAAATGACTTTAATAACATTATAATGGCTAATGGTAGCATTATACCAAATATAGTGGTAGAATATCAACGTCAACTACAAAATGCTCAAAATCCTTGAGCATTTTTTTGTTTTCTCAAAATATTTTTTATATCTTTGCAAAATGAAACGTATTCTAGACAAAGATATAATTATTGGCTTCCAATTTGTAACAGATATATTAATATGCATCGGATGGCCTACTGTTCATAAAGTATGTGTTGAGTTATTGCCAACAAGATACCTTGCTTTTGAACAGCTTGCAATATCATTCTTTCTAATCTTATTTTGTTCATTATGGAAAAATGATAGATTTAGAGCAAAATCCATTAACATATTCTATTATCTATCATTATTCGAACTCATAAGTGGTATAACATTGGCATTCCTCATGTCAATATGGTTCAATGTATGGGTATATGCAATTGGTTCTTTAATATATACTAGTGCAGTCAGTGTCCTATTATCTAGGATAATCATAGCATTTAAAGCAGTACTATTCAAGGAGAAAGAACGAGAAGACTTCGATAATGACTTCCAACTAGCTTCAAGCGTATCAAGCTTAATTGGCTTTGGATTGGCATTAATATATCCACCATCATTGACAATATCCTTAATGCTATGGGGAATAGCTTGCTTAAATAACCTTGGATGGATAATCGTATATAAAAGGAATAAAACAAAACTTAATTCCATTTAATAAATCTTAATTTCTTTGGATAATCTAAATATTTTTCGTATCTTTGCAAAAAATAACTTTTAAAATAAAAGAATATGGAAGAAAAAATTAATGCTATTTTAAGCAGAATGGATGTGATGAACATCTTAAAAGGAACTGCGCCAAACCATTATCTTCATAATAAGTATGCTGAAATGGGTCTTGGAACATTCAATGTTAATAATGGTGGTTGGAAATGGACTAAGGATAAACATTCTTCCAAGGAAGAAAACGTATGGGATAAATTCAAGATTGAAGAACTATTCTCTATGTATGAAGAATGTAGAGATTCTTGGTTAATACCACATCAATATTAAATCAATTACAATTATAAAATCTTATAACATAAGTAGACGAATATTAGATAATGTTAAAAGCGAGACTCTTAATTGAATCTCGCTTTTTCTATTATAATCCCATTTCTTCTGCAATGTCATCACCATTGAGCCCTTGACTCATGCTTGTGTACTTGGAAATATCCCCACTAGATTTTGAATCATTTCCACTCATGGCAGCATTCCTTGCTTCCATATATTCATTATACTTGTGAATGTAGTACTTTCTATCCATAATTGGCATATTCATCAATGCCTCATACGGTATCTTCACATACATATGGCAAGCGAATAACTCATCCTTAAGATTCCTCTCATACATCGGGGAGATTGAGGAAAACAGTATCGTCCCAGTTAAGAAAGGTCTTAAATGAGCCACCTCCAAGACTCTCAGGCCTTTCAACCTCAATATCAAAGTTAACTCCAGGTTTGTTATCACCAATATACTTTCTCAACATCATTGCATCCCTTGTTGGCATGCTATTGATATATTTCCTTACAAACTCCCTATCGTAGTTGTCATTGACAGCTACAATTTGCAACTGCATACTGTTCGTAACCATCCTAGTAAACTCTGAATTATTGACCTTCTTAAGCTTCTCTGACCAAGTTTCCATTGCCTTCAATGCAGCCTTAATTGCCTTCTTCTCATTCTCAGTAATGTACTTATCATTCATCATTGCAGCATTAAGTGCCTCTCTCTCCCTATCAAGCATATGAGCCTTTGTGCCATAACCCTCAAGCTCTGTCACTTGCTTGAGCTGTCTTTCTTGCTTCCTTGTTAGGTATCTGAACTTAATCCTATCCTTCCTAACTGGAGTCACATACTCGAAGTGACCATTCTCATCGCCAATAAGCTTAAAGTCCTTTGGCTTAAGTGTCGTAAGGTCTACAGTTGTCTCAATCTGCTCACCAGTCTCAGGGTCAGCCACAACGATTGGGAAATCTGGACCGTAGCTCGTTGCCCTCAAGAACAATGTGATTGCATCAGCATCACCGCTAACAAGGTCATCAACATTTACTTCACTGTTGACAATCTTTGACTTCAATAGATAATCAATCACAAGACCATCCTTGTAAAGGTTTGGAGATGTAATGATATTCTCATCATACGCTGTCAAGTAAGCCACTGGAACTCTATCCACCTTGTTTCTATAACACTGACCATTGCTTGGCAACTGAATAACATCATATTGCGCATTGGAATCAATGTTATTGAAGGTTGTTGGACTTGCTACAGTTGTCTCACTTGGTGTCAAGTCTGGTTCATCAACCCATTCAACATCATTTGTTGCCTTTGTTGCTTCCTCAAGCTCTTGATTGTTCTTGTCATTCTCTGCAATCATATCAAAGATTGACATATCAGTGTCTTGGAATAATGAGGCATTATTAACCTCCTTCTTCTTGCTTGACAAGCTTGTACTCTTTGCAACTGTTGGAACTGCACTAGCATCAATTGACTTGATGTGGTCAATTACCTCTTGCTGTGCTCTCTCAATCTGTAGAACAGACTGCTTATTACCCCTTTCCTCTGCTTCCTTCTTTGTCTTCTCAAGCATCTCATTGTTTGCACGAAGCATCATAATCTCTTTCTGCTGCTCCTCTGTTAATTTCTTTTTACTCGCCATAACTTTATTATATCTTATCAATTAAAGTAATTTTCTCAACAAATAATACCAATGAACCACCTTCAATCACTTCCATTATTCTACAGTCAACAAGCACTGCATAGATGTCCTCATCAGCATTGTTCTTAAAATGAAGCTTAAGGTTTCTCTTTGGTTCTTTTGCCAAAACCCAATCTTCACCAAGCTTATCAACGTACTGGTTAATCGAATTGTGCTCCCTCACCCAAAGGGTAAGTTCTGTCTCAAACTCTTCCTCACTTGTATCAAGATTAAACTCAACAATCTCAAGGAACTGTTTCTGCTGCGCAAACTTCTTAATAAACCCATCAACGGTGTCCTTTGAACCACCAATGTCGAAGAGCATTCCCTCACAGCTAGAATAAGCCACTTTCTCTTCGTTCTGAGACGTTTTCTGACCAAACTTGTATACTTGTCCATCTGAGGACTCAAGAAGCGTTCCTGAGCCATTTATGGAGTCCATCATTGAATTGTATACAATATCCTTGTTCTTGTTATATTCTTCAGCAACTTTCTTGGAATATTCATCTTCTCCATAGTAATCGTCGCTTACATCAAATGCCCCATCGTTATAATCATAATATGGTAGGTAAAACGTAACTTCCATAAATTTAATTTTTAGTAAAAATAAATACTCATAATTTTATTTTTAAGATAATTTTACCCATCTTAAAGGGAACATTCCCAATTCATTAAGACCAATCCAAGGCTCTTCTATCTTATTTTCTTCTAAATAATGTTTGAATTCTTCAAACCTTTCCTTGATTCGTTCATTCTCTTTCTCCCAATTATCTGGGTTTGTAGTATGATTTCCCCTATCATTAATCCAAAAATCAAGTATCTCATCTAATGTAGGCTTATGAGATATTTCACTCTCTCTAAGTCTGATAGGGTTATTCCTAACGTCCAAATATTTGTATTCCATTACTTTATCTTATTAATATGCCTTTTATTTTTTTTCTCTATTATCATAACCTTCTTATCTTGAAGATACAGTCTATTCTTCAACATCTCCATAACTTGGTTTGGATTCTCCCTTATATCCTTTTCCCATATTCTCATCAATGGAATACCATGCATTAATGCCCATTCATCCTTAATTTTATCAACCCTCTTGTTTCTCTTCTGCATTGGATTCATCTCACTCTCTTTAACAAGTCTTGGGTCTGAGTGGTGATAGCTGCCATCAATTTCAAGGAGAAGGTTGTGCTCTGGGAGATAAAAATCATAGAACCTACCAATATCTGTTTCAAATTGGTAAACATATTTTAATCCCAATTTATCAAGGAAATCTCTTGCAAAATCTTCTTCAAGCTTTGATGTTCCATACTTTGGATGATGCGCAGCCCTCTTGGTTGGTTTAACCTTTTGGGCTGTGCTCTTCTTTGTTTTATTTTTAATAGTTATGGAAGTTCTTTTCTTAATGGGCTGCTTCATAGGATACATCAGAATATGTGATTTGCATATCGATTGTACTGATGTCATCGTTCTCATAGTATAGGTCGCTTCTCATTGCTTCTTTAATCTTGCACCCATGATAGCGTTCAGTGTAGAGAAGATGACCAGTTGGGTCAAGATGGTCAATTGAAACGCTGAATGGAGCTATATGTGTGTTATTCACCATTCCAAGAATGTCTGCAACGATTGGTCTATTTGTCTCAGAATCAACGAAATCAAATACGCTAATTTCCATTTCCTTGCCTAGTGAAGAGAAGAATGACACTCTTCTCACATACCACTCTGGGATTTTAAATTCTGTTCCAAACCTTACCAAGAATCTATTTGTGCGCGTTACGTCACCGTATTGGTCTTTTGGTGGGAAATCCTCACACAGTATGTTCTTGGAGGCAACGAAACTAGCGTTATATATATCCTCATAATTAAGATGGTTATATGGGCTGTCGTAAGGTGCAAAGTCCTCACCGTATTCCTTATCCTCGCTTGTTTCCTTCTTAATGGAGTCATAGAGATTATTTGAAACTCCCATCTTCACTGACTTTGTAAGTCTTGGTTTCTTCTTGATTGAATCATACATTGATGCCTTCTCACCTTCCTTAATCTCTTTCTTATCTGCTTCTTGTTCAACTTTCTGTTGAATCCAATCCTTCAATGTATCGATTGCCTCTTGTTTCTCTGCAATATCATTTTTAAGCAAGTCAATATTTGCTTCGCTTGAGCCCTTTTCAATCATTTCAATCAATGTCTTATTTAGCATTTGGTACTCTGCCATTCTTGTATTAAGCATTTCCTTCAATCTGCTCTTTGAATATGTTCTTCCAATTGCCATAGCCTTTATTATTTATTTATTATTTTATTCTTATACTTGTCTTCTGTTACAATAATTGGATAAGCCCTTAAGGTTTTGAATTTGCTTGTAATAAATATATTGGTCAATCTTTCTGCCAAATATCCACCAATTCTATATTGATATTCAAAAGTGCTGTTTGGATACATTTCCTTTAAATATTTATCCTTATTGTTTTCAATCCTTTTCATAATATTACTTCCAACTATTTCAATATAATCATCTAAAACATCTTTAATAAACTTTATATATTTCAAAAAATCTTCACGTTTCATAATGAACATATTATATGGAATAAATACCTTAGTATTCATTACAGCTTTAAAAGCCTTTGTGTATTCTGGATATTTATCAGCCAAAATGCCTCCGATTATATATAAGTCTTCAATATTATGGCATGATGCATATTGTGCTTTATTACTCCTCTTAAAAACAATTGGCTTTGATATAATACAATCAATTGATTTAAATAACTCATCAATATCTGGAATATTATCCAAAAAATTAAAATATCTACGATTATGACAAAATCCAACATACTCTTTTAAATCATAATTTTTTGACACATAATCCAACATATATATTTCAGAAAAAAACCTATCATCCAGCTTTTCATCATGTTTACATTCTATAAGTTCAAGATTGGAATTGTTTTCAATCTCATGATTACCGACAACTATCTTATAGACATTATTTGAAACCTTTGGGATAAATGTTTTTTGAGTTCCTATAAAAATATCAATATTATTAACATGCTTTATTATACTACCAATATACTCTTCCTTTTCTTTTGTTCTTTCATTGACTTTAAAAAATGAATAAATGTTCCCATAAGTAGTATTTTTAAATGATTTTATGTCTCTATCAGCAGTTCCCTTTTTAAACTTACCATTTATAAATTCATCAATTGTTTTAGTAGGAAAGTGTTTAATATATGCAAACGAATAGTTATATGGCTGAAATGGTGAATCATTTGTAGGATTCCCATTAGAATCAGCATATTTAACACCCTTTATGGAATGAGGTGTACTATTCCATATAAAGCCGTTTTTTGTTCTTAATATACTTTTAACGTGATAGTTCTCAGGAAATTTATATGTAACACACTTGTCATAGTCCATAGGTGTAGTAAAACGTTCTAGAACACCCCTTCCATCGCTTTTTGTGAGGTTGTTGTCAGTGTACACCATCCAATTTATTTTAACACCTTGAAAGTCATTAAAACGCCTTAGATAAGTTTTTATGTTCTTGTCATTGACAAGTGTAAGAAACTCATCGAAATCGAAAAATGCAATCCAATCATATTCATTGCCATACTTTTGATAGCAATCATTATACGCAGATAATTGTGCTGCTTCTTTATTTCTAAAAGGGATTATTTCAACAAACCCTTCATCAACGAATGACTGCAAAACATCTTCAAAACGTTCCTCTCCATCATGATTATTATCATAAATGAATATTTTATCAAAACCTAATTTCTTATACCATTTTACAAATTCAACAGCATATTGGTTTTCTAATCTACCTATACAACACAATGCAACTTTCATAACTTTAATAAAATAATAATATTAACTTAAATATATTATTTTAAAATATAATAATATAATATGATATATTAAATACATATTATAAGAAAATGGGCAACCACATATTAGTGATTGCCCATTTATACCATGAAATTAATTTGAAAATCCACATCAATCCTTCTTAACCGTATATACGGTATGTTCAACGTCATCTTCAACAACAGTTGATACCTCAACGTGATAGCCTTCAGCTAGGAAGTTTGTATGTTCTCCTTCTGCTGTATTATCACTTGGGTTGAAATCATAAAACTTACCACCAGTCACAATAATCTTTGCAGTGTCATTCTTATAATTTGCGTCATAACAATTCAAAAGATATTGAGAGCCATTATTCTTAAACGTACCGTTGGAAATGTTAATAGTCCCAGAATAACAATAAACTAATTCACCG
>Ga0247609_10003291_pt1 | contig 16436 bp, 19 predicted proteins | sample 172DNAGHGlowgp2_FD_193487 | JGI IMG/M metagenome (GOLD analysis project Ga0247609, IMG submission 193487) | Sheep rumen microbial communities from Palmerston North, Manawatu-Wanganui, New Zealand - 1728 DNA GHGlow gp2 | ecosystem: Host-associated > Mammals > Digestive system > Stomach > Rumen ...
TCAAAACAGATCATACATTAATTCAGCTGGTAATAGGGGATACTGTATAGGCGGAGCAGAATGGTTACACGCTTCAGACTATATGAGCGTGGAATCTGGTTTCCAGTATATCTATAATCCCGGCGGTATTGGTAGTGGATACTATATGGCTTTATATAATGAAAATAAAGTATTTACAAGATCAATATTATTATATAATATGACAGATACCGTTTTTGAACCAACAGAAAATGAGAAGTATGCTCGTTTTACATATGCCTCCAATTATCATTTTATACGAATCGGTGAAGTTCAGACACCTGTTCTGTTACCACCTGTATTAATATATACGAATAAAATCAATACTATTGATATCGTTGCAACGAATAAACCGATTGAAGTATATTTTGAAACAGGTGTTGTTGAAGATCCTTCAGGAGACCCGATGTCTGAATATACAGGTATCATATATAACGATGGTGTTATTGACGTCACCCAGGAAGATCCAACCGCATTGAATGAGTTAACAATTCATTTCCGCGAATCAGAAAAAGTTCTCATAATTCCAACAAATGATGGAAAAGAACAATATGGTGCTGGAGCAGGTATCAACATAATCATGGGTGAAGCTTCTGGTGATAAATTCCCAATTGCAATTGCATCAAATGATAGTTATGTTGATGAATATATTATCTACGGAACTGCAAAAGGTGTTGGTGATTATGATCCGAATACACATAAATTCGTAATACCGATTGTTGTTACTGCTAAAGAAGAAGATGATCCGTTAACTGCATATATTTATCTCGACGACCCATTGGGTCAAGGTGAATATATAACATATTCAACACAGAACGCAATGAAGTATCGTGAAGATGTTATGAATAGAAATAACTTGAATGCTGGATATTTCTTTGCAGATGGTGGTCATGTATTCAGTGGTGATGTTGATGAGAATAATGTTCCAATATCATATGTTACAGACAATACTGGTATGATATATGGTGATCGATATATTATTTCCGGATTAACATACGATGAACATGATCCAAATGATCATACTTTTGAACATTGGATGCATTTGAATGATCTTGTAGGTGGAACGATGCCATATTCAACAAGTCCAGCAGTAGTAGATTCAACCAGATGGGGCAGTGCTAACAGTCAATTGATAAATATCACAATCCTTGGATATATTGATAATGTGTATAAAGCTCATTTCTATCATATGTTTGATCAATTGACCGAATTCTCAGCAACATTACCACAGGTATTATTGTATGCTGGTAAAATCAATACAATTAATATTGCCACTGAAAATAAACCTGATCAAGTATATTTCCATGCACATATCAATACTGATCCAGATGCACCACAGATACCAGAAACATGGATAATTGAAAATACTGGTATTATTGATGTTGAACAAGATCAAACCAATCCAAATCAATTAACATTTATTTTCAAAGATTCTGAAAAGGTTATAACAATTCCCGGTGGTGGAGGTGGAATCACATACATTGCTGGAGATGGTATTGGCATTGATGAAAATAATGAGATATCTGTTAAGATCAGTGAAGGATTACAATTTGATGCAAATGGAGCAGTATCAATGGTTCCTGCAACAACAACGACAATTGGTGGTGTTTCTGTTGGTTCTGGATTGAAAGTAAATGATGTAGGTGAATTATCATTGAAAGATCCAAGTGTAACAGATATTACAAATACATCAGGCGTTCCTGGTTCAATCACTGTTTCTAAATCAGATGGAACATCATCGGATGTTGATGTTCTTGATGGAATTAGATTAATTCTAAATTGTAATTTTGATTCATCTATAAATTCAAACGCATTAGGAGTTCCTGTACATGCTCCTGCTACAGGAAACACAATTAATTCACCTATATTAGGAGATTTATCAGTATTGGAGGTTGAATAAAATATGGCAATATCAAAAGGATTTTTTGATAAATGGACACATGGAGTTGATGAGTTCTTATCTTTTTTAAATGAACATAAAGTAGGTACGTTTTTGGAAAATATCGACTTGGTGAGTAGTACCGATGGAAGTGATTATTATCCAAGACTTACATTCAAACATATTCTCGAAGGAGCAGGAAATGTAGATCAAGTCACTATACTAACGTCGGGAGGTAGCGATGCCAAAAGTACAGTAAAATATCAAACTGAAAGAGATGGTGTATGGAGAAATTTTGGAACAACCGAGCAAACCCAATTTACCAGATACATGTATGATTGTTTATTATGTACAAATGGATTAATAGTTAGACAACGAATAAGTGATTCCTCTGCAAACTGGAGAATCGCTACAACTTTCATATTAACTGTTGATAATAATGGTCGTTTAGTTGTATTCTGTGTAAACAACGGAAAAACCGCATATTCTGTTGATGGTAATTATTCAACATATAGTGCATACCTCGTTGTGTCAGATCAGACTACCGCCGTAAAAAGTATAGTCACGCAGCCGGCATATACAACAAACAGAACATGTTTAGCACCTATCGCTGTTCCAGCATCAAATCAGGTTGATTTATATTTACCACATACATGGGTTGCATCACAAACACAATTGTCATCACCTGGATTGTACGCTGTAAAAATCAATGGTGTTGATTATATTACAAACGGTACAATATATATCAGAGACACACCAGCAGAATAAAAAGGAGGTATCAATATGCCGTCAATGATCGATAGAGAATTTCAAGACGTTCAGATATATGTTGATTTCTCCAAAGAAATAACCGGTCAAACCCGTCTTCCAGATAATATATTATATGCAAATCTGGAAGACGATGGTTCTTCATTAAATTCAAATATTGCAGTTTCATTGGCAAAGATATATACTTGGTTTAATGATATTGCAACATTCGCACCATCAGCATCATCAAATAAAATATCAATTAAAACATCGGCACTTCCACCAGTTGGTTCAACATATGCATTCCAAGAAGGTTCGATTTCTGGTGCGTTCCAAGTTCAAGAAGATGGTGGAGAATGGCAAACAATCGCCGTACACAATACAGGTGTTTCCATTTCAAAAGGTGACGGATTAACATCAACAGAACCACCAGACAAAATATATTTGATGAATGGTTCAAATACATCTTTGGCAAATATTACAATCGGTCTCTTAGACCCTATAATTGATTCGCAACAGCAAGTGACAGGTTGGAAGATAAAAGGAAATTATCTTCCATCATATGTTGATGATGTAATCGAAGGATATTTTCATGATAATCAATTCTATGAAGATGATCAATATACAACACTTATTACTCCAGAATCAGGAAAAATATATGTTGATATCCCAAACGATGATGCGTATAGATGGGGAGGAACAACATACGTTCTTATATCAAATCCGGTTGATATCTTTATAGGAGCTACTGATTTAACAAATGGATCAGCCGGACTTGTACCAGCGCCACTTACAACAGACAAAGAAAAATTCTTGAAGGGCGATGGTACATGGACCCAGATCAAACAACGTACCACGAAATACAGAACTGGCGATGGAATATACATGATTGCGAACTATGTATCGTCAACAACTCTTCCTACCAAAATATTAGGAAATGATGTTAAATTAAGACAATATATCCTTTATGGTGGTGCGAACCCTGTTGGTGATTTGGATTCTGGAAGTGGTAAATATCGTATTGGAGTAAAAGTATCTGCAGAAGGAATGTCAGATAATACATCATGGATTGATTTGGATGATCCAATTGGTAATGGCGATTACATTGATTACGAAAATCAATTATTTGTTCATACACGAACAAATATAACAGTACCCTGGCGGACAAACAACTCATACGTTCAGGAAAATGGTTCCATTGGATACTATGGTGGCGGAGCAGAATACTTAAATACTTCACAATTTGTAAGTGTTGAATCTGGTTTCCAGTATATCTTTAATCCAGGAGGTATTCGTAGTAACCGTTACATGGCTTTATATAATGAAAATCAAGTATTTACAAGGTCAATATTGTTATATAATATGACAGATACAACTTTCGAACCGACTGAAAATGAGAAGTATGCTATTTTTACATTTTCTGACAATTGTTATCTTATACGAATCGGCGAAGTATCAACCCCAGTTGTATTGCCTCCAGTTTCAATATACAATAACAAGATAAATACAATAGATATTGTTGCAACGAATAAACCTATTGAAGTATATTTTGAATCAGATATTGCAAATGAAGATGCTTTAGAATATATCGGTGTTATATACAATGATGGTGTTATTGATGTAACACAAGAAGATCCAGATGCTTTAAATGAATTAACAATTCATTTCCGAGATTCAACAAAGACACTCACAATTCCAAACAGTGGTGGAGGTGGTTCAACATATACTGCAGGAAACGGTATCAGTATTGATGCAAATAATGAGATATCTACGAAGATTGGTAGTGGATTGCAATTCGATACTAATGGAGCTATTGAAGTAATTGCTGACAGTGTCGAATATGTCGAAGGTGATGGTATTGATATACGAGATGATTATTTGATTCAGTACGTTCGTTTTGAAATATCTGCTATACGAGACTCATCGTCAACAATTGTTCAATTTGCTGATATTCTGTTATATGATAATGAAAACACGATATTGCCTATTGCTTCTGGAACATGTACATTTTCAGATGATTCGGTTCCTCAGTATGGTCAGTATGCTGGGCGCTATTGGTCTGTAGAAGATTCGTTTGATAACAATTATAGTACAAAACTATGTGTAACAAATTGGTCTTCGAATAAACAACTGCGGGTTGATTATCGTCTTGCGACACCTATTAGCAAACTTCAATTAAAATCATATAAATGGGTGACAGCAGATGATGCAACTGAACGAGATCCAGTAAGTTGGAACTTTTATACTTCTATAGATGGAATAACATGGGATTTAGTTGATCAACACACTAATTACTCTACTACTACTTCACGTGGAACTCCTACTAAAGAATTTGAAGTATACTTTGGTATTGTACAGAATCATCAAAAGACTATAAATATTATCCCAGCAACAACATCATCCATTGGTGGTGTCATCATTGGATCAGGTCTTTCAATTACACAAAGTGGAGTTCTTTCAGCGAATATGATGACTGGAGCGACATCTTCGGCAAACGGAGTCGCAGGTTTGGTACCAGCTCCTCTCATAGCAGATAGAAATAAATATCTCAAAGGTGATGGCACTTGGGATAATGGATATGTTCATCCAGGAAATCAAACTCCTATAACAACAAAAGGATTGTATCAATTCACAATGGACCAATATGGTCATATAACATCATCATCAAGTGATTCTGTTAATCCAATAATATCAGGAACACAAACAACATCAAGTCTTGCAGATGGTGGTAAAAACGTTTATACATTTACTGCACTTGATGGAACATCATCAACACTCGAGGTGTATAATGGTAATACAGGATCACAAGGTCCTTCTGGTACTAATGCAACAATAACATCTGCTACTGCGACAGTTGATTCCAATGTAGGAACTCCTGGAGTTACTGTTACACTTGGAGGTACTGCTTCAGAACGAACATTTGCATTTGCATTTACAAATCTTAAAGGTGAACCTGGTTCAACTGCATCTGTATCATATACAACATCTGCAACAGGAACAACACTCGGAACATTGACATCTGGTAGTAACACATATGATATCAAACATGTTAAAAACTTGACAACAGCGCTGTCTTCAGGTTTATATAAGATAACAGTTGATACAGATGGTCATGTTACTGCTGGTGTAAGTGTAACAAAAAATGATATACCTGCTTTGGATTATATTCCAAATACAAAGACTGGTCTTAATACTGCAATAAACCTACTCGATGAAGGTTCTTCAGCTCCGGCATTGACAGATTTCTATGTTGCCCAATATGCTGGTGGAACTACAACAAATACAAATTATCTTAGAAGACCTGTATCAAAGTTATGGGATGCTTTTAAAGGTCTCATAACATTGACAACTTCTGGAACAGGAAATGCAGTAACATCTGTATCTATTGATAATGATGGTAATAATGACAGAAAAATTACTGTAACAAAAGGATCAACTTTCTTAACATCTGCAACAAAATATGCATTATCTGATTCTGTTGGTGGTAATGCAAAATTGGCGAATGGTTTGGAAGCGATAACTGTAGATGCAACAACTGTAAACAATACTGCAGGTTCATTTGTTTTCAAAGGTAATAATCTTCTCGGAAATACATTTGACTGGGTTGGTTTCCAGGTAGATTCAGGAAATGATAAATTCCAAATCATGGCATCTGATAACATGATTATTTTCCGTCAAAATGATAATGGCGGAACATCTACTGCATGGAGTGATTGGGTTGGCTGTTTGACACCTCGTGATGTCACAGGTAGTGGTGGAATAACAATTTCAAGAGATGATTATACTGTTGGAACTGGTGATGATGAATACGCATTCAAAGGAAAGGTTACTGTATCACATACTAATTCAATTACCGCAGGAACTGCAAAGGGTGATGATTCTAAAACACTTACGTTTGGTGGTACTTTTACAATACCTACTATCACATATGATGCTCAAGGTCATATAACATCAAAGGGTACAACAACAATGACCATGCCGGCAAATCCAAATAGTGATACAAAAGTAAGACAATCTGTAACAACAACATCCAACTTCAGACCATTGTTACTTGGTTCTAAGAATTCATCATCAACATCGAGTTTGGCTGATACGGTTACTGATGAATCGTATACATCAACATTGTTTTATGCAAAACCTTCAACTGGTGCTTTGTATGCTACGTCATTTAATGGTGCCTTGAATGGTAATGCAACAACGGCTGATGCATGGTCAACTTCAAGGACCCTTACACTCAGTGGTCATTTAACAGGTTCTGTATCTGTTAAGGGTAATGCAAATATGACATTGAGTGGTTATTTAAAGAAATCATTCCTTGTTGATGAAACATCTGATTTTGCTTCATATTCATGGCACAAGTTTGCATCAATTGAAATAACAAATGGATATGTTGACTCATCAATAGTATTTCTTGTATCTAAATCATGGGGTAATGTTCCAGAATGTTCTGGTATATTAATTGCACATATTAGAACATCAGATGTTGGTACATATTCAACTGGTCAATTCCAATGGTTGATGAAAAGTACGGGTATAAATAAAGATGATTTCTATCTGGTATATTCAAATGCAGTTACGAATGATAGTTGTGTTGTTGAATTGTGGTATAAACAAAATACACGTTATGATGGTTGGTCGTTTACTGTATTGCGTGAAAATTCAAGAACGAGTTTAACAAATTCATGGACAACATATACAGCTTCAGGTCATGGTTCAGCATCAATAACATCGGGAACTGGTTCTATTGTTTCAACAGAAGTTGATATAACCGGAACATATTCATCATATATGTCACGTGGAGCTAATACTGTATTGGCTGGTCCTAATGGTACAACTGGACAAGCTACATTCCGTAAACTCGTTGCTGATGATATTCCTGCGCATACACATACTTCAACAACATCATTGAATAGTATGACAAAGGGTCTTACTCGTTCAGCTTCAAGAAATATGATTATTGAAGTTAAAGAAACAACGAATATGTTGAGAATCCTTTTTGTAGATAATCAAAATAAAAAACCGTTGTATTCTATAATTGAGATTCCATATATTCGAGAAACAAGTTACGACAATGGTGCTTTGGTATATATTAACGAATATGACGAAAAGAATGATTCATATAACATCATATCTGTTCAAATAACAATCTCGATTGAATATGATGAAAAAAATAAAACAAACATGATTCAATATTCTTGTCAAGATGATAAAATACAATTGCCAAGAATAGAAACAATTTACGAATGTGATTAAAAAATAAACGGGGGCATGTGCCCCCGTATATTCTAACTAATCAATCTTTTCTATTTTGACTTCTTCCTTTTATTTTCCAAATACTCCATATACCCCCATTTATCGATTATAGTAAACACCATATCAAGATCTTCATCAGTAAGAGGTCTTTTATAAAATAACAATCCTTCTATTATTTTCATTAAGTACTTATGGTCTTCATAATGAAAACAGTAACAACGTTTCTTAAGTTTCTTCTTTAATCGTTTCTTCATTTCTGTTACTTCCTTTCTGATAATATACAAGTATCTTTTCATATAAAGAATACATCTGATCTTTTGTGAAATCCTTGTATTCTGTATGTTCATACCATGTTACGCCGTCATTTCGTATTATGATATTCACATACTTATGATTCCAATAGCAGTTATATATGTCATAACCTATGATATTTCCATCATCGTCTCTACAAGGTTTCAAACCAACAGTCGGTCCCTGGAATTCAACATCAGTTATCAAAGTCCATTCGAAACCGAAATCCTTCATATTGATTGCATCTAACCACAGTCCGAGAACACCATTCATACTGTATAACATTTGTTTCATCCAATCATATACGATATCGGACAAATCTTTTATATCATTATTCCTCACATTTATTTCCATCTTCATCTTCCTCCATCAGTCTGTTTACATGTGAATGGATATCTCTACATATATAAGATGTTAATGGGCATCCTACGCATTTTTTAGATTCACCGTTATAAATTTCCTGATATTTACATCCAATTGCAATCGTTAATTCTAACAATGCTGCAATAGCATGAGTTTTATCATCAAATCCATCTATAAGAGTTATAATTTCATTAAGCAACAATTGTTCTTTTGCACTTAAATTAGCCATCACTTAGCAGTCCTTTCAGAACAAGATTTTTCACACATATAATCGGTTCATCTTCTGAAAATTCATAAGCCATCATCGGACCGTCATCATCTGAATAAGTAGCATAAATAAATTCAACAGAATGATCAGTGACATTATGAACAATAATACATGATGTATTATTGTTTATTTTTATGAGATACTTTGACCCGATATCAAAACATTTGCACTTTTCTGTCAAAACAGTAAATAAATTTATTGTTCCATTTTTAGTTATGATATCTGGTCTTTTAAGTATAGATTCTCTAATTCCATTTTGATTAAGATGCTCGAGGATGGATTCATCATCAAACATTTCCTCGTTAATTACAGTCTCCTGAACGAATCCATTGTAGACATAAGATGCTATAGCAGCCTCTTCTTCTTTTGTTAACGGCTTTGATGCTTTCTGATTTTCTTTACTTTTGTTTATCCTTTCTTCGATGTATCGTTTCATATCAGAATCTGGAGATTCGGATGTTACAATCTGATGCTTAAAGAACTTCAGTTCTTCATCGAGTTTATAATATTTGCAACGTTGTTCACGACAGTTGTGTGTATTTGAATGGTTGCATGAACATGCATATGGTGAGCCATCCCAATCAATCATAACGTCTGTACAATTGGCACACGTCAAACATGTGCCAATCTTAAATAAACATATCCGGTGGGGGCCAAACATGTGTTGTGTGATATATGGGTGTACCATTTTCTTCTTTGCAATGGTTCTTATCTTTTTATTGAAATGATAATGACCACCTTTCTTACAAAACTTTTTTGTTTTTCTTTCATTCATTTTCAACAACTCCTAACTTGATAATCGATATGTTACCTTTCATGTAATCATCAATATTGATAATCAGAATACCATACTCACCACAATCCTTTATTCCATCTCTATCATAATCATAACTTTTACCTGCAACAATAAATTTTAGCGCTGACGCGTTAGCATATACAAGTATACCATCATAGGTTGATCGTGCTAAACCTATTGTTGGTAAAGTGATTCGATAAGCTTGATATTTTTCAAAAGAGTTTATATCAAACTCATATACTGTTTTTTCTTTTAAATATTTCTTATTCATTGTTTTCCTCCTTATTTATTAATGAAATATGAGCCTGACTTGAAATCATCAGTTTTATCTTTTATCTTATCAATCAATATCCTCATCCTCTCCGTCTGAATAGTTTGTTATGTATGGATCGCTTCTGAATTCAAGATTTGGATAAAGTTGATTTTCCAGATTTCTCAACGCTGCAAACAAGTCTGCTCTGTCATCATAGAGTTCTCCGTTCTTATAAACTGATCCGTTCTTTATTTCGAAATTCCCCGGATCATTTATCCATGACATATCAAGTGTTTCAAGCAAACATTTGACAGATTGGTCAACACTCATTTCTATTTCAATTTTTATTTTCATGATAGCATTCCTCGAGCATATAAATTTTTATTATTTATTCCAATGAATAACACCGTCCAATTGGACGGTGTTATTTGGTTTAATGTATGTCACCCCGTTATCAGGTGATACTGTAATATCGACTTCATTGCGTATATGAAATTCAATTTTATGTCGTTTTGAAAGCATCCATCTATCACCAGGACGTGGATCGATTGGTTTAATGAATTTACTCATATTAACTAAACTCTCCTCCAAATATCTCAGGCAATTCTTTGGCATAACTTTTGAAATCGTCAAGCCATTTTTTACCAAGTTCATTGATAAAATCATCTTCTATGATATGAGCATATTTTAATTCGAGTTTAAGTTTTTTACCTTTGCATGTTGTTATATATTCTTCTGGAGTTATAGGGGAAGTCCTGTTTGGTGCTACAGCATAAAACAAAGAACATTCATCAAGTTCTTTGGTTTCTTTGTTTATTGACAGCAGCAGAATATCTATACATGATTCATGTACAGTATAATTGAAGAATGGGCGATGTACACGTATCCATTCATTTTGTTTGTCTAAAACATAACCATATCCAACTTCCGGTACAGTAATTGTCAATACATTATCAGAAACAGATACTTCTGAATAGTATCTAAGTATTCTGTTAAACTGAGCATCGAAATATTCAGCTGATTCTCTGACAATAACTGGAATGATTATGTTATTCTTATTTATTTCCATAAATGTGACATCCTTTCCTACATCATGAATTTGACGTTTTTGATTTTCTTTTCTCTCTGCACGCACGGCATCTTTTCGATGGTAATGTAAAATTTTTTAGTTTATACCATCTCTTTTCGTAATCGGTGATTCTGTAATATTTGCCGCAGTCAGCACATCTATACATGGTTTCGTTTATATCTTTTATATCAACATCTGCACATTCATAATTCATAAGATATGTACGTTTTGTGGTATCTTTTATTTTCTCATATGAGTATTCTTTATCTCGTAATAAATCGAAGATTGAGTACAGATCACCGATATTTCTGATTGGAACTGTTCTGGATTTATCATCGTATATTTCAAGATGTGTATCACGATATTTAATAATTACGACATTTGCATTGCATTTATCGATATAGAATAACTTATCTTTTGCAAAGTTTAATACTGACACTTCTGACACATTTTTTCTCAACTGATCCAAAACGTGGATTATCGAGCCAGAATCCATTCCTATCCCATACAACACAGAAGAGATTTTCATTACTGTCGATAACATGATTTATCATATCATTTATTTTATTAAAATTTTTATATGATACATTTATCGAATAATATGAATTATTTGGATGATCGACATGCTTAAAACGTTCACGAGAATAGTTTGATGTAAATATCCTGTTTGGATTTCTTTTAACATCATCAAGCTTTTCTTTTATCAGATCTCTAATCTCATAAAGATATTCGAGAATATCATTCTGGTTGTTTGGTTTTCTGATTCCATTGTAATACTCGCGTATTACAATAAATTTCTCATCCTTTATCTCGATTCTATTCATTTTGATTTCCTCTCTTTATCGTAAATATTTAACAATTTTTATTGTATCTGAAACCAATAATTTCGATAACAATATAGAACCTTCTCGCTTGATAGGTCTCATTTTATCTGGATTATTCTTTGGAACAACATTGATCCAGTATACAAAATTCACATACGGACAGTCTGTATCGATGCTTGTTATGAGACCTATGCTTCCGTCATTAATAATTATGTCATATTCAGTTAACTCATCTTCTCCAATGAGTTTATAATCGATGAGGACTTTACGTAACAGATCTTCTCTGTAAGTCATATGGAATTCCAAATAATACTTATCTGGATTCTCAATAAATTTTGTCATCGTTTCCTTACTAATCTCAAAGTTATTGTTACCACCAGTCGTAACTATTTCTTTTGACATATCGACAGTTATAGTTTCCTTGAAATAATCCAACCTATGATCAATTTCGAAATTGACGAATTTTGAAAATCGTTCTTTATTTAATTCATCTCTATAGATGATTTTCATTACTTCGTCATGAATCTGAATTTGTGGAAGGCAATACATTTTGCCATCCATAAAGAAATCTGTCATTTGTGCCATTAATAAAACTTCCTTTCACATCATCACATGCTGTGGTTTATTTTCTTCTTTATTAAGTTTGAATAAATATTCATTGCATGATTTTTCAAAATAATCAAAGTATTCAAACTTGGAATCTTTCTTCATTATATGTGATACAATAACGAGATTATCATCTTCGAATGTGTATAACAATCTTAATGATACACTCTTCACTCTACACTTATAAAGAAAGAATCGTTTATCTCCAACGATATAGGCATCATGGATGAGTTTATCATCCATGAACCTTTCGTTGAACGATTTCCCATATTTGAGATATGTTTCAACTCTTTCTTTTAACCTTTCTATTCCGACGTATATTGTTTTCTGAGTTGATTTATCTAATCTGGAAAATCTGTTTATTTTGTTTATCGTCTCCATAATTAGTCTCCTTTCTTAGTTCACACATATTAGATGTTGTCCTTTACAGAGTCCCATACCTTTTCGATATCGGAGTAATCCAGTCTGCGAGATACTTTAACAATAATCGTGTTATACTCCTCATCATAATTTGCATCTTCTCCCTCGTTCTGCGGGCGTTTTGTTATTTTATATAAATATCCGTCATTACAATCTGACAGATATTCACATATTAACATGTACTTTCTGAAATCATATTCAGTCTTAAACCCATATACTTTGATAATGGGTTTAAATGATTCCATTATTAATTCTTTTGAGTTCATTTTATATCCCCCTATTTATTATTATAATTCCTTTTCCCGTCATCTTAACATTATTTTTCCTCGCTTCTTCTTTTCTTGCCTCATTTAACCTTTTCTTCCTTTCTTCTTCGGTTTCAACAAAATCCCTTATAAGTGGATCCCAACAACGAGGGATACTGCAGAAATCGTTAAATCTAAGATTTTCTTTCTTTGCTTCTTTCAGTATACATTCGTCAGCTGAATTCTTGAATCGAGCTCCTGACCAAACGAATGTTGAGCCCTTTTTCTTTTCGTGATTGATAAGTTCTGTTATTATTTCCTCTGCCTGAGGACCCATGATAACCTGAACATTTTCGTTGGGATCTACATTATCCCCAACTTTTTCAACTGAAAAAGATTCTGGCGAATGGCAGTATACGATCTTGGTATAATCTTTACCAAAGATTGATACCTGCCTGAATGATGTTATGACAACTCTTTTGGCTAAACCAAATTCGTCATCATTTTGAGTGTTTGTTGTGTAAATTTTCATTTATTACACGTCCTTTCATTGACTTTTTGATAAGTGTAATACGCACTTATCAAATTAATAATATACATATGAAGGAGCGGTTTTTCATGAAAATTTCAATAACAAATGGAGATATCTCAAATTACCCAAAAGAAGAAATTCAAGAATATGTTAAAATTATAAAGGAAAAGTATAAGGATGAAGTTATCGATGAAATAATTCTCACATTTGGTGATGATGGATTTGTTAACATTGAAACACACAAACACTCTGTTCCATTTAATAGAATACGTCGTATAACAGGATATTTAGTCGGGACACTGGAACGTTTTAACGATGGTAAACGTGCAGAAGAACGTGATAGAGTAAAGCATGATGTCCCAACAACTGGAGGTGTTGAATAATGTTTGGATCAAAAGAATTTAAGAAACTTGCAAAACTTGAAGTGCTTGAAATGGCAAAGGAATCATTCGATCCAACAGACAATGTGTCTATAACTATCGATGATATTTACATAACATCTTTTAGCTTCGTTCTTGGAAACATGAAGGCTCTTCTTTCAACAAATCTTAAAGATGGAAAGTATTACGAAGTAACATATAACAAAGAAAAAAGAGAAATGTATACAGATTGTTATGTTCGTTTAAAACAACATATCATTTGCGGTATAATATAAAAAAAAGAATGGTGGGGTTTATCCCCACCATATCTTCGATTTTAAATTTTATTATGCGACCGCGAACACAACATGTTCGTAGTCAAACGGATTGGAAACACGCATAAACGTTGGAAACGATTCATGTTGACATTTTGTCATATTATTAATAAATTCATCAACCGCAGGTTTCGTCATTTTAAATGTCCTGACAACAACCATCTTTGTTTTAATTGATGATAAGATATCTGCGATATACGATTCATTGAACCAAGATTCGTCCTTACCTGGATCAATATATAAATAGTATTCAGGTATGATCTGAACAAGTTTTGAAAATTCAAAATCCGCAGTATCTTTAGAATTATCTAAAATTTTACCAGCATCAAAATTCAGTATAAGTCCATTGGACAATTTCCATTTAAGATTCCTAATGTACTCTCTGATTTGAGGATTTGTTAATTCAAAAATATTTTCTTTTGTGATGTTTTTCACATCGATTGTTTTGATTTCAATTTTCATAATATAAAACCTCCTTAAAATTTAAGCATAATCTTCGAGTGTTTCATCACACTCATCGAGGAATTCTTCAATATCATCATCTTCCTCATAAAAATTGAATCGTATCACATGTTTACCTCCGTATAAATTGACACTTTTGATCAGTATATTTTACCTCCTTTATTATTTGATCTTAAGCGTCATATAAATAATATACATATGAAATATAAAATAATAGAAAGGGGTATTATTATGCCAGAAAATGGAAACACTGCACAGATAGGTCTTCAGAAGATATTATCTACAGATATATCAAATATCGGTAAGAGTTTTATAGAAGAAATGTTTGCTGCATATCATGATAAAGAAACAAACAAATATTGTCCTGCTCCATTTGATCCAACGACTCCTGTTAAACTCAATCAGAGTTTGTATAAATGGTGTAAACATGAAGTAATAACTGATCTTGGAACACTCGTATTCAATAGATACCTTTTGGAGAAATATAATCTGATTCAACATACAGGATACTGGAATGAAATAATCAATGACAAGGGTCTTGGTAAATTAAATGTGTTTATCAACAACCTTTGTCTTGAAGATAAAATTACAACAACCGATCTTGGTAACTATATTGATGCTCGTGATCGTTTAGGTTTCTGGTGTGCTTCATTCCTTGGATGTTCCATCACGCCCGGTCTTATCCAACCTATGTATGATGTTAAGAAACGTAAAGATGAATTATTTAAACAATATCAAGAAGATCTTAATTCAGATAACCCTGTTACTCAGATTAAAGCATCTTCTGCTATTGAGAAAGAATTACTTGGAATGGTTAAAAACAATATGAGGCAGGATCCAGGTTGGGATATGTATGCTTCTGGTGTTAATAACTTTGATAACAACTACAAGACTATCAACGTCATGAGAGGTGCTGTATTTAATAACGTTACCAAGAAATATGATGTAGTTGAATCTTCACTGATGGAAGGTGTTAAGAAAAAAGATATCACAGCATTTGCAAACTCTGTTGTTGCTGGCGCTTACCCTTCAGCCGTTGGTACTGCTGATGCGGGTTATATGGCTAAGAAAATACTTGCACTTCTTCAATCTGCAAAAATTAATCCTGATCCAAAATCTAACTGTGGAACAACATCAACTATTCCGATTACGATACATCCAAAATATAAACAATACTTCTTGTACAGATACGTACAGAAAAACGGAAAACCGTTCTTAACTACTCTTGATAACATCGATGAGTTTGTTGGAAAACCAATCCGAATGTATTCACCTCAGTGTTGTTTGCAAGATGCAATATGTGCAAAATGTTCTGGTCAGTTATTCCGTAAGCTCGGAGTTACAGATATTGGTATGTTGACAACACAGATCACACAGAAACTTCTTAACCTGAAACTGAAATCAAAACACGACCTTTCACAGAATGCCGGAGATATTCCTAACAGACATATATTCCTTTCACCAGATGCTGAAAAGTATTTCCATGTAAAGGAATCAAACTTGTATAACAAGGTAACCATGAGAATGTTCATCCCACGTCTGTTGGAAGAGTTAGCTGGTTTCTACAGAGAAGCAACTTGTGTTGAAACTATGGGTTTATTCCCTGTTAAGTTCTATGACCAAAAAGGAAATGAAGTATTGTCAACGATGATGTCGATTCCTGCAGTATTATCATTCAACGTGTATTCTGATATTCAAGAAGATCCTGACAATTAT
>Ga0247609_10003292_pt1 | contig 16434 bp, 18 predicted proteins | sample 172DNAGHGlowgp2_FD_193487 | JGI IMG/M metagenome (GOLD analysis project Ga0247609, IMG submission 193487) | Sheep rumen microbial communities from Palmerston North, Manawatu-Wanganui, New Zealand - 1728 DNA GHGlow gp2 | ecosystem: Host-associated > Mammals > Digestive system > Stomach > Rumen ...
GCGAAAGCGAGTGCAAAGGTACAACAAATATAAATACCAACCAAATTTTTAAGAGAAAAAATTCCCAAAAACATGAAAGTTTTCGGGAATCGTTACAAAACAAGGCTCACACCTTATATAATATAATATAGATCACTCATAAATTTCTTCTATATCATTCATATCATCATCTTCTAACGCTTCGCCAACGACAGCGCACGGATTATATCCTTCTGGCATATCGAAAATAGCATTTTCGTTATATCCAAGTTGAAGATCACTATAAACTTTCTGCATATAAAGAGCGAAAATAGGCAAAGCACCTGAAGCACCCTGCCCCATTGCCATTGACTCAAAATGGATATCACGATCATCACCACCAACCCAACAAGCATTAACCAAAGTTGGTGTGATACCAACGAACCAAGCATCACTATTATTGTTTGTAGTTCCTGTTTTGCCACCTATTTCGCCTTTAAAACCATACCTGAAGCGTAAACGACTAGCTGTTCCCCCATCTACGACTCCACGCAACATAACAATCATCTTGTAAGCACTTTCTTCGCTTATCACTTCATTCATACGCGGTTGGAACTGGGCGATGATATTACCTTCATTATCTTCGATTCTTGTAACAAACATCAAAGCCGCACGAATACCATGATTTACAAATGCCGTATAAGCACTCGCCATTTCACCTACACTAATATCGCAAGGTCCAAGACATAACGACATGGAAGGATGAATTTCCGGATTACGGATACCATACTCATGTAGCAAATCTACAAAAGCCTGAGGATTGAGTTTGCTCATCAAATAAGCAGATATCCAGTTGTTCGATTGCTGAAGACCCCATTTCAGAGTGACCATCTCGCCATATCTGGCACGACTACCATTTCGTGGTGTCCACGGATGACCGGCCACCATATACGTTTGTTGCACATTTGGCGCCTCGTCGCAAGGCGAGAAACCATTCTCCATCGCCAATGAATATAAATAGGGTTTAATGGTAGAACCCACCTGACGACGACCGTCCATCACCATATCGTAAGCGAAATGGCCATAGTCTAATCCACCAACATACGCCTTAACATGGCCATTCTGAGGACAAACACTCACAAAGCCCGTACGCAAGAAGGTTTTATAGTACTTGATTGAATCCAATGGTGTCATGGTGGTATCAATCTCACCATGATAGGTAAATACCGACATACGGGTTGGCGTACGGAACGACCTCTGAATCTCAGCCTCAGAAGCGTGATTCTCACGCAGCACACGATAGCGTTCACATTGACGGATAGAGCGATTCAGAATCTGATCTACCTGCTGTTGTGTTAAGTTGTTAGAATAAGGTGCATTCGGTTTCCTTTTATTCTCAGCCGTAAAAGCAGGTTGCAGAAATTTCACGACATGCTGATAAGCAGCCTCTTCTGCATACTTCTGCATACGAGAATCGATAGTTGTATAAACTTTTAGACCATCAGTATAAATATTGTAGTTATCACCATTACGCTTCTTATTCTTGTTACACCAACCATACAAAGGATCAGTCTCCCAATTAATGGAGTCATTGTAATACTTCACCATATTCCATGATGGATAAAGCGCCTTTTCTGGTTTCTTGGCGGTAATATAACGACGAAGATACTCACGAAGATACACTGCCAATCCTTCTTTATGGTCGTTTACATGGAACTTCAGCTTCATCGGTTCCTTACTGTACTTATCATAGTCTTCTTGCGACAGGTAACCAGCCTTTACCATCTGGGCAAGCACTACATTACGGCGATCACGACTACGTTCCGGATTGCGAACAGGATTAAAATAAGAGGGATTCTTACAAAGGCCGACAAGTGTAGCAGACTCATTAACAGTCAAATCCTTTGGTTCCTTACTAAAGTAAGTATTTGCAGCAGTTTTGATGCCGACAGCATTATGAAGAAAATCAAAATAATTGAGATACATCGTAATGATCTCATCCTTCGTATAATTACGTTCCAACTTAACGGCGATCACCCACTCTATTGGTTTTTGCAGCAAGCGCTCTAATGTTGAGTTCGCATGCTCAGAGTACAATTGCTTTGCCAACTGTTGCGTAATCGTAGAACCACCACCGGCATTCTTCTGTCCCAGAATACCTCTTTTTACGATTGCACGCCCGAGGGCATAGAAATCAATACCAGAATGATCGTAGAAACGCACGTCCTCAGTGGCTACCAGAGCCTTGATGAGTGTAGGCGAGATTTTTGAATAGTCGACCATCACACGATTCTCCCGATTGTAGTTCCATGTACCAATCAGGCGCCCATCAGCCGAATAGATTTGTGTAGCGAAACGGTTTATGGGGTTCTGTAGGTCTTCAATAGGTGGCATATAACCAATCCATCCTTCATTTATGGCATAGAATGCTGCCGCACAACTGAAAAAAGTGACGAACAATAATGTCCACAAAAAATAGACAAATAGCTTTCTCATTTTCTAATTTTGGTTACTTTTTGTAATATCTTGGTGCAAAATTACTATTTTCTTTCAAATAATCGCACGGAAATAAGAAATATTGTGTAATTTTGCGGCAACAAATAAAAAGATTGGATGGAAAATCATAATTTTGTGACTATTGCCGACCTCACAAGAGAGAAAATTCTCTATATGATTGAGATGGCAGAAGAGTTCGAAAAGCACCCTAACAGGGAGCTTTTAAAAGGTAAAGTAGTGGCAACGCTCTTTTTCGAGCCTTCAACGCGTACTCGTCTCAGTTTTGAGACTGCCGCTAATCGTCTTGGTGCGAAAGTAATCGGTTTTGCCGACCCAAAGATTACGAGTGGCACCAAAGGAGAGACATTAAAGGATACAATCTTGATGGTGTCCAATTATGCCGATGTCATTGTGATGCGCCATTATATAGAAGGTGCAGCGCAGTATGCTTCCGAGGTAGCGCCCATTCCTATCGTCAATGCAGGCGATGGCGCCCATCAGCACCCCTCACAGTGTATGCTCGACCTCTACTCTATCTACAAGACCCAGGGCACGCTCGAGAACCTTAATATATATATGGTGGGAGATTTGAAGTACGGCCGTACGGTACATTCACTCTTAATGGCGATGCGTCACTTCAATCCGACCTTCCATTTCGTAGCGCCTAAAGAACTGGCGATGCCAAACGAATACAAAATCTACTGTAAGGAGCACGGCATTAAGTACCAGGAGCACACCGCTTTTAACGACAAGATTATTGCCGATGCCGACATCCTCTATATGACCCGTGTGCAGAAGGAGCGTTTCTCCGACTTAATGGAATACGAACGCGTTAAGAATGTGTATGTGCTCAACAACGACCTTCTTAAGAACGCTAAGCCCAATATGAAGATTCTGCACCCACTGCCCAGGGTTAACGAGATAGCCTACGAGGTAGACGACAACCCACACGCCTACTATATCCAGCAGGCTGGTAATGGTCTTTTTGCCCGCGAAGCCATCTTCTGCGATGTACTGGGCATCTCACTCGAAGAAGTACGTAACGATAAAACCATCATCCTATGAACAAGAAAGAAAGACTGGTAGCAGCCATTGAGCATGGCACCGTTATCGACCATATACCGGCAAATAAGACTTACCAAGTAGCTAGTTTGCTGGGGCTCTTTGATTTAAAAACACCCGTAACCATTGGTTTCAACTACCCATCGCAAAAGGTTGGTAGTAAGGGAATTATCAAAGTTTCAGATAAGTTTTTTACCGACGCAGAAATCTCTCGTCTTTCTGTCGTTGCGCCTAATGTAATTCTGAGCATTATCCGCGATTACGAGGTGGTAGAGAAGCGCAACGTGGTCACCCCTGATGAGATTAAGGGCATTGTAAAATGCAACAATCCAAAGTGCATTACCAACAATGAGCCCATGCCCACACACTTCCACGTAACCAATGGCATCCTGACGTGTCACTACTGCGAGAAGGAGCAAGACATTAACAAAGTAGAGTTAGTTTAAACACAATAAACCAGAACAATGAACAGAGACAACACAATTTTTGAGTTGATTGAGAAAGAGCATCAGCGCCAGCTGAAAGGCATCGAGCTGATTGCAAGTGAGAACTTTGTAAGCGACCAGGTCATGGAGGCCATGGGTTCTTACCTTACAAACAAGTATGCCGAGGGCTATCCTGGACACCGTTACTATGGCGGTTGCCAGGTAGTAGACGAGGTAGAGCAGCTTGCCATCGACCGCGTTTGCAAGCTGTTTGGTGCTGAGTATGCCAACGTGCAGCCCCACTCAGGTGCACAGGCTAATGCAGCAGTACTGTTGGCAGTATTGAAGCCAGGCGACACATTCATGGGCTTGAACCTTGACCACGGTGGCCACCTTTCACACGGTTCACACGTCAACACCTCTGGTATTATCTACAATCCTATCGGCTACAACCTGAATAAGGAGACTGGTCGTGTAGATTACGATGAGATGGAGCAGTTGGCCCTTGAGCACAAGCCCAAGCTGATTATCGGTGGTGGTAGTGCTTACAGCCGCGAGTGGGATTACAAGCGTATGCGCGAGATTGCCGATAAAGTTGGTGCATTGCTGATGATCGATATGGCTCACCCTGCTGGTCTGATCGCCGCAGGCTTGCTTGAGAACCCTGTAAAGTATGCCCATATCGTTACCTCTACGACCCACAAGACGCTTCGCGGTCCTCGTGGCGGTATCATCCTGATGGGTAAGGACTTCGAGAATCCTTGGGGTCTGAAGACACCAAAGGGCGTTACCAAGATGATGAGCCAGTTGCTGAATTCAGCTGTCTTCCCCGGTCAGCAGGGTGGTCCTTTGGAGCACGTGATTGCCGCTAAGGCTGTTGCTTTCGGTGAGGCACTTCAGCCCGAGTTCAAGGAGTGGGCTAAGCAGGTTCAGAAGAATGCCAAGGTTCTGGCCGAGGAACTTGTAAAGCGTGGCTTCGGCATCGTCAGTGGTGGTACTGATAACCACTCTATGCTGGTTGACCTCCGTTCTAAGTACCCCGATCTGACTGGTAAGGTAGCCGAGAATGCACTCGTTGCTGCTGACATCACCGTTAACAAGAACATGGTTCCATTCGATAGCCGCAGTGCCTTCCAGACCTCAGGTATCCGTCTCGGAACACCTGCTATCACCACACGTGGTGCCAAGGAGGATCTGATGATTCAGATTGCAGCCTGGATCGAGGAAGTGCTCAATGATCCTGAAAACGAGCAGGTGATTGCTTCTGTTCGTGCGCGCGTCAACGAGAAGATGAAGGACTATCCACTCTTCGCCTATTAAAAAATAAGCCCCTGCCGATTGGCAGGGGTTTTATTTTTCATCGAAGTTCTTTATCAAAGTGATTGATCGCTTGTCTGTACAAGTGATTTCTTGTGTTTCCGCCAAGAATACTATGATTACGATTCGTGTACACCAGCTGACGGAAATCTTTATCAGCCTGTACCAAAGCCTCCACATATTCAGCCGTGTTTTGATAATGCACATTATCGTCTGCCAGACCGTGTATGAGCAGTAGCGCACCGTTCAGAGACATTGCTTTTTCTATCGGGTTCGCCTCATAGCCCTTTGGATTCTCCTGAGGTGTACGCATATAGCGCTCTGTATAGATAGAATCATAGAATCGCCAGTCTGTTGGCGGTGCGATAGCCACACCGGCCTTAAACACCGGGCGACCTTCCGACATCGACATCAGCGTGTTCCAGCCACCATAGCTCCAACCCCAGATACCGATCCGGTCTTTGTCTACATAGCTCTGCTTGCCTAGCCAGATAGCCGTTTCCACTTGGTCACGAGCCTCAAGTTCACCCAGTCGCAGATAGGTACACTTCTCAAATTCTGCGCCTCGGCCACCAGTACCACGATTGTCTACACACACGCAGATATAGCCTTTCTGACAGAGATACTGCTCCAGGAGCGCACCATTGCGATTCATACCGATATGCCACATGTTCAGCACCTTCTGACTGCCAGGACCACCATACTGATACATAATCACCGGATATTTCTTCGAAGGATCAAAGTCTGCTGGCTTTATCATCCAGCCGTTCAGTGTGATGCCCTCCGATGTGGTCAACGTAAAGAACTCCTTCTTACCCAACTCGTAGGCCGAAAGTTTCTCTAGCAGCTCATGATTGTCGAGCAGGGTAGCCAACTCCTTACCGTTATTCTGGCAAATCGTATACTGAGCGGGATGATTAATGTCGCTCCAGATATTGATGTAGTATTTCAGATTCTTGCTGAAAATAGCCTCGTTCCATCCTGCTTTCTTCGATAGCGTCTCTATCTTACCGTTCTGATGAGCCACCATCACCTGCTGCTCTGTTGCACCAGTAGGGTTAGCGGCAAAATAAGTATCGCCCGTCTTCTCGTCGTAGCCGTAAACAGTGTTTACCACATACTTGTCGTTCACAATCTGTCGCAACAGCTGACCGTTCAGGTTATAGAGATACAGATGGTTATAACCGTCGCGCTCACTGGGCAGCAGGATATGATTCTCTGTTATCTGCACATCGTCGAGCACTTCCTCCTTGATGTACTTCTCTACTTTGTCCTCGATAGCCAGCTTACACACCGTCGACAGCGGATTTGCCATATAGATACGCAACTGGTCCTGATGGCGATTCATCGTAAAGACAGCGATTTTCGTTGGGTCGCTGGTCGCTTTGATACGTGGGATATAGCCGTCGGCATCCAGTGGAACGTCGATTTTGCGTGTCTGGCGACTCTGGATATCAAAGCTGTGCACACTTACCTTTGAGTTCACCTCTCCAGGCACGGGATATTTATAGGTATAGTCGCCAATCGTGTATTGTTTAACCGCACTCTCGTCGTAGCGAATCCAAATTAACTGCTTAGAGTCGGCCGAGAATACCATCGACGAGTTGGTAGTAAATTCCTCCTCATACACCCAGTCTGGAATACCATTGATAATCTCGTTGCGCTTACCGTCCTTCGTGACCTGACTCTCGGCATTGTCATACAGCAACTTCACCAGATAGATGTTATTCTCGCGCACAAAGGCTATCAGGTTACCGTCGGGCGAGAAAACAGGCGTTTGCTGAGCCCCACCCTCCGATAGCGGCTCCAGTTTGTTGTTGCGCACGCTATATATATAATAGGTGGCAGTATTCGAACGGCGATAAATCGATTTCGTATTCGTCTGAATCAGCAGTCGGCTACCGTCTGGACTGATGATATAGCCGTCTATCCGGCCGATGCTGGCACCTCGGGCTGTGGTCGCATCGAAGAGCACACCCGTCTGTTTGCCTGTACGGAAGGCATACGTCAGAATCTGCTTACCATTATCACTCATCTGTGCGTACGACTCACCATCAGCCATCGATTGAACCTCACTGATGGTCTGACTCCGGAATTCGCCCTTAGTGATGGCCCTCAGGCTCAGTTTCTCTCCAGCTGTCACACTCATAGCCGTAGCCATCAGCATACCCAGCGTTAGTAATCTCAATTTCTTCATATCTTTTTCTTAATTTTCGCTTTTATCGTGCAAAGATAAGCATTTTTTCTCTAACTTTGCAAACTGATGGAATTAAATAAAGTGAATACGCCCCATTATCGCGACTATGGCACCTGGATTCGCCAGCAGTTCCCCTTTCGCGTGCAGAAGATTTCGGTCGATGCCGGCTTCAGCTGTCCCAATCGCGACGGACGCATCTCCACGGGCGGTTGTATCTATTGCGACAACCGCACCTTCAATCCCTCCTACTGTCAGCGCCACCAGAGTATAACAGCACAGCTAGAGGCAGGCAAGCAGTTCTTTGCCCGCAAATATCCCGATATGAAATATCTGGCTTATTTCCAGGCTTTCACCAATACCTACGCCCCGCTCCATCAGTTGCAGTCGCTTTACCAGGAGGCCCTCAGCGTACCCGATATCGTAGGCATCGTGATAGGCACGCGCCCTGACTGCGTGAGCGATGAACTGCTCAATTACCTCAGCGAACTCAGCCATAAAACTTTCGTGCTCGTGGAGTATGGTATCGAGAGTGCCAACGATGCGACCCTACAGCGTATCAATCGCGGACATACCTTCGCCCAAGCCCAAGACGCTGTTCTCCGTACCCATCAGCGCGGCCTGCTTACAGGCGCACATATCATCTTCGGACTCCCCGGCGAAGACGAGACAGAAATCCTCCGCCAAGCCCCTATTCTATCCGCGCTGCCACTCGACATCCTGAAAATCCATCAGATGCAAGTCATCAAGGGCACCCCCTTAGCCGAGTTATACGCCCAACAGCAATTGCATGTATTCAGTATCGACGAATACATCCGTCTGCTCGCTAATTATATTCAGTATCTTAGAAAAGATTTAGTGCTCGAAAGGTTCGTGTCCCAATCACCAAAAGAATTGTTGATTGCACCTAGTTGGGGACTGAAGAATTACGAATTTACGAATTTGTTTGTGAATTATCTACGCACAAACCAGATTTACCAGGGAAGCCGTTACTTAAAGTCTGAGTAATCATTGATGCCCAGCAGCTCAGCTATCGTCAGGTTCTTATGCTTATCCATAAACTGGGTGACCGTCTGCGTGTAGGACGTGTCAAACACCTGCTTGCCCATCGCCTGGTTGACGATCCATTGTATCTTACCGATGTGTATATCTCTCACATATTGTGAACCGATACTGTCCGATGAAGGTATAGGATACAAACTCAACAGGTAGAAGCAAATACAGTCGGGCACCACGTATTGCCTGTTCATCATCCTCAGCTGATGACTGGTGTAGCCATATTCCTGCTTCTGATACAAAGCATAATCCTCACCCAGATACTTGTCGAGACAGATACCAATCGTGTTATTACCGACGATGATACTCTGATCGAGCGAACCTATCTGTGCATAGACTTCCGGTATTTCCAGACTTGGTATGTGTTCTTTCAGGAATTTAAAGCCGTTTGTCAGGTCCTGGTTGATATCGTCCATATTGGCATACTGCAGTTCGGCTTCCGAAATGAGTGCCTGCAGGGCCGAGTCCTGATAAAAGCGCAGAAATGTCTTGTTGATTTCCTGATCGTCTACCTTACCGATTTTCAACACATCCTCTATCAACGTTCTGGTTTGCATGGGATAAATCGTATTCATCTGCTGCAAGGCCGAGAAGTCGCCAGTGGTCAGATACAAGCTCTGCACACGGTCGTAACGGTTTACGACGATCTTGCCGTCTTCGTCAGAAGACGTAAACTGCCATTCGCAGCCAATACAGCTGAGCATGACAATAAAAAGAAGGTAGTATATCTTACGAATGTTCAAGAGCTATTTGCATTATATATGTTAAAAATCGATGCAAATATACTAAAATATATTGTAAAAACCAAATTTTAACCTAAAAAGTTTAAAAATTCGTATAAAAAACGGCACATTTTTGTTTATTTGTGTAAAAATCGCCTCTTGTTTCGCCGATTTTGAGTACTTTTGTGACTGCTAAAACAAATTAGATATGAAAAGAATACTATGCACTTTTGCGCTCCTCGCGTGTATCGCTTCAGTAGTGAGCGCCCAACAAGTTGTGAATGTCAGTGTGAGCAATTCCTCGAAGACTGCACGCACCGACCAACCCGTTATCCTTTCGTTGAAGGCTTATGGCGATGTCCGTTCTGCCCTGGTTACCACCGATGGCAACGAGATACCCTGTCAGCTCGACGATATCGACCAAGACGACACCTTCGACGAACTCTGTTTCTTGGCCGATCTGAAAGGCAAGGAAACGAAGCAGTATCAGGTGACGCTTTATGCCGACGGTGAGCCCCGCCCCTATCCCGCTCGCGTGTTTGCCGAGATGTTGGTTCGCAATGATAAGGTAAAGGAGAAGAACCGCCACAATAATTTCATCGAGAGCATTACGGCCCGAGGTGATTGCGCCAACTCTTACAATATCCAGCACCATCACGGTGTCGATTTCGAGAGCGAGCTAAACGGTATTCGCATCTACTTCGACAAGCGCCAGACGCTCGACCTCTACGGCAAGTTCCAGAAGCGCCTCGAACTGAAAGAAACCCAGTTCTATACCTCTAAGGAGCAGAAGGCAGAGGGCTATGGCGACGATGTACTGTGGGTAGGCAACACCTTTGGTCTTGGTGCTTTCCGAGGTTGGGACGGCAAGGAGCCTACGATGATCGACCCTGTTCGCAGTCGTACCCAACGTATCATCTCTTACGGTCCGCTGCGCACCATCGTTGAACTTTACGACCGCGGTTGGCAGAAGTTGAATATGACCATCCGCTATACCCAGTATGCAGGCCATCGCGATACCGATGTCGATGTCTACTTCAATAAGCCCGTAGGCGATTACCTATTCTCTACAGGTATCATCAATGTCAAGGAGTCGGAAGAGTTCTCCGACCATCAGGGTCTGCGCGCCTGCTGGGGTACCGACTGGCCCTCCAGCGATCATGAGAACTTCAAGCCCGAGACCGTTGGCTTGGGTATCTACATTCCCCAGGCCTATATCAAGAGCGAAGAACCTGCCAATAAAGACAATTATGCGTTCGTGGTTGGCACCACCGGTAACCACCTCAGTTATAAGGTGATCTACTGTTCTGCCAACGAAACCTTCGGCTATCATTCAGCCAAGGAGTGGTTCAGTTTCTTGAAAGACTGGAGAAAAGCGTTAGAGCAGCCTATTCAGGTAAGCTACTAAACACCTTTCTGCCTTTTGCGTAATACTGCCAGAGCAGGGAAAAGTCCTTTCGCTCTGGTATTTTTTTGAGTTGTCTCGAAGCCTGTATCTCGCGGCGGTCGCCCTCAAAATCCTTGCGCCACTGCTTAAAGGCCTTTCTCGCACGGTATATCGCCTTAAAGTCACCCAGGTTGCGCTTCAGGATCAGCATCTCCCACGCAGCCAGATAGTCCAGGAACCAGCGCCAGCGCATCACGCCCCTCAGTTCCTCCTCGGGCAGGCACTTATAGAGCATCGTCAGGTTATTGCGGAAGTTCAGATAGGTCTTCATCGGATTACCCTTCGGCAGTGTACCGCCGCCTACGTGATACACCTTACTCTCCGGGATACATACGATTCTGCGGCCACGAATACGCAAGCGCCAACATAAGTCTATCTCCTCGTTGTGTGCAAAGAAGCGCGCGTCGAGTCCGTTTACCGTCCAGTAGTCTTTCGCACGAATCATCAGGGCCGCACCCGTCGCCCAGAGGATATCCGCCACGGTATCATACTGTCCCCCATCCGCTTCTACCGTTTCAAAGATACGGCCTCTACAAAAAGGGTAACCGTATTTATCGAGATAGCCGCCACAAGCCCCCGCATACTCATAACGCTGACGCTCAAAGATCGAGAGCAGCTTCGGCTGACAAGCAGCTACGTCGGCGTGCCCGTCCATATAGGCGATCATCGGTGTGAGCCAGTGGGACGTCACTTCGATGTCAGAGTTCAGCAGCAGGTAGTACTCGGCCTCTATCTGTTTTAAGGCCTTGTTATACCCCTCGGCAAAGCCCCAGTTTTTCTCCAGCTGAATCAGCTTTACCTCAGGAAACTGTGCCCTCAGCATCGCCATCGACTGGTCTGTCGAGGCATTATCGGCCACGTAAACCGTCGCCTCGTCCTTTGAGTTTTGTATCACCGAGGGCAGATACTGTTCCAGCATCTTCTGCCCGTTCCAGTTCAGAATTACGATTGCTACTTTCTCCATGTCTCGCGCGTACCTTATTTATAATATAGAGGCTCTCAGCGACTGCTTATCGGGAGTCAGTTCGCCCAGCCTTACCTTTACCAATTGATTATCGAGCGCCGCATTCGCATCCTTAGCCGACAGTTCTACGCGGATATAATTCTTTGTAAAGCCGTGCATCATCCTGCCGCGTGTCGCCTTCTCGAAGAGTACCTCAGCTTCCTGTCCGATATGCTGCTGATAAAAGGCGATGGTCTTTTCGTCCGAAAGATCCAGCAGTCGCTTGGCGCGCAGTTTCTTGTCCTTCTCACTTACCACGTAGGGAATGCTCAGTGCCGATGTGCCGGGGCGCTCAGAGTATGGGAACACGTGCAGCTGCGTCACGTCGAGACCATTCAGGAAGTCGTATGTCTCTTCGAAACACTCGGGCGTTTCGCCTCTGCAACCTACCATCACGTCTACCCCGATAAAAGCTTCTGGCATCAACTCTTTGATGCGATGTATCTTATCGGCAAACAACTGTCGGTCGTAGTGGCGGTGCATCAGCTTCAATACCGTGTCGCTGCCACTCTGCAGGGGGATGTGGAAGTGGGGCATAAAAGCCCTGCTCTGGGCACAGTATTCGATGAGCTCGTCTGACAGCAGATCAGGCTCCAGCGAACTGATGCGATAGCGACGGATAGGCTCCACCGCGTCGAGCGCCTTTACCAGGTCGATAAACTTTTCACCCGTCGTCTTGCCAAAGTCACCGATGTTCACACCCGTCAGCACGATTTCCTTGCCGCCCTCACGTGCCGCCTCTTCCGCCTGACTTACCAGCGAGGCGATCGTCGGATTGCGCGAAAAACCTCTGGCATACGGAATGGTGCAGTACGTGCAGAAGTAATCACAGCCATCCTGTACCTTTAAGAAAAAGCGCGTACGGTTACCGCGCGAGCACGAAGGCGCAAAACTCTTAATATCCTTTGTCTTCTGTATAAAATAAGGTGTATGGTCGCCCGACCATGCATCACTTAAGAACTGCACCAGGTTCGCCTTCTCGTTCGAGCCCAGCACCAGACTAACGCCCTCTATCTTGGCTACCTCTTCTGCCTCTAGTTGGGCATAGCAACCCGTTACCACCACAAAGGCACCCGGGTTCTCCCTCACCATGCGATGAATAATCTGGCGGCACTTCTTGTCGGCCACTTCCGTTACCGAACAAGTATTAATCAGGCAAATATCCGCTTTCTCACCTTTCTGTACCGTGCGCACGCCTAATTCCTGGAGCATTTTGCCAAAAGTAGACGTCTCCGAGAAGTTCAGTTTGCACCCCAGTGTATAGTAGGCAGCCGTTTTGCCTTGAAAAGAAGAAGTATCTATCATTTTTTCCTTGTTGTTTGCGGGCACAAAGGTACTGCTTTTTATTCAAAAAACACCAATTTTTAGCAAAAATCAGATAAGTGGCAAAAAAACACCATTTTTTAACACTTTGTAAGTGCCTGATTATCAGCACTTTGCCAAAAAGTTACAAAAATGCCCTAAAAAAAATCGAAAAAAATGATACGTTGTATTAAAATAATGCGTAACTTTGCAGCGGTTTTAATAAACAAATGATTGTTTTACAGATTTAAAAGCTTAGAAAAAATGAAGAAATTAGTATTTATGTTCGTAGCAGTTGCTGCTATCTCTTTCGCATCATGTGGTAACAAGGCTCAGGCTCCTGTACAGGACACTGACTCTATCGCTGAGGTAGTTGATAGCGTAGTTGACAGCATGGCTGTTGATTCAGTTGCAACCGATTCAGTTGCTCAGTAATTTACGAACAATTGAGAGAGATGAAGACCGCCAGACGAGAGTCTAGCGGTCTTTCTTTTTGTGCCCTATTTATAATATAAACACCATGTGGAAGACCTTCAAGAGATGTTTCCTTAGAACGCACTTTTCGACCATACATATCATAAACGTCTGAAGACTCATATATTTTCGTCGCATTAATAATTGTTGATTGATCACGTTTAACAAAAGCCTTCAAACGACATTGGTTCAGAACTATTGTCTTCATATGGAATGCTATAATGATTTCGGCTCTAAATATATATCATTTTCTTCAATTTTGCAAGTTTATTGCATAAAATATATACTTTTTTATGCAGTACAGCATACAAAATGCACAAAATAAGCCATATATCCTTTTAGAAAAAGCCCATTTATATACTGGTTATTCTTCGTGAATCAAATGAACGTCGCACTGCGGGAATGGGATGGTGATGCCGGCAGCGGTAAGGGTATCGTAAATTACCTCCTTGGCACGATCTACGTAGCCGATGCGCTCTGCTACCAGCACGTACTGCTTCACGTTGACGTCGACAGAACTGTCGCTCATGTTGCCAACGACCACATTGATGCCGTATTTGGAATCCACAATCTCGCGGCCGTACTGATCCTTGGTACGCATCTTCTGCATACCCTCTACGAGCACCTCGCGTACGCGTTTGATATCGGTACCGTAGGCCACGCCTACAGTAATGACGGTCAGCTCATACGAGTTGTTGCGCGTCAGGAGCCAGAAGAACCCCAGCACAACCACCTGAATGATGCAGACAACCACCAACAGGATATTTTCGCCCTTACTGGTTAGATGCTGGAAGAACTTTTCATCATTATCTTCTTCAGAAGCATTTTCATCGAGATCGCTTTCTTCAATACTTTCATTCAATTCTGTAAGACTGTACTGTCCGCGCAAGTCGACCTTGGTCTTATTCCAGTAATAGCCGGGATTCGCCAGAATTTCCAAGAACGGTGTCTGACAGATGAACGTCGAGTGAGTCGTTGCGGTACCGCAGACTGTCTGGTACGATTTCCACCTCTATCTCCTTCATTATCGGAGGCAGTCGGCGCAGAGCCTCAATCAGTCGGGCATTGCGGTCAATCTCGTAGTTCAGGCTGCCAACGATGTGGTCATACGGCCTGCGATCGCTGCTGAAGTCCTTATAATTGGCCGTCACCTTTTTCAGGGCGTAGGCCAGGTCGAACGTCATCTCCTACTCTTGCGTATAGAGCAGAATTGAGAGCTCGTTCGACTCGGTGACGACGTCAATCATACGTTGATGCTGACGCTCATAATCGTCGTTAAAGCGCTGCTGCGCCTCTGCACGCTGTTGAAAGGCCGTTTGCAGTTCCGAGCAAAGGTCTTTTAGTGTATTCGTCAACGAATGACCGCTCACGACAGCCCAGAGCGGAACGGCGCATACACAAAGTGTAAGGATGAGTGTCAGTAGTTTCTTCTTCATCGTTTTATTAGTTTTCTTTTCTATAGCTAAAGCAATCGTCCCGAGGTTACACGCCCCGGGACGATAAAGTCATAATAAATAATGTTGCTCTACAGCAGTGTTATTATTGTTATGATTTAAAAATGCTTGTTATGCCTCAGCGGGAGCGTCGATAGCCTCGAGAGCCTCTGCCTCGTCAGCAGCTTCAGCAGCCTCAACCTCGTCGGCAGCAGCTTTCTTGGCATCAGCAGCAGCCTTGATAGCAGCCTCAGCCTCGGCAGCAGCCTTCAGCTCAGCAGCGTTCTCAGCAACAACCTTTACAGGAATCTCTACGGTTACCTCCTTGTGGAAGTGAACGAGAGCTGCATAGTCGCCAACCTTCTTAGCATCCTTCATGGTGATGATCTTACGATCAACCTCCTTACCAAGCTTAGCAAGCTCCTCGGCTACCTGAGCAGCACCTACAGAACCATAAAGCTGACCTGTAGCACTTACCTTAGCAGCAATCTCGAGAGCTACGCCATTAAGCTGGGCAGCCTTCTCCTCGGCAGCAGCCTTCAGAGCAGCCAGCTTGTGAGCCTGCTGCTTCAGGTTCTCTGCGAGAATCTTCTTTGCTGATGGAGATGCAATAACACCCTTTCCCTGAGGAATAAGGTAGTTACGACCATAACCTGACTTAACGTTTACAATATCGTTCTTGAATCCCAGACCGATAATATCTTCTTTCAGTATAATTTCCATAATCTTGCGTCCTCCTCTTTAATTATTTCATCAAATCGGCTACGTAAGGCAGCAATGCAATCTGGCGGGCACGCTTAACGGCCTGAGCCACACGACGCTGATACTTCAGAGATGTGCCTGTGATACGACGGGGAAGAATCTTACCCTGCTCGTTAAGGAACTTCTTCAAGAACTCGGGATCCTTGTAGTCAATGTACTTGATACCGCTCTTCTTGAAACGGCAATACTTCTTCTTCTTTGTGTCGATAGAAGGAGCTGTCAAATAACGGATTTCACTCTGTTCTGCCATAGTTTAAGCCTCCTCTTTTTTACCAAGCTTGTTGCGACGCTTTTCAGCATACTCAGCAGCATACTTGTCAAGTTTAACTGTCTGGAAACGAATGACTTTCTCGTCACGACGGAAAGCGGTCTCCAATGTCTTAATCACTGATGGCTCAGCCTTGAACTCTATCAGGCAGTAGAAACCTGTAGACTTCTTCTGAATAGCATAAGCCATCTTCTTCAATCCCCAGGCCTCTTCGTTGAGAATCTCTGCACCCTTATCGGTGAGAACCTTCTTGAATTTTGCGGCCGTTTCCTTCATCTGCTCATCAGACAAAACGGGAGTTAAAATGAAAACGGTTTCGTATTGATTCATACTACTTAATAAATAAAAAATTAATAATGTTTGCTTAAAGCGGGTGCAAAGGTACTAATTTTTGTTGAGAGTGGACAGCTTATTGTTTATAGCCATGACTACTTTTAAGAATATTTAATACTTTTCACGCTTTTTCTGCTGTCGAGCGTGGAAATAGATACCGAAAAGTATCATGAACAAACCGC
>Ga0247609_10003293_pt1 | contig 16431 bp, 16 predicted proteins | sample 172DNAGHGlowgp2_FD_193487 | JGI IMG/M metagenome (GOLD analysis project Ga0247609, IMG submission 193487) | Sheep rumen microbial communities from Palmerston North, Manawatu-Wanganui, New Zealand - 1728 DNA GHGlow gp2 | ecosystem: Host-associated > Mammals > Digestive system > Stomach > Rumen ...
TTTTTTCAGCGAATCAAGAATTACCGTCACGTTGCCACGCGCTTCGACAAATTGGCTCTTTGCTTTGAGAATTTCGTTTTACTTGCTTCTTGTGTTATTCACTTTTAATTTACCAACAACCCCTAGTTGGCAAGCGGAATCGTAAGCGTGAAGGTCGTGCCCTTGCCCGGTTCGCTGTCGACGGAAATGCTTATCCCGTGGCTGTCGGCAATCCACTTGGCGATTGACAAGCCGAGCCCGCTGCCGTTCGCCTCGCTGACCAAATCCTCGCTGTCGATACGGAAGAAGCGGTCGAAGATTTTTTTCTGATTCTCCGGCGCAATGCCGATGCCCGAATCCGAAACGGCAAGCAAAATTTTATCGCCGTCCCGCGCAGAGGAAACGCTGATCTTGCCGCCTTCGGGGGTGTACTTGACGGCGTTGTCCAAAAAAATTCTCATCATCTGCCGAATCGTCGTTTCGTCGCCAAAAATCTTCGCGGGGTCGTTTTTGAGCAATTCAACCGTGTGCGTCTTGACGACGGTTTTCATTTTGCTCATCACGTCGCCGACGATGTCGTCCAAGTCCAAATTTTTTTTGTTGAGCTTTTGGCGGTGTTGGTCGGTGCGCGAAAGGAACAGCAGATTTTCAAGCAAGGCTTGCATATTTTGCGCTTCGGAGCCGATGACTTTGAGATTTTCCTTTAGGAGAGCTTCGTCCGCCGTGCCGTAGGTTTCGATGAATTCAATGTAGCCCTTAATAACGGCGGCGGGCGTGCGCAATTCGTGGGAGGCGTCGGAGACGAATTGCTTTTGCCTGTTTATGCCTACTTGCAGGCGGTCGAACATATCGTTGAGCGTTTTTGCCAATTCGTTTAGTTCGTCGTCGGCGGTGCCCGGCGATATGCGCCCTTCCATTTTCTCAAAGGCGATTTCGCGCGCCAATTCGTTCATGGTTTTAATCGGCGTCAAGACGCGACGGCTTACCATTCGTCCGAAAATCAGCGCGCCGATAATGCCCAAAACGTCCAGCGCAAACAGTAACTTTTCCAAGTCGGCGAACAGGTTCAGCTCTGACGTTATCGTTCGGAAAAAATATAACGTGACGGTTTCGCCGTCGTGCGTGTATTCCATTTCGGTGCGATAAATCCATGCCGAGCCGATTCGCGCCATTTGAAATTCGTCGTCGGCAAAAAACGGCGGATTCTTTAAGCGTCCTTTGTCGAACATCTCCGGCGACGGATAGTTTTCGTCGGTGTCGATAAAAACTTCGCCGTCTTCGTCGACGACCCTGAGCACCACGCCCGTAACCAGTGCGCCGCGAAAGGAATTCGGGTTGAACGTGCTGTAATTTGACTCCAGTTCCTCCAAGACCAGCCGAATGCGCTCCATACTGAGCCGAAGCGACTTTTCGGCGGGGTTGTAAAGCGAATTCATGACGCCCAGCCACATTACCGCGTTGATAATTATCAGCAACAAAATAAAACACGCCGCATAAGCGAGAGTTATTTTCGTGGAAATCCCAAAGCCGTTAATCTTGCGTGTGACTTTTTCAATGACGCTCATGAGTTGTTCTCCTGTGCCGGCTATAAAAAAATGCCTCCCCGCGAAATTAATTAGGGAGGCTCTTGTCGGATGTTCAACGCGATTTTAAGCGCACGACGGTGATTCGCGGGTCGGAGCCGCGTTCGAGCTCCATAGTCATGAACGAACCGCGAGTATCGTCGCGCGGACGCGAGGCGCTGCCGGGATTCAAGATAATCGGCGGCCCCATAAGGTATTCGACAATGTGCGTGTGGCCGTAAACCGCAATGTCCGCGTTTTGCGACTCCGCCGCCTCCATTATATATTCCTGCGTGTAGCGCACGCCGTAATTGTGTCCGTGGGTGATAAAAATTCTGTGGTCTGTTGCCTCAATGATTCTTTCGTAGCAAATATTTCCGGTCGGCCAATCGCAGTTGCCCGCCACGCCATGAACCGGAACGTCAACCAATGATTGCAAATACTCCGCGTCGGGCGTACAGTCGCCCATGTGGAGCCACATATCCATATTCTGCGCGATACTTACTGCTTGATCAATCGACGACCAATTTCCGTGAGTGTCGCTTATAAGTCCAATCTTCACGGCAGGTGCCGCGCTTAATTTTGCGCGACTCTCCTCCTTTCGTCTGTAATACGTTTCAAGAAAATTTCTGTCGCCAAGAAAATTTCTGTCGCAATATCGAAATCATCTCCTTGAGTGCCGCGCCGCGATGGCTGATTTGATTTTTTTCGGCGCGGGAAATTTGCGCCATTGTTCGGTTGGCGTCAATGTAAAAGTAGGGGTCGTAACCGAAGCCGCCGTTGCCTTGCGCGGCGGTTTTAATGGTGCCGGCGATTTTGCCCTGCGTGAGGATTTGGGTGCCGTCGGTGTCGACGAAGACGAGCGCGCAACGATAAGCCGCCTTTGATTGCGTTGCGCCGATTTTGCCGAGTTCGTCGAGGAGCTTTTGATTATTTGTGGCGTCGTCGGCGTGATAACCTGCGAAGCGCGCGGAATGAACGCCGGGCAGTCCGCCAAGCGCGTCGACTTCGAGACCCGAATCGTCGGCGAGACAGGCGAGCCCCGTGCGTGCGGCGAAGAATTTTGCCTTGATAAGCGCGTTGTCTTCAAAGGTCGCGCCGTCCTCAATGGCGTCGGGCAGTTCGGGGAATTCGGCGAGCGACAAAATTTCGACGGGCAACACTTGCAGGGCGAGGCGCATTTCTTTGATTTTATCCGAGTTCTTCGACGCGAGTACGATTTTTTTCATCAGCCAACCCTCCCGACACGCCATACCAGTTCCCTGCCGAGCGCGTCCTTTTGCAACGAGATTAATTCGGCAATGCCGCAAGATGCCAAGTCCAACAGCTCATTGAGTTGCGCGCGCGTGAAGGGCTTGTGTTCAGCGGTTATCTGCACTTCGACAAGTTCGCCCGCGCCCGTCATGACGACGTTGCAATCCGCCGCCGCCGCCGAATCTTCCGCGTAGCACAGGTCAAGGATTTTGTCGCCGTCCTTGTCAATGCCCGCCGAGATCGCCGCGACGAAGTCCGTGACGGGGAAGGTGCCGCCGACTTGATAAATCATTTCGCAAGCTTCGACCAAAGCAACAAATGCCCCGGTTATCGACGCCGTGCGCGTGCCGCCGTCAGCCTGCAAAACGTCGCAGTCAACGATTATGGTGCGTTCGCCTATCGCCGTCAAATCCGTCACCGCACGCAACGCCCGACCGATAAGCCGCTGAATTTCCATCGTCCTGCCGCTTAGTTTTGAACGTTCACGCGGGACGCGCTCCGCCGCCGCGCCCGGCAGCATCGAATATTCCGCGTTGAGCCAGCCCGTGCCCGTGCCCTTGAGGAAATGCGGAACGCGGTCTTCAATCGTTGCGGCGCACAGGACTTTCGTGTTACCGACTTCAATCAGTGCCGAGCCCGCAGGATAATTTTGCGCCCGCCGCTCTATGAAAACTTCGCGCATTTCGTCCGCCTGCCGTCTGCTCAATCTCAAATCATCACCTCCCCGAAATTTGTTTAAAATAGCTAAGCTATTGTACACAAAAAATTTTTTCACCGCAATGTTTTCGCAAAATTTTGTTCACGCCGTGATTGACGAGTTTTGGACGCTGTTGTAAAATTTCCCGCAGAATTCAAATGGGACGGTGTATTGAAATGACAATGTATTCGTGGGCGTTTTTCGCCGCGCTGACGGTTTCATTGGTCGTGATGCCAGCGGTGATTTTGCTTGCAGATAAGACCGGGGCAATGGACGCTCCCAACGCTCGAAAAGTTCATACAAAACCAATACCGCGAATCGGCGGGCTGGGCATTTACGCGGGCTTCATGGCGGCAGTAGTCTTCGTCGCGGTGAAGTTCGGACTTGACGGCGAACAGCTTAAAGAAACAATCGGATTGATAGTATCGGGCAGTTTAATCGTCGCGCTCGGCTTGGTCGACGATTACAAAAACTTGCCCGCCAAAATAAAATTGCTCGGACAAATCTGCGCGGCGGCGGTGTTGGTCATCGGCTTCGACGTGCGAATCGATTTCGTGACGGATCCCTTCGGCGATTACATTTACCTTGAATGGTTCGCGATACCGGCGACGATGTTTTGGTTGGTCGGCTTGACGAACACGGTCAACTTGATTGACGGACTCGACGGACTGGCGGCTGGCGTCGCGGCGATAGCGTCGTTCACAATCCTGCTTATCGCGCTCGAACAGAATTTTGTCTTGGTTGCGGTGCTGACGGCGGCATTGGCGGGCGCGGCGGTCGGCTTCCTCAAATACAACTTTCACCCCGCCGAAATCTTCATGGGCGACACGGGCTCGATGTTCTTGGGCTTCATGCTTGCGGGCATTTCCGTCACGGGTGCAGTCAAATCCGTTGCGGCAATCGCGTTAATCGTCCCGATATTCGCGCTTGGCTTGCCGATACTCGACACGACGTTTGCTATCATAAGACGCGTGCGCGGCGGCGTCCCGATTTTCAAGCCCGACAAAGGACATCTGCACCACAGGCTTTTGAGCGTCGGTTTCACGCAACGGCAGGCTGTCTTGCTCATGTACGTGATAAGTGCGCTGTTCGGCTTGAGCGCGATTGCCTTGACGGAAGTCAGTTGCCAAATCGCGGCGGTGATTCTTTTGCTCGTCGTTGCAGCGATAATCTACGGCGTGCGCAAGTTGGGCATTGCGCGCCCCGCCAACTAGGTGACAATCATGGAAAAGTTAAAAGTCATGTCGGTATTCGGCACGCGCCCCGAAGCGATTAAAATGGCACCCGTCGTGCTGGAACTGTGCAAGTATCGCGAAATTAAATCAATCGTCGCAGTCACGGCTCAACATCGCGAAATGCTCGACCAGGTGTTGAGTTTGTTCGCCATCCGCCCCGACTTCGACCTTAACATTATGTCGGAGGGACAGACGCTCTTCGACATAACCAGTCGCGCTTTGACGGGCTTGGACAAAGTTTTGAGCGCGGCTGAACCCGACGTTGTGCTTGTTCACGGCGACACCACCACGACGTTCGCGGGCGCATTGGCGGCTTACTATCATCAAATCGAAGTCGGGCACGTCGAAGCGGGGCTTCGCACGCAGAATAAATTTTCGCCCTATCCCGAAGAAATGAATCGCCGTTTGACGGGTGTGCTTACCGATTTGCACTTCGCGCCCACGTCGACTGCCAAAGCCAACCTCCTGCGCGAGGGTGTCGACGCCGATAAAATTTTCGTCACGGGCAATACCGTTATCGACGCACTGTTGCAGACCGTCCGCGCAGATTTCAAGTTCGACGACGAATTGAGCCGCGTCGACTTCGGCAAGCGGATTATTTTGGTCACGACGCACCGCCGCGAAAATCTGGGCGAGCCGCTCCGCCACGTCTACAAGGCATTGAAGTCGCTGGTTGAGGAGTTCGCCGACGTTGAAATAATTTTCCCTGTGCACAAGAATCCGAAAGTCCGCGAAGTCGTCAAAGAGGAGCTGGGCGGGCTTGAACGCGTTTGCTTGACCGACCCGCTTGACTACGAGCCGTTCGCCAACCTTATGAATCGCGCGACGCTGATTTTGACGGATTCGGGCGGCGTGCAAGAGGAAGCTCCCGCGTTGGGCAAGCCGGTTTTGGTTTTGCGTGACACGACCGAACGCCCCGAAGCTGTCGACGCGGGCACGGTAAAATTAATCGGTACAAATCAAGCGGCGGTCTACGGCGCGGCGAAGGAATTGCTCACGGACGCGGCGGCTTATCGGCGCATGGCGGAGGCGCGCAGTCCCTACGGCGACGGGCACGCGGCGGAACGTATCGTCAAAGCTCTGTTGTGGCGTCACGGATTCTTGAACGAACGCCCCGACGAATTTGACGGCTGAAAAAAATCCTTGACAAAGACGCAGGCGTTGTGGTATAAATTGCCCCGTTGAATTGATTTGCCGACTTGGCTCAGTTGGTAGAGCAGCGCATTCGTAATGCGCAGGTCGTCAGTTCGAGTCTGACAGTCGGCTCCATACGAAATTAAAAGCCTCGGCGGAAACGTCGGGGCTTTAAACTTTTCCGCAAAAAAAATTAAGCCTCGACAATGCGTCGGGGCTTTTTGCTTTGTCAAAAGCTTTACATCGGCGGAGGAGGCATACGACGACCGCCCATGCCGCCCATACCACCGCCTTGCGTGGTTGTCTTCTTTTGAGCAGCCTCGTAAGTGGTTGAAACGTCGTCGCCGGGTTGCAGGTCGCCGCTCGTGACTTCAACGGACTCTTCGCCGTAAAGCCCGACGGTAATGTAAACTTTTTCGGCAACGTCCTTGCCCTGCGCGTCCTTGGTAATTCGCTCGACGTAGGATCCCTGCGCGTCGGTCTTGAGCGCGGCAATCGGAACACACAGCGCGTCACGAACGTAGCCTACCACAATGTCAAGCCGCGCAGTCATTGCGGGCAGCAAAAGATTTTCTTCGTCGGGCGCGGCGAACGTGACATAATAATAAATGACGGCGTTGCTTGAACTGTTGCTTGAGCTCGTCGAAGAATTCGTGTCCCATGAGTTGGCGGTATCGGTCTGCGAAATTTTTGTAACCTCGGCGTCGAAAGTTTTATCGGGGTAGGCGTCGACGGTGAAGGTTGCGCGCTCGCCCACGCGGACGCTGCCGATGTCGGTTTCGTCGACTTTCGCCTTAACAAGCTTTTCGCTCAAGTCGGCAATGCGCATGATGACGGTCGGGTTGGCGTTGCCTTGGACAGCCATGGTGCCGGGCGTCTTAGGCTCGCCGACGACAATGCCGTCCATCGGCGCGGTAATGACGGTCTGATTAACGTCGTCCTCGGCAAGCTCGACGGCGGACTTTGCGCGGTCGTATTCGTATTGCGCGTCCTGAAGTTCCTGCAAAGACTTCGCGCCGATATTGTAAAGCCGCTCGGTGCGTTCAAGCTTTTGGCGGGCGTTGGTCAACGTGAAGTTCGCTTGGTCAAGTTTCGCCTCGAAGTCCTTGCCGTCAAGGATGGCGACGACTTGCCCCTCGGTGACGTGATCGTTTTCCTCGACAAGAATATCTTTGATACGCGCGGTGACTTTGCCGCTGACTTCGACGCTGTCGCGGGGCTGAACGGTGCCCGTCGCCGACACGGTTTTAATCAAGTCCATGCGCATGACTTTGGTCGTCTCGTAAGTCTTGACGGTCTCGGCGACGATTTTTTGGTTGTAAAAGTAGTAGCCCGCCGCCGCGCCGATTATCAGCACCGCGCCGATTAAAATTTTCCAGTTCATGCAAAAAACTCCTTAAGCCGTGCCCAAAGCCCGAAGCGTGTTGCCTATGGCGTGGGCAAGGTCGAAACTGTAGCGCGCCACGTCGTAGCGTGCGCTGACGTTATTTTTCTTGGCTGTGGACAAGGCAACCTCGGCGTCAAGGATGTCAAGCAAAATGCCTTCGCCGGAGTTGTAGCGTTCGGTGGCAATGTAGCGTTCCTCCTCGGCAAGCTCAACCGCCTTTTGCGTCGTCGTCAGTCGCAGGAGCGCGATTCGTAAATTTTTATGCGCGGTGATAACCGACTCGTGCACGCTGTCCAAATCGGCGTCAAGGGCAAGCTTAAGCCTGTCGACTTCGACCTTGGCAGATTCGACCGCCGCCCGCGTTACGCCGCTGTCGAAAATACTCCACGACGCGCTGATTCCCGCCGAAGCATCGGGGGTCACTTTCCAACGCTCGGACGACGAACTGAAATTGGTGCCGACGCTGGCGTTGACGCTCGGCAACCAACCCGACTTCGCGCTTACAACGTCAAGCTCGCCCTGTTCGATACGGAGCGCGGCAGCTTTTAAGTCACGGCGATTTTCATCAGCCTCGGTCAAATAAATTTCCACGTCGTCAAGCGTAAGGTGCGTGTCGAAGTCCTCGACGGTCAAGCTCGCGATTGAATCCGTCGACATCAGCGCGGCAAGGTTGGTCAGCGCGACTTCGTAAGCGGCTTGCGAACGGGCGGCGGTCTGCAAAGCGTTGCTCGTCTCGACCTGCGCGCGGAGCAAGTCAATCTTCGCCTTGGCACCCGCCGCGTACTGCGCACCAATCATTCGTTCGTGCGCCGACAAATTTTTTTCGGTCTCGTAATCGACCTTCGACGTGGCAAGATTTTCCAGCGCGTTGACATAGGCGGTCGCCACTTGATAGATTAAGTCGTCTTGCGACTGCGAAAAGTCCAGCTTGGAAATTTCGATTCCCAATTCCGCCGAACGAATTGCCGCCTCCAACTGTCCGCCCGAATACAGCGGCACCGACGCGTTCAAGCCCGTTGAGATTCGCTTGGAAGGCAGCGTGTATTCGGTTTTCGACGCGTTCACCGAACCCGACGCGCTCACCGTCACGCCTTTGCGCCCCCGCGCAGATTTTAGCGACTCTTCAGCCACGCGGATTGACTGTTCCGTCCGTTGCAGGTTTGGATTGTTTGTCAACGCCGTCTGCACCGCTTCCTGCACCGGCAACGCTTGCGCGGGCGTCGACAACAGGAGCGTCATTAGGATTACCGTTAGAAACTTTTTCATTGCTGCTCTCCTTGACAATCGGTCTTTCTTTGGCAGAGTGTATGATTTCGTCGACGGTCATGCCCGGCGTCGTCGAAACTTTTTCCACGGGTTTTTCAACGGGCGCGGGCTTTTTGGCGGGCTCAAGGTCTTCGTTGAGCGTGGCGGACAGTGCCGATTGCGCCTTACGAAATTCGCGTAAGAGTTTGCCGAGACTGCGCCCGACTTCGGGCAATTTGCTCGGACCGAAGACAATCAGCCCGACGATTAAGATTACGATGAATTCACCCGCGCCTATACCGAACATGTTTATCACCTCAAAAGAATTTCGCGCCGATTATATCATGCGGGCGGCGGGTTATTCAATTATTTTTCATAAAAATTTTTGTCCGCCGCGTCGTGCGAATGTGACAAACCGCATGAAGATTTTTCCGCGCCGTATGCAAAGCCCCCTTGAAAAGGCGGTTGACGCTGTTGTATAATCGTGACACAAATTTTTAATCAAATTATAAGGGGGAAATTTTGATGATTTACACCGTAACTTTCAATCCCGCGATCGATTACATCATTCGGCTCGAAAAGCTCACGCCCGGCGCGATAAACCGCGTGAACTATGAGCAGGTGCTCGGCGGCGGCAAAGGTGTCAACGTCTCAATCGTTTTGGGCAACCTCGGACACAAGTCGACGGCGACCGGCTTCCTCGCGGGCTTCACGGGCGACGAGATTGTCCGCCAACTGCGCGAATTCAACGCGGCGGACGACTTCGTTAAGCTCGACGAAGGTTTCTCCCGCATTAACGTCAAAATCAAAGCCGACGTCGAAACCGAAATCAACGGTCAAGGTCCCAAAATCAGCGACGCCAAACGCGAAGAACTCTTCCAAAAACTCAGCAAGCTCGGCGCGGACGACACGTTGATTCTTTCCGGCTCAATCCCCAACACGTTGCCCGACGACATGTACGAACAGACACTCAGCCGCATTCAGGGCAAAGGCATTCGTTTCGTCGTCGACGCGGAAAAGGGTCTTCTGCTCAAAGTCTTGAAGTTCCATCCGTGGCTTATCAAACCCAACAATCATGAACTCGGCGACATGTTCGGCGTCAAGCTCAAGACTGACGAAGAAATTGTTACTTACGCCAAAAAGCTTCAGGAAAAGGGCGCACGCAACGTTCTGATTTCGATGGCGGGCGACGGCGCAATTTTCGTGCCCGAAGGCGGCGCGACGTTCTTCAAGTCCCCGGCTCCCAAAGGCAAGCTCGTCAATTCGGTCGGCGCGGGCGATTCCATGGTCGCGGGCTTCGTCGCGGGTTACATTGAAAGCAACGGCGATTACGAAAAGGCATTCAAGATGGGGCTTTGCACGGGCTCGGCGTCCGCGTTCTCCGAAAACCTTGCGACGCGTCCCGAAGTTGAGGCTCTGCTTAAATCTCTCGAAAAGTAACCTCCTTGCCGAATAAACGACAAAGGTTGTGGTTCTAATGAAAATTACAAACTTCATTTCCAAAAAATCAATCGCGCTGAACGTGCACCCCGCCGACAAAAACGAAGCGATTGACATGCTGGTCGATTTGCTCATGACGGCGGGCACGATTCGCGACAAAGCTATCGTCAAGCGCGACGTGTTGCGTCGCGAAGCGCAGGGCTCGACGGGCTTGGCGAACGGCTTGGCAACTCCGCACGCGCAAAACAACTCCGTCAAGAAGCCGTCAATCTCAATAATCACTGTCCCCGAAGGCGTCGAATTCAATTCGCTCGACGGCAAACCTGCGCGGCTGCTGATGTTGTTCGCTGCGCCCGAAAAGGCCGACGATTCCGCAATGACGAACATGGGTCGCCTCGCGGTCTTGCTTATGGACGACGAGTTCAAGGAGAACCTCATCAAGGCGCAATCGCCCGCCGAAGTCATCAAGATTATCGACGACAAGGAAATCGCCCGCGCCAAAGCCGAAACGCCCGAACCCGACGTTTCCGCCAACACGAAGATTATCGCGGTTACTGCCTGCCCGACGGGTATATCGTCGTCATTCATGGCTCGCGAATCCCTCAAGCAGTGCGCGGAGAAGATGGGCTTAAGCATACGCGTCGAAGTGCACGGCGCGGCGGGCGTCTATCACGCGCTCACCGACGAGGAAATCAAAAACGCCGACGTTGTCATTGTCGCGGCAAGCAAGCGTGTTCCGCTGGCGCGTTTTGACGGCAAGCTCATGATTCAGACGGCTGTCAACACGGGCATTCGCAAGCCGGAACAACTCTTCAACCGTATTAAGGCGGGTCAAGCGCAAGTCTTCCAAGCCACCGAAGACGATACGACGCTTGGCGAAAAACTCTTCAACAAGATCAAGAGTATCTTTTCATGAGACCGTTAAAAATTTTTCTGCTCGCAATGGTGTTCGTCGTCGCCGCGCAGGTTACGGCATCGGCGGCGAACACCGAGCGGCTGGAGATTATCAACGACACCGGGCAGATTATCGAGTCGCTGTACATCGCGCCCGCCGGCAACAGCAACTGGGGCAAGGACTTCGCCGAGGAAACGCCCTTCGACGCCTACCAAAAGAAAGTCATCAAATACAACCCCGCGATTCGTTACTTCAAGATTAAGTTTACGCTTTGGGACGGGCGCGAGATTGTTTGGCAGGACGACAAGCGGCTTGACTTTTCGCGGGCGTGGCGGCTGATTCTCTACAGCGGCAAGCGCGACGAAATCAAGTACACGATTTACAAAATGCCCGACGAAAAATCCAAGCGCAAATCATCCGATTGACGGGGAGGCTTGATTATCATGATTAAGTTTTGTGCGCCCGCGCAGTTCGTCAAAGTGTTGACTTTGGCGGTATTCCTGCTTGCGTCGATTCAAACGGCTTCGGCTGCCGAAGAGTGGAAGGATTGCGAGCTGTTCAACTTCACGGATCGCGTCGTCACTCAAGTTTACATGTGCGCGGCGGACGTCGACATCAACAAATACGGAAAGAACATGCTTGAAGGTCGGTCGCCGCTGAAAAACGGTGACGGAATTGCCGTTCAGTATCCCGCCGAACACCGCTACTACAATTTCAGAATCATTTTCGATAACGGCGACTTCGTTGATTGGCAAAACTTCGATTGCGCCGACATGCACAGGGTAACTTTTTTCAACGACGGCGACAGCTATAAAATCAGATCAAATTAATCGCGAATTGAAATCGGCTCGGAAACCGACGGCAGTTTTTTCTCAACTCACGAGGAGGATTGATTCTTATGATTAAATGGAATACCCCCCCCCCGGCGGCATAACGCGTAAGTATATCGCGGCGTTCGTCAAGGTTTTCGTTTTGGCGGCGTTCCTCGTCGCGGCGGTGCAAATGCCGACAGTTTCTGCAGCTTGGCAGTTCACGTTTGTCAATAATTCCGGCAAGACAGTTGATATGTTTTTTGCCGCGGAGAATTCTGCCTCCGGATGGGGTAACAATATCTTCGATACCACTCCTGTGCACAACGGCGGTTCCGTAGGAATACAACTTGGCTCTGACGCACGATACTGGAAATTTAAAGTGATTTTTCAAGATGGTTCCTCCAAATATTGGACAGGTGTCGATATGCACAGGCGTTGGACAAAAATGATTATTAAACGTGACAACCAGAGCAAAGCAGGTTATAGCGTCGTTTACAACTGACAAAAACTTTCCGAGCCGGTTTTAAGCAAATTTATTAGCGTCAACAGTCGGCGGCTCAACGTCGTCGATTGAAATAACCCGCCGTCTTCGGGCGGCGGCAGAAATCATTTATCCGTATATCTTTGTAGTAAGGAGAAGTGTGCACTATGAGAGTTACCGACTTGCTCAAAAATGCGAGCATTGACCTCGGTGCCCAAGTCAAGGACAAGCAGGACGCCATTTCGCACCTGGTTGACTTGATGGAAAAGGGCGGCAACCTCAAGAACAAGGAACAGTACAAAAAAGACGTCCTTGCTCGTGAGGCGTCCGGCACGACGGGTCTGGGCGACGGCATCGCGACGCCGCACGCCAAATCAGCCGGCGTCAAAGCACCCGGCTTGGCCGCAATGACAATCCCCGACGGCATTGACTTCCAATCAATGGACGGCAATCCTGCGCGGTTGTTCTTCGCCATTGCGGCTCCCGACGGCGGCAACGACGAACATTTGATGATTCTGTCGAAGCTCGCCACAATGGTCATGGATCCCGACTTCAAGGAAGCTCTTATCAAGGCGACCACGAAGGAAGAGTTCCTCAAGATTATCGACGACAAGGAAGACGGCAAATTCCAAGCTCCCGAAAGCGCGTCGTCCGCGCCCGTGTCCACTGCCGACCACATTCAGATTTTGGCAGTCACGGCTTGCCCGACGGGTATCGCGCATACCTTCATGGCGGCGGAAAGTCTTGAACAACACGCCAAAAAACGCGGCATTTCAATTAAAGTCGAAACGAACGGTTCCGGCGGCGCGAAAAACGTTCTGACTGCAGACGAAATCGCCAAGGCGGACGGCATTATCGTCGCGGCGGATAAAAACGTCGCAATGGCTCGTTTCGACGGCAAGAAGGTCGTCATAACCAAAGTCGCCGACGGTATCAACAAAGCCGACGAACTGATTGACAAGGCGTTAAGCGGCTCGGCTCCCGTCTATCACGCGAAGGCGGGCGAATCTGCGGGCGAAGCAGGCGGCGGCGGCGGCGAAAACGAAAGTATCGGTCGTCAAGTTTACAAGCACCTGATGAACGGCGTCAGCCACATGTTGCCGTTCGTTATCGGCGGCGGTATCTTAATCGCGATCTCATTCCTTATTGACGGCGCGTCCGTCGACTTGAACAGCCTGCCTCCCGAAGAGCGCAGTAAATTCGGTTCGATTACCCCGCTTGCCGCGACTTTCATGGGCATAGGCGGCGCGTCCTTCCAATTCATGTTGCCTGTCTTGGCAGGCTTTATCTCGATGTCAATCGCCGATCGTCCCGGTTTGGCGGCGGGCTTCGTCGGCGGCGCGTTAAGTGCGTCCAACGGCTCTGGCTTCCTCGGCGCGTTGCTTGCGGGTTTCTTGGCGGGCTTTATCGTCAACTGGCTCAAGAAAGCTCTCAGTGTCCTGCCGCCCTCGCTTGAAGGCACAAAGCCGATTCTGTTTTATCCGTTGCTCGGCGTCCTGCTTATCGGTCTGATTTGTAACTTCGTTATCGGTCCGCCTGTCGCGGGCGTCAACGAGGCTCTTAAGGAAACGCTTGCCAACATGGATCCTTCCGCGAAACTCGTCATGGGTGCGGTTATCGGCGGCATGATGGCTGTCGACATGGGCGGCCCTTTGAACAAAGCGGCTTACGTCACGGGCGTCGGCTTGCTTGCTGACGGCAACTACTACGTCATTGCGGCGGCGATGGCGGGCGGCATGGTTCCACCGATTGCCATTGCGCTTTGCACGATTTTCTTCAAGAACAAGTTCACCAAGAGCGAACAGAAAACTACCGCGACGAATATTATCATGGGCTTGTCGTTCATTACTGAAGGCGCGATTCCGTTTGCGGCGGGCGACCCGCTTCACGTCATACCCGCTTGCGTCTGCGGCTCGGCTATCACGGGCGCGCTCGTCATGATGTTTGACTGCACGCTTATGGCTCCTCACGGCGGCATCTTCGTCGTCCCGACTATCGGCAATCCGTTCGGCTACCTTGCGGCGATTGCTGTAGGCTCGGTTGTCGGTTGCGCCATTCTCGGCTTAATCCGTAAACCCAGACCGCAAGATTGATAAAATAATTTCCGATAAAAAAACGGCGGCAGGCTCAAAAGAGCTTGTCGCCGAATTTTTTTGTATCAGGTTATCCACTTCGAGCGAATCGTCGTGAAGAACATGTCAACCGAATTCGCCTTGTCGGAGTCTTGATAATTGTCGAGGTAGGTATAGACGTTGCGTTTCAATTCGGGCACGTTGAACGAATCGTAATAAGAGTCGCTGCCGAGATTGAACGCGCTCATTTTGTAGACGAGTTCCATATCCAGATGGCGCGCTCTGTAGGCAACAATTTCGTCTTCGGCGGGTATGCCGGCTAACGTTTCGGCACTGCCGAGCGCGCGCGTAGCGTTGTCAAGCGGACGCGTGTCAACGTTGCCGTATTCGTCGACGAAAACCGTATTCATTATGCCGTTGTTCGTCTGCGAGCTTTTAAACCACTCTTTGCCGTTGGCGTCGATATATTTGCCGTTTTTAACTGTATAATCTTTTTCGGTCGTCACGCGGACGAATTCCCTTGCCACAACAAAGCCGTGGAAATTTTTGCCGTTGCCGTTGATAACAACCGGGCTGTTCGGCGCGAAGAGAATCCCGCGAAAATCGGCGTTCAAGTTCAAAATCACGGGCTTTGAATCGCGCCACGACAGATTTGGATAAGCTTCCTTCGGCGAGCCGCTTTGGGAAGAATTTTTATCCGAATCGTCGACGCCCTCAGTCAAGCCGCGGTCGGGTCCTTCGTAGAAAATAATCATCGGGCGCGGTGTCACGGTTTCAGTGACGTAATAGTTGCCGCCGCTGCCGACGGTGTAGTCAGTATACGGACCGTCTTCTATGGTATAGTAGTAGGTGGTACTGTACCAACCCCAGCCGCTTGTGTAGGTGGATGAGCCGTTGACATAAACGAGCGTCGAAGGTTTATTCGTAGAGCTTGAAACTTTGGCAAGGTATTTCGTGCCGCTTGCGCTGCCGAGCGTAACTTCCGTGTAGTCGTCGGATTGAGAAAATTTTTGCGTCGTTGTGGTTGCCTTGGTGTTATCGACGTTGACATTGATAAACATCTGGCGGACTGTGGTATTTTGTCTGTCGCCGTCTGCCTCGTTGAGTTCCTCGCTCTCAATTCGGATGTAAAGCGGGTCGGTGCTGGGAATCATCGACGCGGGATTGAAGTCGTTGACAATGGTGTTTATATTGTTGTTGCTCAGTGTGTAGCTTGAGTATGTGCCAATAGCGGCAGTCAAGTGGGAGCTGTATTGAATCGGTATGCCGACTTTATCGGCGATTATCTCTTCAACGTCGTCGGCAAGGGTTGAAATCGAGGAAATTCTTTTGCTCGTGCCGTATTTCGATTGAAGCGCGGTCAGAACGGTCTTGAGGCATTCGCGGACGTAAGAAACGTATTTGGTGAGGTGTAACCTTCGTCGTTGTAATATTCGTTGCGGGCAACCCAAGCGGCGTCTATATTAAAGCGCGTATGCACGCGGTATTTTATGGCGTCTGCTTTGGAAATTGAGGAAACATCATTCGTAAAGTTGTAAGTTAAGCTCGGATTGCTTGAAACGAATAAATTTTTCTTCGCCACGATTGAAGCAAGCGTGCTGTTGTAGTTGAGAATGTCGGCTATATCCCACGAATGTTTGAACAAGCCTTTGCCGCCGTTTTTTTCGCTGTTGTTGTACATTAAGTCGGAGCCGAGGTCGAGGAAGATATTAAAATTGTTCGACTTGCTTGATGTCACGCTTGAATTTATGTTGGTCGTTTCGGTGCGGAAGAGGTCGCCTTTGCTGTTGTAAATGGAGCCGCCGCCGTCGGGGTAGACGCCGTAAGCATTTGACTTGCCGAGCTTGTCTATCGCAACCCACGTGTTGTAAGTCATCAGCTCTTCAAGCCCTTTGGTGTTGTAAGAGGCGTTACCCTTCATGGCGTTGTAAAGCGAATCGCCCGCAATGTAAATGTTGCGGCGTTCCCACTGCGCGTAGAGGACAACGGTATCGCTCGTCCCGAAAAGCTAATTCAATTCAGCTTGCGTGAAACTTTTGCCGTCGCCGTAGGTGGTGCCGGAGCCGTCGGCTTTTGTGTTCCAGCCGATAAATAAAAATTCCTCGTTGAAAGTCGAATCGTATTTTTTAAGAACAGGTGTTCATAAAGGGTAAAAAGTGATATAATAAGTGTATTATGAGAAAAAAATACGAAACAGATTTAACGGATGAGCAATGGGAAGTGATTGCGCCCTTGTTC
>Ga0247609_10003294_pt1 | contig 16430 bp, 2 predicted proteins | sample 172DNAGHGlowgp2_FD_193487 | JGI IMG/M metagenome (GOLD analysis project Ga0247609, IMG submission 193487) | Sheep rumen microbial communities from Palmerston North, Manawatu-Wanganui, New Zealand - 1728 DNA GHGlow gp2 | ecosystem: Host-associated > Mammals > Digestive system > Stomach > Rumen ...
CCAATCCCTGATCCCCAATCCCCAATCCCCAAACCCCAATCCCCATTTTACCCAATATTCACCAAATAAATAATTTAAAATTTAATTTTTTTCCCTATTTTTATTTAAATTTATTTATTTTTTTATTTAAATATTTTACCAATCATCTCTATTTTCATCTTCTTCTTCTTCTTCTTCTTTTTGTTCATTTTCATCATCTTCATCTTTATCTTTATCTTTTCCATTTTTATCTTCATTTTCTTCTTTATTGTTTTCCTCTTTGGTATTAATTTCAGTATTTTCTGCTTCTGCATTCTGATTATTATCTTCTTTTTTTTCTTTTTTTTCATTTTTTTCATTTTTTATTTTTTCATTCTCTTTCTCTTTTTCTTTTTCTTTTTCTTCTTTATTTTTATGTATTTCTTTATTAGTATAGCTATCTCCTCCTAATAAATTATATAAATTCCAACAATTTCCAATTTTTATATCATCTTTACATATTTCATATATTTCTAATTCGAATGAATCATTATCAACAATTTCTTTACTCCATAAATCATACCTATTAATATATAATTTTAATTCAGAATTAGGATTTATATCAATTTCTTGTCTTGAACCTGCAAGTGATCTTGAAATTAGTTTTCTTAATGCTGTTGTGAAATTCTTTGCATTAATTACTTTTGGTTCATTTTTATTTTTTTCAAAATATTCAAGGATATATTTTTTCATTTCTTCACTTAATTCAATTTGATAATCTGGAAATATATTTTTTTTAATTTCTCTCCAACATAAAGTTTCGAAATATTCAAAAATAGATACTAAAGAATTAATAGTAAAAACTTTTTCTTCATTATAATATTCATATTTACTTTTGAATAATTTAACAAGTTCTTCATTTAATATAATATAATTAGGAAGATTTTCAATAATTTTATAAATTAAATGATCTTGTTCATAATTTTCTTTTGTAATTTCATTCATAAGTATTTGTAAAGAAGCAAAAACATCATTATAAAATTTGCTATTATTATTATTTCTTAATAATTCATTTAAACTTTCTTTTTCATCATCAGATAATTCTTTTTGAATATATTTAGTATTATAATCAACTAATGCCGTACTATTGCCACCTCTAAATCCTTCAAATAAATAAGTGACAAATTTAATTTTATCTGGTTTAAATCTTTTTATTCCTGGTAATATTATTTTTCCTAATTCTTCTTCAATATAATCATAATTATATGTTATATTATTATAATTTTTGTAATTTATTTTATTTTCTTCTCCAAAAATATTTCTCATCGAACTTGAAAATATTAATTCATTCAATGTATTATAAGTATCATCACCAATATTAATAATCTCTTCTTTTGTTGCATCTTGTATATTAATTTCTTGCTCTAATTGTGAAACATAACTATTAAGTATACCATTTAATTTATTTTTTCCAATAATTAAATTAATAAAAGTATTTTGCCAATCAATTAAATGTTGATAAGCAGAAGCTAAGAACATACCACCATTTATATCTCCATCATCTACTAAATAATAAGAAATTGGGAGATCAATAGTCATATCTAATGGTTTTTCACCTTTATCTAAATTACGCAAAATCCTGCATTTATATTGAACTGATTGTTTTTTAATCTCATCCCAACTTTTTATAAATGGATTAATATAATCATTTTCAAATTCTTCTTCTGTATTTATTATTATTTGATTCATTTGATTATAAGTATCTATTATATCTACTAATTCTTTTTTAATAATTTTTTCTTTACCAGTTTCTCTACTTATTTTATATGAATATATGCTTAATAGTAAATTTGTTAATATATTTATATTTTCTAAATTTTTCATTTTAATACAATTTTGTGTTATTTCTTCATCTCTTTTTATTAATAAATTTATCAATGAATAGTTTTCTTCATTTTCTTTTGATGAGTTAAATTTATTAATAAAAGTGTTATAATCATTTATATTTGAAATTGAATATAATTGAATATCTGGATATAATTTTTGATCATATATAGATGGGCTATAATTTGCTAAAATGATTTCTTTGATACTATATGGATTAAAACTATTTAATTCTTTATTCATTTTTTCATATTCTTCGGTTAATTTTTGGATATTTTCCTTATTTGATATGATTTCTACTATAATATTATCTACTTCTTTCTCAAAATTTTTTAATTTTTCTAAAGTATCAACTGATTTTAAATTATTCATTAATTCAATTATTTTATCGAAAATCATATTTAAAAAAATTTGGACATTATCAATTCCTATTTCTTTTAATGATACTTCTAATAATTCCCAATTTTTTTTGACAATACCAAACAATGTGTGTGGGAATAAATTTTCAACTAAATAATTTTGGACTTGTTCTTTAGTTAAATTATTTAATATATAACTTCCCATTAAATAAGAATATAAAATGAAATTTAAAATTCTAAATGTAATTGTATTTCTATCCCTAACTGGAGATTTTTTTTCAAATTCATTAATTTCAAAATCTTTAATTATTCCTTTTTCAGTTTTTAAAACTTTTTTATCAACATAATCAGTTTTAAATTCTTTCAAAGTTAAATGTACAAAAGAATTAACCCAATCATCATGTTTCCAATAATTACATAATTTTTCATAATCTGCATTTTCATAAAATACTCTTAAATCTTTTTTACTACATTTATGATCATTTCCTCCTATGATATGTCCATTAGGGCAATTATCAGTTGCCATGGGGAATGTACAAGGACGAACCTCATATAAAAAGCCACAATCTTTGCAAATATAATACCCCATATCTAATTTTAGTTTCAATTTTTCTTCTAAAATATTATATGATTTAAGATATTCATTGATTAATGGGAAAGTACCTGGGATATAGTTATTAGTGATAAATTGACTTGTATTCTTTTTTAAAATATCATTATAAAAACAATTATTATTATTTATTTGAGTATTAAGAATAAATCTTAATGAATATAATAAAATTTCAAATTCAACTTGTGTTAAGTTTTTTTCTGATATTTTTTTAACTATTTCTTTTTCGAATAATTCATAATTTAATAGATATTTATATAATATTTGACCTTCTTCTCCAAATTTTATATTTTTAACAGATGAATCATATACATTTTTCATTCTATCAATAAAAATATTTTTCTCATTTCCATAAAGATAAGAAATTATTTTATTAACCAAAACAGAATAATATGTATCAAAATGATTATTAATTTCATTATAATTTAATTTAGTATCTTTTATATTGTTAATATAAATATCATCAATTTCATAAGATAATTTTTTATAACTTTTGAAATTATTTGGAGTAATAAAGCTTTCTTTGAAAATATATTTAACATTATTTTTTTCATCTTCTTTTTCTTTTTTTATTATATCTTGTAATTCATTAATAATGGGAATATTTTTGCTAGTAAAATTGAAATTTTCAAATTGTTCAAAATTTTCAAATTTTTTGCAATATAATCTCCAAATATAAATATTTCTCATATTTCTAATTAATTCATTATTTTCATCTTTATCATTAAATAATCTATTTATTTCTTCAAATTTACCCTTATCAAAATATTTATAATTTATTTCTACATAAAAATAGCAATAAGTTTTTATATAAGCAATTGCATATAATTTCAATAAATTGTTATCATTATTATTTTTATGTTCATATAAATATTGTATTGCCTTTTTCAAATATCCTATAGAGACTTTTAATAATATTTCTTCACAACATTTTTCAGTATATTTATTTTCATATTTATTAAGAATAGAAAGGAAGTAAGATTGGCATTGCCCTTCAAAGAAGAACTATAATATTTCATCAAATTCAGATGATTTATTCTTATTACAAATTTCAATAATATTTTTATATTTTTCTAGTTTTTTGTTATCTAAATTCATGAAATTCTTAATCAAAGAATCTTCGCTCACTTTTTTTTTATTAACTTCTTTTATTATTTCAGGTTTAAGATCTTTTAATGTTTCTGATAAAAATATTTTTGATTTTTTTAATAATAATTTATTATTGAAAAAGTCTTCTAATAATTGGACTCTTATTTCTTCGCTATTTATATTTTTATATTGTTGTCTAAATATGAAGAATAATAAATTATTGTATTTATCATTTTTTTCTGTAAATGTTTCATCAAATAATTTAATTAAATCTTTTATAACAGTATATAAATCTTTATAATTTTCACTATATAATAAAGTAGATTGTTGCAATAAATTATTCATTATTTTTTCATAATTATTTTCAAATTGTTCATGATTAGATTTATATCCTTCTTCAATTTTTATTATATATCTTATATTATATAGTTCTTTACTGAATAAATAGAATTTTTTATTTATTCTTTGTAAAATTGCTTCAACTAAAGTTAAAGAATAAAAATATTCGAAAAATTTAGCTTTGTCTTGTTTCTTTAATTCAATACTATATAATAAAATTGCTCTTAATAAAGATTCAAAAATATTAAAGAAATGAATATTTACTATTTCGGTATATTTTTTATTTCTTTCTGATATTTCATATTTAATAATATTTTCATCTAAAACTTTTATTATTAAATCATCAATATTATTGCAATATTTATAAATTTCTACATATATATCCAAGAAATTTTTAATATCATCTTTATATCCTTGTGTAAATAACATTATTTTTATAAATTCTTCAATAGTATTTTCGAAATCATAATGATGGTTATGAGAATCACTTAATTTAATTTTTATAATTAATTGCAAGAAACCTATTAATTTCTCATTTACTTCAAAATCATTCATTTCCTTTTTTTCAATATAGTTAATAATAAAATATTTTATATATTCATTTGTAATCATTTTTTTTAATTCTTCATTATTTTGGTTAAATATTTGTTTAAAAAAATCATATTTATTTATTTCTGTTTTTATATTTTTTTCGAATGTTTCCATTTGTTTATTATAATTTTTGATTTCTTCATCAATTTTTTCTTGTTTTGTAATCTTTTTTCTTAATGATTCTTCAATTTTCAAATATCTTACAGATAATTCATCATTAATATATTTAATTATTAAATCTAGAAAAGATTTACTTTTTGGAATCACCAATCCATTATATATAGTTATTTTATTAGCATTAATATTCATTTTAACTGGAGGTATAAATCTAAATTGAGATTTATCAAAAACATTATTAATTAAATTACTGAAGAAATCATTTTGCATTAACAAATCGAAATTAGGATTAATCAATAATTGATTTAATATATTTTCCTTTAAACTATGCAAAATAATATTTAATAAATATAAACAAAAATCTGAATTTAATTTAGTACTAATGACCTCAAAGAAATCAACATCATTTACTTCTATAATATCTGTTACAAATACATCTTTAATAACCTTTTTAATTGATTTTCCTTGCTTTTTTAAATTATGTATAATAAGTTGTCTTATTCCTTTACTTTTAATTATTCTTTTTGCAACTTCAGTAGTATAGTTTTTCTTATTTAAATCTTTAGTTTCGAAAAACATAGTATATTTCATATAATTTAAAACATAAAAAATTTTATTTTCAATGAAATTTGAATTTTGAAGATATTCTTGAACTAATTCTTCATTATTCTTTTGCATAATTGATAAAATATCTAGATTTTCTTTTCCTTGTAAATTATCAATAAATATTTGATAATAATCATCATTTATAAATGATATTAAATCTGGAATTATTACTTTTTTTACTTTTTCTCCTTTTGACATTCTTTGTTTATGGATTATAAATATTATTAATTTTTCTTCTATTTTAGGATTTTCTTTTTGGAAATTATTGATAACATAATTGACTGAATTAATTTTATTTAAATCATTTTCTGTGAATCTAATTACTAATAAATTATGAGTTTGAGAATTATTAAATAATTTTAATGAAAATATTAAATCATTTTCACATTTAAAGGATTGTATTAACAAATTATTAGTTGATTTTTCATTGAAAATTCCAAATTTATTTTCAATATTTTTATCTTCTTCAAATAAATTTTCTGTTACTTTACTAAAAGTATAAATAATATTTTTTTTTGATTCAATTTTTTTGAAAAATGATTCAAAATTATTACATTTAGATTTTTTATAAATATCTAATACTATATTTTTCATGTTATCATAACTTTCGCTTATATTTGATGATATCATTGAAGCGATAATATCTTGGCAAAATGTTGGTACAATTTTATTTAAAACTGCTTTAATCATATTATCTTCATATTCAGGACCTTCTTTTTTGACCCATTCTTCATTTTCATTTTTTAATTTTTCATTTTTTATTTTAAATATTAATCCTTCAATATTATGTTGTTTACAATTAATTAATAATTTTTCTAAATCAATTTTTAAATTTTTATTATTATTAAATGAAGAAATTAAATCAATATATTCAGTTATTTTATTCGCAATTTCTATATCTTTTTCCTCTAATAGCATATTAAAACTAACAATATGCTTTTCAAATCTATTTAAAAATGGAGGATCTAATTTAAGATTATTGATTTGATCTTTATTAACTATAACTATTGCATGAAAATCTTTATTTACTTCTGAAGATATTTTAGCATATTCAAATGCAATTCTAGCAAATTTTTTATCTCCCATTATTGTAAAATTCTGATTGAATAAATCATATAATGAGGCATATATCATATCTAAATCTCTTAAAATTAAAACATTATCAGTTTCCATAATATATTTAATTTTATTAAGAATTTCTTCGCTATATTTTCCTGATTTTATATCTGATTTATATTTACTTCCAACTAATTCAATGAACTTTTTATCTAAAGAATTAAGGAGATATTTAACAATATCACTACCATCATTTCCTTCAGAAATTAGCATTAAATATCTACTATTTGGGTCTACAATATTTTTTTTAATTGCATCTAATACTGAAAAATTACTTTCTAAATTTGCATTTTCATCAAATTTATGTTTGTATTGTTGTTTGAAAATTTCTTTTATTTTTGTATCTGAATTTTCTAATCCTCCAAAATTCCTATTTAAAGAAAGTAATCCAACTTCAGTTAATATTTTATTTTCATTTTTTGGTAATTCTTTTCTTCTTTGTATTAATTCTCTCATTGCAGTTTTTATTAAATTATAAAAATCTCTGTTTCCATGAAAATCTTTATTTTCCTTAATACTGCTTTGATTAAATTCAGTATATTCTTTATATGTTTTTGCTAAAGTTTCAAAAAAATCTTTATAATCTTTTGATAAATTTTCGTCTAAGGCTTCTGCAATAGAAATAGCAGTGTCTTGTAAATCTTTAATATCATAATCAGTTATTGTTAAACTTAAAGCACGATTTATTTTAGCTGCATCTAATCTCCAATTTGAAATTCCTAAAAATGGTACTGAATCTTTACTATCCTTTTCTAATAAATAATGAATAACTTTTAATGGGTTGTTACTTGATCTTTCTGCCAACCCCATTTCATCAAAAAAGACTAAAGTAATAATATTTTTATTTTTATTTTTTTTTTGGGCATTACTTGCCTTATTAAATACCTGTTCAATTCCTTCTGCTGTACTGGTTTCAGATCCCTGATAATAATATCTATACAATTTCCCTTTAGTTCTAAATAGAGGACTATCAGAATATTCACCTTTTAAAGTGTTATATAATATTTGGAAACTTAATGATTTTCCTGTTCCTGGCTTTCCAACTATTATTAAAGGAACATTATTATCTATACAAGTAAAACAAGTAAATAAATTTTCTTTTAAAGCTCTATTTAAAGCAATTCCTTTACTTTTTTCTATAGTCATTTCTTTTGTTACCTTTTTTATATGATACTCAGGAACTCTTAAGAAATTACTATCTTTATAGAATTTTTGTAAATTACTTGCTAATTCTTCTCTATATTTTTTATCATTTAGCCTTAAATAATAGCATAAATATAGTGTCATATTTAAACTTAATTTCATTTTTGTATATGGTGATAAAGAACTCCTGGTATTTTTAATGAAATATTCAAAAAATATTCCAAATCTTCTTATTTCTCTCATACTAACAGAAGATTTATCATATTTTTCTCTTATAAAATCATGACATATAGCAATACTCTCAATTATTTCATTTGTTATATTACCTAAATCATTATTATTTATATTATTAATTAAACCATCTCTTTGTATTCTTTTTATAATAGATTCAATAGTATTTTTGATATATTTTCTTTCATCTTTTTCCTGTAATGAACCGAAATCAAATACAAAATTAAGTAAAGCATGAGGTAATGGATTAACAGTATATACTAAATTATTTAATTTACTTTTTTCTTTCATATTATAATAAACTAAACCACTTTCTCTCATTCTTTTAGTTAATATTCTATAAGGATTGCAAGCTCCTAAAAATACAAAATTATCATTTATTTTTTTTCCTAAATAAGTATGATTGCACATTATTTCAGTTATTAATCCCAATGAATTACAAGTATTTATTTCATCAAAAAAAATCCAAGTTAATTCATTTTCTTTTCCTTCTTTTTTAACTTTTTCTGTAACTTCTTCAATAAATGATACAATTTTTTGATCAGTCGTTCCTGCATGAATTTGAAGTCTTTCCCATCTTAATTCTCCTTTTCCATATAATGTAGCTAGCATTTCTAATAATTTTGTTTTACCAACACCAGTTTCACCCATTAATATAACTGGTATTTTTGCTTCTATATTTAATAAAATTCTGACCATTTTTATGAAATTATCTGAAACAAAAATATAATTTCCTGATTCTTCACAAATTTTTTGTAAATCTTTAATTTCAAGTTTATCTAGAGAAAATAATTTTTTAATTTGTTCAAGAAATTTTTCATGTTGCATATTTTTATAATCTACTAGATCTTCCATTTTGGCTTGACCAGGATATTGTGCATTTAGAAATTCTAAATTTTGTGAATTCCATAATTCTTTTAAATCTTTATATTCTTTATCATTTTTATTATTATTTGTTATTATACTTAATGAACCTCCATCACGATTAAAAAAGACTAAACTTGGCTTGATTTGCTCAAAGGAAAATATTTCTGATTTTTGTTTTTCATCTGCTAAAGCCATAACTCCATCTTCTTTGGCTTTATTTTCATCATATTTTCCAAACATTTCCATAGATTGAATTTGTCTTAATAAAACAGTATCAAATGGTGAACGTGTAAAAACTTTTGTTAAAGCAATAAAATTCTTTATAACTGCAATTCTTGCTTTTTTAATGATTTCTCCTTTTCCATCCAAATTGGCCATTTCATAATTAAAAAATGGATTTTCAGTAAATTTTTTAAATTGTATTGATAAAATTTTGATAAAATTCATTTTTTGATAATAATTTTGATTTTCCACTTGAAAATGCTTATTTATTATTTTTTCGCATTGAACTGCATTTTTTTGAATTGGAGCATCTAAATCTATATTTTTTGTTCCTATTTGATTATTATCGTATAATGATAAAACTTCAGCAACTATGGATATAGGTGAATCTCGAATATATTGGATATTTTCTTCTAATCTTAAAGGTTTTAATTCTTCTATATTTATCTTTTTAAATAATTTTAAGATTTTATATTTTTTATCAAATTCAATAAAGCCTTTAGGGATCTCTATTATTAAATGAATGTCATATCCTAGATAAAATATTTTTTCATTTGAATCAACATATCTTAATATAATTAATTTAAATAAAATCTCATTTATTAAATCATCATTATCAGTTTCAGATAAATCTAAATGTAAATAAGATTTATCTCCATTTTGTAAATCTAAATGTAAATTTTCTAAATTATTTATGACATAATTTCTTGTAAAAGAACCTCCAATAGGCAAATAATAATATCTACCTCCTTTTCCTTTAACTTCATAAATTATTTCAGTAGTTTTCCCATATCCTGAATATTTAGAAGAATATAATTCAATTTTTTCTAAACTTTCAATTTTCTTTTGAGGAGGTTTCATAAAACTATTATCTAATATATTTTTTTCTGGGATTAACTTTTCAATATCTCTTACTAATCCTGAATCAACTTTTTCATATAAAAATAATAAATATGAATTAATATTCCTATTTTTCATTTTATAAAGATTTTTTAAAGTTTTTATTATATTTTGAGTAAGATATAATTCTAAGCATTCCATATTACAAATCAAAAATAATATTGGTTTTTCACAGAATATGGCTCTATATAAAAATGACTGAATTTTTTCAATAGTCGTATCTTCATTACAAATTAATAATGTATTTATTATAGGAGGATTATCAGTAGCATTCAGATAAATATTTAAAATATTATTAATTAAATCACAACTATCTCCTGTTTTAATTTTTCTATATAAACCTGGAGGAAAATCAGAATTCTTTTTAACTACATTATTTTTATATATTTCTTCTATTGTAACATTATTTTTATTAAATAATTTTACTAAATATTCATTAATATTTTCCATATTATCAAGTCTTTCATCAAATTGATATTGCAATTGCATATCTTTTATTTTATTTAATGTTACAGAATTAACTAAATATGATATATCTATATCTTTATTATTTGCCTTTTCATATAATGAAATAAATTGTTGTCCATAAAATAATCTTAAAATTGGAAATTGAATATATCCTTCTTTTATTGAATTTTTAAAGCTTTTATTAATTGATTTATAATCTTCAATTATTTTTTGTAAATCTCTATTTGAGTTATTTTTATCATATGCTTGAGAATTTTTAACTTTTAAATATAAATTAATAATAAGAGGATATCCTGATTTAAGCAAACTATTTAAAGTTTTATTTAATTGCTTTATATTATCTATTAAATTTACAAATTCATTTGTAATTTGTGCTTTACTTACTTTATTATTTTGTTCATTATTATTATCTCCATCTTTTTTTAATATATTAGTATTAGTACTAGACATTAATATTTTATTTCTTAACTCTTCTAATTCTTTTATATCTGCTTCAACATATTCATCTTTTTGATTTTTATATTGTATATTAAAAGAATATAAATTTAATTTTTCATCTTTATATAATTTTACTGATGAATTATTAAGCAATTTATCAATTTTTTGAATTGTCATTTCAGGATTTTCATGATATGAATCAAATAATTGAATAATTTCACCATAAGTTTTTAAATATCCTTCTATTTTTATTATAATATCTTTATTTTTAACATTATTAAATTCTTCTTTAAAGTTTTTGAGTAATTTTTCATCTGTATCAATTTCTTTATTATCCATTAATTTATTAAAAAATCTATATACATCCATTAAATTATCTATATCAGTTGTTTGTAACTCAGAACTTTCATTTTCGTCAATAAATTCATTTAAATTTCTTATTTCAAAATTTAGATCTTTTATCTTTTTTAAAAATGATAATGAGTCATCTTTTCCTAATAATAATTCATAAAATTTAATTAAACTTGTTTCATTATTTACATCATAATCATATTTTTTCAATAAATCTATTCCTGTTTTTATTTCTTCTCCACTTACATTATCTGATGATATTGATTCAAACGCTTTTTTGAAATTTTCTAACAATTGTGTTTTTTTTATTTCATTTATACCAGTAAAAGATTCAATAAAATATATTATTCCTTGTAATATTTTTGAAACCTTTTCTTTCTTTGAAAAATTAGTTAAATCATTTAATAAATGATTTTTAATATAATCATCTTTTTGAAGTTGTGCAAATTCTTTTTGAATAAAGCCTATTTCTTTATTCATATCATTATTTTCTTTTTGAGTTGCTTTCATAATATCATCTACAAAATTAATTGTAAAGAAAGGCTCTTTACTTTCTTTTTGATTAATAATTCTTGTTAATGTATCATTATAACTATTTATTGATTCTTTGAAAAGTTGTTCCTCAGATTTTTCAAATCCTTCGGTATCTTTTTTTTTTGAATATATTGACAAAAAAAATATTGAATTTTTATATTTTATATTTTTACTTTCTTCTAAAACTTGCTCAAAATTAAAATCTTGGTTATCGATGAAAAAATTTTCTTTTTTAATTATTTTTATTATATTTTTTTGTTTTATTTCTATTAATTTTTGCCTTATCAAATTTATTATTTTATATTTAGAAGTACTAAAGAAACTAATATAATAATCTTGAATTAACTCCAATTTCTCCAGTTTGTTTTTGCAAATTTCTATATTTTTTTTTAGATTATCATAAATCTTTTGAGAATCATTTTCACAAATGACCTGAATTTTTTTTAAAAATGAATTATTTTCATCAATTAAATAATCCATCATATCATATCTTACATTAGAACTAATTAAATCATTAGATATTTTAATTTTAATTTTTAAAGATTGTTCAAGATAATAACCTTGACTTATAGCTGGATTTTGAATTAATTCTCCACATTTTTCAAAGAAAAGTTTAAAAAGTAAAAACTTTTGATTTTCATCTTTTTGATAAAAGTCTTTTTCAGTTAATATTTTATTATTTAACTGATTTAAAAAGTATAAACAAAGGTCACTACCATGAGATAATAATAATAAAGAAATTAAAGTTTCAGCAGTATCATTACCTTCTCCTTCTTGCCAAAGAAAAAAATTCATAATATTATTTTTTATTTTATTTGCTATAAAGGTCATATTTTGATTTTTAAGCAAATAAAAATAATATTTTGATGTAAATTTTTTAATTTTTGCAAGTATATTTGTTATGTAATTTAAATCTAAACCATTATATTCATTGCAAATCAACCAATTATCGAATATGGAAAATAATGAATCATAAATATTTTCTTTTTCATTTAATGCTGTAAATATTATTTGTTCGATTTTTCCATTAATTAAAAAAGTAAAATCTTGATTAAATATTTTAATCGGAAATATTTCGAAAAATCCTATAAAATCTTTAATTTTTTTCATTTGTTCTAAATAAATTTGTATAAATCTTCTTTGAATATAATAGTCAGAATTTGAAAAGAAATCCCATAGTTTATTTTCTTTTATTAATTTTATATTATTTAAATAATTTTTATCATTATCTGTTATTTGAATAAAATTAAATATTTCTGGATCTTTTTTGGTTTTGTCATTATTATAAACTGGATTAAAATAATAAATATCTTGTGAAAGCATAAAATTAATTATATCTTCTGTTTTAAATTTTCCCATTCTAATTAAATTCATTCCTTTTTGATGAACTTGATTATAATAATTTTCAATATTTTTTGCATTTATTCTTTGAGTTTTAAGTAGGCCTATAATATTATGTAATTTACAGAATTCATTTAATTCTTTATTATAATAAAAATATACCATATTATCAAATATTTCCTCTAAATTTAATATTTTATTTTTTTTTTCTTGAGTAGATTTTATAATTCCTGATAAGGCCACATAAATTTTTTGAAAATCATTATCTTCTTTTCCTAGATTTCCCAAAGATAAATGATAATTAGATTTTTCTCCACTAAATTTACTTGCATTTTCTTCTAGTATTGAATAAATCTTTAGGAAATTTTCATTAATAAATATAAGACTATTTGTAAATCCTTTTGATAATTTTATAACAAAATTTACTTCATCTTTGGTTTTTGAAACAGAGAGTAAATTTTTTTGAAATACATTTGATTCTTCTTCATTTTTGAAGGATAAGTCTTTTAATTTTAATGTATTTTTATTTAATAAATCAAATACTGATCTACAATAATTTTTATTATCTTTGCATTGAATTAATTTCATTAAATATTCTTTATCATAATTAGCATAAATATTTACAATTAAATCTATAAGTTTAGGCTTTTGTTTTTTTAATATTAATTTATCAATATCTTCATTTAATAAGCAATAATCATGATCTAATGGAGTTTTTTTATTCTTATAATCTTTTTTAATTTCTATTACATCAATATTTAAAGTATCTAATTTAACTTGAAATATTGAACAAAATTTAAAAATCATTAAAATAGTCTCTGGTAATAATTCAGCTTTATCACTTTTTGATATACAAGTTGCTAGTGCTTCAATTAAACCTTTTTGATAAGGTTCAAGTTCATTTTTTTTTTTATTAAAAAAGTAGCTTAAGAATATATTAAAGATATTATTCATATCATTTTGTGTAAAGTCATTATATCTATCAAATATTAAGTTATAGACATAAAAATAATTATTCGTTTCACTTTTTATATCAATAATACATCTATATTCTATTTTATTATATTTATTAAAAGTTGATAATAATAAATATACAGAGAATTGTTTAATTGGTTTATCTAAGGGAACTTGAACTATATAACATTTGACAGATTCCCCTTTTGGATTAGTTAATTTTTGTTCATAAATAAAATGAAAATCATAATTAATATATGATGAGGACAAAATTCCGCTATTATTATAAAAAGTTGATAATTCTAAATTTTTAATATATTTTTCTTGGATTATAAGTAAAAAAAAAATATTATATTTTGAATCTTTTAATATTTCCTGAACTTTGCAGTTTTCCATTTTCTTATACTTGATATTTTTGTCTTTTTTTTCTTCTTTTTCTAATTTTTCTTCTTTTGGTTTGTTGCTTAGAGGGTCATCAACTTTATTTTTATTTTTTTTATTCTTATCAGGAATATTTTGTTTTGCGTTTCTTAATTTTGTTTCATTTCCAACATCTATTTCAAACATTTTTTTTTTTTCTTTTTCATTATTGGCTTTATTCTGAATATTATTCTTATTTTTATTTTTAATATTATTAGGAGAATTTTTTATTGAATCTAAAGGAAGTTTATCATCATATAAAATATCAGAAATAGTTGTAAGTTTTTTTTTTGGATTTTTTCCATTTTCTTCTTTTAAAAAATTTTTTAAAATATCTTTTTCATTTTTTGATATTTCAGATATTTTATCAATTTCTTTTTCTTCTAATGAATTTATTTCTTCTTCTTTTTCTAATTTCAATTTTTCTTTTAAAAATTTTATTATATCTTCTTTTTTAGTATCTTTTGTTATTTTTATATCTGATTCCTTTTTTAGGTTTTTTTCATCATCTTTATTATCTTTTGGTTCTTTTTCTTTATTTTCTTCATCTTTTTTATTATCTTTTTCTTTATTTTCTTCATCTTTTTTATCATCTTTTTCTTTATTTTCTTCATCTTTTTTATCATCTTTTTCTTTATTTTCTTCATCTTTTTTATCATCTTTTTCTTTATTTTCTTCATCTTTTTTTTCATCTTGTTTATCATCTTTTTCTTGTTTATTTTCATTTAAGAATTGTTTTAATTTTTCTTTTTCCTCTTGAGTTAATTCTTGTAAATCATCAATATCTTCATCTGTTAATTGAAATAAGCTTTCTCCATCTAATGCTAAATTTCCTATCACTTCATCTTTTAGACCCATCTTATTTTTTAAAAAATTTGCTACTTCGTTTTCTGAACTTTGATTTGTTATTATAATTCCTTCCTCTTTTTTTTCTGGTTCTTTCAATTTTTCTTTACTTAAAAATTTTTTTAGATTATCTTTTTCTTCTTGGGTAATTTCATCCATTTGTTCTATTTCAGTTTCTTCTAGCATAAATAAACTATCTCCATCTAGACCTAATGAATCAATTGATTCTTGAGAAAATTTTAATCTCATTTTTAAAAATTTAGATACTTCTTCTTCAGTACTTTCTTTTGTTACAATAATATCTTCAACAGGTTCATCTACTTTTAAAGTTTTAAAATATTCTATATATTTAATTAATTTCTTTCTTTGACCATAATTTAATCCTAATTTTTTCATTCCTTCTTCATCAAGTTCAATAAGTCCCTTTCCATCTAGGCCGTTTAAATTTCCTTTGAAATTAAGACTGTTTTCAAAAAAATTTTTTACTTCTTCTGAATTTGAAGCAATTGTAATTTTTTCTTTAATTTCTTTCTTTTTAAATTTATCTTTATTAGTTGCTAAAAATTTTGCAATTTTTTTTAGAGGGCCAACTTTTATTCCAAATGATTTAAAATCAGGATCTGGTATTTCTAATAAAATATCACCTGAAATATCTTCTTTTATTAAATTATTTTTGGCTTTTTCATCTATTTTGAAATTTTGAGAAAAATAATCAGCGACTTCTTCTTTTGTCGACTGCTCAGATAACATTTTTTGTATATTTATAAATAGTTTATATAAAAAGATATTAATTATATAGACTTTTTAAAATAATTAATAAACTATTTTTATAACCTTATTATATATACATGATCATTCTTTTATAATAAATCTATCATTTATCAAAAATTATTTTTTGCATATTTATTGTGAAATTTTCAAAAAAAAAAAAACAAAAGATTTATACGGCTTAATTATATTATTTTTATTAATAAAAATAAAGCAAAAAATAAAAAAGAAAAAAAAATAATATTGATTATATTAATATCTTTATTTATGATTAATAT
>Ga0247609_10003295_pt1 | contig 16430 bp, 29 predicted proteins | sample 172DNAGHGlowgp2_FD_193487 | JGI IMG/M metagenome (GOLD analysis project Ga0247609, IMG submission 193487) | Sheep rumen microbial communities from Palmerston North, Manawatu-Wanganui, New Zealand - 1728 DNA GHGlow gp2 | ecosystem: Host-associated > Mammals > Digestive system > Stomach > Rumen ...
GCAATGCAACGTTGGTGACATACCATCCGCTTAATGCGTAGGTGTACTGCGCCGTGGATGTCGTGGGCGTTGCCGTGACGGTTCCCGCGGAACCGATGGTAAGGGTCTTTCCGTCCTGAGAGATTGTGACTGCGGTTCCGGGTTCGATGTCGGTTATGGATGCGGTCGATACGGTTCCATAATCGGTGTTGTTGGATTCGATGGTTGCTGTAGAAACTGGCCTATCATGAGTAATTGGATCCATATTGGCTACTGATATTGCAGCAGATGTCGTTGTCATATCAAGATTATTGTAATTCAATCTGTATTCATAAGATGGCCCAGATAATACAGCACCAGAACCGTCATAAACAAACGCCAAACGAGAACCGATGGTGCTTCCTGATGAGGTCATCTCATAAGAAAGATTAGTATAGCAAAGACCATACATAAGACCCCATGTAGCGGTAGCATATTCACTACCTCCTATTATCACAGGGTGTTGAGAGGTTCCTGATGGACCTGCACTAACCATGTCCGATAACCCGGTTGTTGTGGAACCTGTACCGCTTATACCAAGCCCCCAAATCTCTGGAAAATTTGATCCGGTATAAATGGTGGTGGGGTAGTTGTAATAATTACCAGCTATATTTATTTGAAATTCTTTAACATAAGTAGTTATAGTTGAATCCATAGGTGTATGTGAAGAATCCCCATAAAGATATGAGGATCCTTTCACTACAGCACCATCGACAAATTCTTGGACTCCGCCCCAGGCATTTTCAATAAACAACTTTACTGAATTTGATCCATAAGATGTGCCTGTTGAATTATCGGTAATTAGACCGTTGTTTCCAGCATAGGGTGACATTGAATCTGTGGACCCGGTTTGATAAGCTGCAACCCTTGGGTCTGCATAAACATGGCCGTTGCCGACTATGCTTTGAGAATTAAAATCCTCCATGACCGTTAAACAACAATACTTATACAATTGATATTGATAGAAATTCCATAACATAGAATATGCATTAGATCCGAGTGTTGTAGAATCCATACTATATGTGTTGGCCAATGTCCTGAACTCCGCCCTCGTCTTAGAAACTAACGGCATCTTCCCAGTCTCGGAAGTCAGTTTGGTAGGGTTATCATTACCGTCGGAAGTGGCCTCGTAGACCCCAATGGCGATATAGTTGTAGGTATGCCCGTCTATCGTGTGGGCATAAGCAGTTCCTTTAGTGCTGTCGTTCGATAATGTAAGATTATTGCTTGAACATGACCAATAAACGGTTGGGATAACCCACATTATGTTATATCCTGAACCCAAAGTCGTTCCGTCAATCTTCTTCGACAGATCGTTGGGATTCAGTACGGATACGAATGCGTTGCCGTTGTTAATATCGAACGCTGCATAGAATGAGTTGAACGGTCCAAGGCCCGTTGTCTCATCCCAGGTCCATGAGCCCGGATAAAGAGACTCGAACACTCCGTCCGTCGCATCGCTCTCATCCGCAGGCACCAGGAATACCAACCCTCCTGCCAGCATCATCGATACGGCGAATAATGCCATCAATTTTGTTTTGCTTTTCATGATCAAAGCCCCCCTAGCATAGCCGGCAACATCGCCACTACCAACAGTATCGACAATGTGGCCGTCACTATCACTTTCAATAATCCATTTTCTTTTTCTTTCATTCAATCACCCGAAAATATTGAAAGCGGATAGGGCCTGTACCGCTGCCATTATTCCCATCAATATCCACAGATATTCCTTATCCAGCAGTAACGAGATCAGTGCGATGTAAAGCGGCGCGATGTAGACTATGCTGATAACCTGGGCCAACCATGGACTTATGTTATAATCGTCCAGGTTGAATGTCAGCAGATCTATCATCGTGTCCAGCATCTTCATCGGATTGATAGCGTTATCAGTACCGGTATAAGCGTTAGAATCCACGGATAGCGAAGTAACCATGATACTCCAATGGCCTTCGTTGTAGCATTTCTCAATCGAATCGCCAGCAGAGAGATACATCACATCGAGCTTGATGTAGACGGTCATCTTGACACCGTTGAACACTAAATCGAAGGCCGCGGTAGATGTGTTGGCATTGAAGGCCGCCATGATCTGCGCAGCATTGAGGTATGCTATTCCGCCGTTGGACCCCGATAAAACTAGCTGGCCCGACACCCCCGATTGGCCCGTAACGTACTCGTACCATACGAGCGACAACGACGTAGTTGTAGCTACGACGGGAATCTTATTCCCGTCCTGATCCTGCGCGGTATAGCTGGAAATTGGTTGAAATGCCATTCTATACCCCGAATAATCATATTTGAAATGGCCGTTCGCGTCCTCTTCTCTGGTCGATTCGATGAAGAATATGTCCGACTTATGGAAAGCGTCGAAGCTTACATCCGTATAGAGCTCTCCGCGTTCCCCTCTGGGTACGAGATCGCCCGGATTGTAGGTCTTTCCGCCAACCTCAATCGTTTCAGTTGCGATGTAATATGTTCCCCTGTGTCCTGTTCCCAATTCTTCGTTATAGTCTTTGGAATCCACCCAATATCTGAAAACTCCGGCTTCGTCTTTGTAAACAGTGTATTGCTGCGCCGTAGATCTGTACTGCTCCGGCGTATAGGATTTCAATTCGGATCCGTAAAGCCAACCATCTTCCGTATAACCGTATGTGATCGTCTTGCCCTCTTCATCGAGAGAACCGCCCGTAAAGGGAAGATAGATACCTGTCAAGGGCCAAACGCTGACAGAGGTCGCCGCCTTCTGTCCTGTGAACCTCTCGTACCCTTCCAGCACTTCATCCTGTGATGCCCCGCTATAGACACCGGGCGCGATAACGGACAATCCCATAGGCAGCAGGATAAGGACAGTGATGGCTATAGATAGCCATTTCATCGTGAATTCCTGACTTCCTACGCTTCCGAACATATCAATCCCTCAATACCTTTCCGACATTGAAGGCCAATCCGAGAATGGATAGGACCACCAGCAGAACCATCAATTCCATGTTCAGGACACCTATTCCCGCGAAGATCAGTGTGACCGGTAACGAGATCACCAGCGTATGCGATGTATTCTTGGACAATGCGAATACAACGATCATCACGACAGCGTATAGGGCCAACCCTGCTATCTGCATATCGCCGTTGAAGAAAGAGGTCGATATGAGATCCTGTAAATCATAGATGCTTAGCACTATATCACACTCCTAGCATTACGAATGCTACAAGGGCCGCACATCCAATGATAATCAGGTCAACGTAACCGCCGTTGGATCTCCTGATATGGATGTATGCAAATGCGCCTATCAACAATAAAAATCCTAGGAAGATAAGCAGCATAGTATTCTTATCGATTTCCGGCAGGACCTTCCAGCCCCCAAGGGCCTTCTCCATCTCTGTCGTAGGCTCGTAGATCATAGACGAGAAATACCATATTCCCTGGAAGGAAACTATCTCTTGATGGGCTGTATAGGTTCCCAGATCTATGGTGAATCTATCATTTACGAAGGTCAGAGAAACACGGGTCCCGTCCCATGTAACATAGATGTTCGAGAGCTCCATAGTCTTAGTCTTAACTGGAGCTTGCGGATCGTAGGATGGGATGTGATGCTGTCCGGCGCTGTCGGTGACGTATTCGACAGTGACGTATGCACCGTCCAGCGTGTATGTCGTTCCGTTGATGCTCATGGATTCCCCGTAAAGAGCGAAGCTGTAGAAGTTAAGCCTGGCCTGATTGTACTGCGGGAAGTAATCATAGACATTGATTGTCGGATTGTTCATCACCGCACCGTATGTGTTCAAGAAAACGTCCGTTCTCACGACTGAAAATCTGGCCCTGTGTTCGCCATCCCCATCGTCGCTATGCTCTATGACATAGACCGCGGTATCCTTCGGTTCCGAGAGCTCGAAAACCGTTGTAACCTGTTTATCATAGAGCGTGTAGGATTGGAAGCTGTCGAAAGTCCTCACGGGCGTTACTGTGACCTTTCCGGCTTCGGTATCGATAGAGATCAGGAATGTCGGCCAGTTGCCAAGGCTTTTAGTGACAGGAGATCCTACAGGGCTGTCGTTGTATAGCAGCGTCGTTTTAACGGTCAGCGAAGGATAGGAAAGCTCTATCTGTAACTGGTATCCTGTTTCCGTCCAGGTCGTTCTGCTGTCAGATCCGACTGTTCCGGAATAAAGGTCCATGGTCATAGTATGCGTTGTATTGTCTGTTGAAGCAAACTTAAAGATAATATCAACACGCCCGTTGTAATGAGTGTTGGACCAGAAAGCAGATGCTTCATTGGGGCTCCAATGAGCGTATAGCGTCTGCGCAGCTGTAATCGTAACCGTCGTGGAAGATGTTATCTGTGTTCCGCCTTCGGTAGCTGTGAACCATCCATCGAAGCTATAGGTTCCATAGGATACGGCTGGAAGGTTTCCGTAGGGCTGATTGTACGTTACTGTCTTAGTCTGTGTCGCAGGCGTTCCGCCGTTGCCGTTGAATGTGACGGTGTAGGTGTTAGCATCGAAGTTGGCTGTTAAGCTGCGGTTTCCGATCACTGAAAAAGAAAACGGGTTCTGTGTTCCGAGATCTTCCGAAGCGTCATCATCCCACCAGTTCGAGAAGGTGTATCCGGATGCTGCAGTCGCATAGATCCTTATCGAATCCCCGTAGGATACCGATAGGCTCACGGATGTTCCCGTCGAAGATGTTGTTCCTGCGGTAACATCCTGGATGTAAACCGTACCGCCGATTCCATAAGGTACGCTGGCCCCGATGGAATAGGTCTGTGATGACCAGATAGCTGTCAAAGTCTTTGAGCTGTTAGCATCGACGGAAATAGAGCCCCCAGGCTGGTAAGTCGTTCCGTTGTTGGACCATCCCTGAAATGTATATCCTGATTTGGTTGGAACCGTGTTTGGTATGGTGAAGGTCCATGATACGTTAGAGGAAGTATTGTATGACATTGTGGATGGCGCACCGCTTCCGCCGTTGGCATCGAAATAAAGGGTGTGCGAGTAAGTAGTGGGTGTTACCGGAGTCCTTTGAAAATACGCCGTAATGGACATCGGAGCCGTAACGGTTCCCGATGATGGGCTCCAGTTCGTGAACGAATAGATGTAGCTGGATGTCGATGAGGCAGGTGTCGCAGTGACGGAATGACCATCGCTGAAGTTCAGAGTGCTGCCGGATGCTGAGAATGTGGTTCCGCTATCTACTGTGAAGGATGATGTAGAGACGGATCCATAGCCTGAAGGATTAGGGCTGAATGAGACAGTATAGGTCGGGGAAGGAGCTACAAAATAGACATAATATGTCTCTATGATCTCCTCGGTGCTGATTAAGAACACCTCGATTTTGACACTCGTAGTCGATGTTGAGACTGTAAAGGATGTGGGTGTCGCATAATATTCATGATCTCCGTCGCTGTCTTCTACGATAGTAACCGAGGTCCCTGCAGTTAGGGTGTAGGTAGTACCTGCAGTCAGAGAGCTCGCATTATATGATGCTGCATCGAGGCCGTCAGATGAGGCGACTACTATGAACGATGCGGCCAAGACTGCCAGCATAGCTACTGCGAGATAGATCTTATTGTTCATTCGAGCTCAACCCCCGCAGATGGGTCCATGTATTTAGGATCCGGAAGGTTCTGGACGACGTAGTTTATCGTCGTTCCGAATGCGATGTATCCAGCAGGAACTGTAACCGTATGAACTCCCCCGGCTGTAGTTATGAGCACATCATCCAGCGTATAGATTCCTGCCTGATCTCTGAATTCATTATCATAATACAGGATGACCTGATTTAGCTTCAGATCTGCAACCGCGGAGAGCTTCGGTGCGACAACATGATCTTTGTATGCAGGTGAAGGATTCTGCAGAGCTGCAGCGCTGGCGAAATCTATGTAATAATATGAGTCGCGGTATTTGCTCCATTCAGATAGAATGCTGAATACACACCAATCCACACTTACATCTACGCCGTAAGGATTAGAGAAAACCAGCCCATCCGTTGAAGAGAACTTGAAACTGTCGTAATCATGGCCTTCATTCAGAGTTTCTACTAAATCGGCCAAAGATATGGTATGGCCGCCGCTTGAATTGTCTGCGAAATTGTTTCTTTTCAGATAGAATCCGTCATTAGCATTATAATCCGCATACATGACGTAGCGATAATCGGAATCATATTCCTCTATCTGCGACAGATCGTATGTGCCGCTATCGAATTCTTCCGGTGCAAGATTCAATCTAAAATTGCTGGCCCTGTTAGATTCCTTGAAGTCCACACCGCCGAAGTATGTTACGCCATCGATGATAGTATCCTCTGTGAAGTATCCTGTGTAGTTAGACACAGGATCGTATGTGATGTATTCCGGTGCTGGTTCGCTTCCGAACAGCGGCGTTACATCTGCGAGCTGGTTGTACTTGGTGACCTCTCTCTCTTCGAGATCCATAGACATAACCCATGAGCCCATAAGCGCCGCTGCCAATGCAACCGCAATAACAGCGACACCGAGCATTCCGTTTCTGAATTGCATTTACTCGATGCCCCCTTCATTTCACTTTCTTGTTCAAAGGAATGAAGATCTGGGCGAATGCAATCATGTACGTTATCGCTAATGTCAGAAGGTCCTGATATTGATCGTATAATGCGAAGCCGATAAGGACCCATACTAAGGACGAGATTATCACACCCGCCTTCGTCGCTGCGAAATAAGAAATTCCCAACAGTATAATGTTGAAGACAATTGCAATAATCAGTATTTCTTCCAGATCTTCCATCCCCTTCCAGGTTGAGCCGGGTAGATTTAGATCCGCCCGGCGCGGATCCAAAAAGGTTTATCACTCTTTCTTTCCGAGTGCTCTGACTGCAACCATAAGGATAGCGATGATTGTCAGTGTTCCGCACACGATCACGAGGGTGATCCATGTGTCGTTTCCTGCAAGAGCTCCGCCCTCTTTGGTGGCGTCGGTGATTGTAGGTACCAATACGCTGACAAAGATAATGATCGATACCGTGATGGTTATGATCATTGCGATCATCTTGTTCATTTCCATTTCTTATTCCCCCTTCAGTTTCCCTTGCCGAGTGACCTGACAACTACCATAAGGATGGCGATGATTGTCAGTGTTCCGCAGACGATAACGAGTGTGATCCAAGTGTCCTGACCATCGAGAGCTCCGCCCTCTTTGGTGGCATCTGTGATTGTAGGTACCAATACGCTGACGAACAAAATTATCGACACCGTCACCGCGATTATCATCCCGATCATGCGATTCATATCCATTTTTTAGTCCCCTCTTCATTGTTTTTTGGAGCTGAAACCTAGCACAGCAATCAACACTAGCGATATGATCACCATCACGACGGTTACACCGATAAGGCTGGCCCAACTGCCATTACCGGCGTCGCTTAGATCCTGCATCACTTCTGCAGCTTGCGGCGCGAGAAGGCTTCCAACTAGGAGGATACCCACGGTAATGCTGACAATAGACATCACGACATTTCTGATTTCCATGGTTAAACCTCTGTTGAATTGAACCAATTTCATCATATTAATAGCCTTTTTGTGATAAAAACCTATAGATTTAACCTTATAGTATAATTACAATGCCTTATACAGAGTAGGTAGGCCCAATGACCAAATATCTTGTAACTTGCAGTAGGACCAGGCTGGTATTCCGTAAGGTGAAATCGAACGGGAGCCCCCTGGCAGTAGTGTATTCGCATCTATACCGTATCGATGACAAACTCTTTGCTTCTGATGTAGGCTCTTCGGATAGTTTCGTTGCCTATGATGTAGAGGAACAGCAACCCTGGGGAAGAGGGGAATATCTCGATCCAGAATTCACGAAGGTAATGATAGATTCGATGAAGATCTCGAAAGGCAAACCGACAAAGATGTTCGACATCAATTCAGAAGCGATCATCGGAATCGTTATCGCTGCTGTCGTCGGAATAAGTCTTATCTCTCAATGGATGGGGGGATGATTGAATGAAACTGCTGGAAGGATGGAGAATAACAAGGAAAGGCGGAAAGCTTCTGATAGACTTCTACCTGAAACCCTTCGGAGATCCGCACGATATGAAGTACAGGCCCGAAGAGAAAATAGTATACAAGCCGACGGAAGAGATCATCGGCCTAGGTTACAGAGAATGCGTTGGATACAAGACGGAATTGGCCTATTACAGAATGCCGATTTATGCCAAATTTCATAATTTCAAGAAATTCGACTATGAACACGCTTGGACGGATGATTTAGGAAACCCTGTCGACCCTGAAACCTTCGAAGGGGCGATTCACCCTGCACCTCTGGACACATCTACGACCCTATGCGATTATTTCCGTTCGGCAGCAATCACCAATTTCAAGAAAGGTATGATCTCGAAGGTGTCCATGCTTCCGGAATTGGACATTAAGGTAATCGGAACAATCTGCATCGTTGCCGCCGGAGTGATCTGCGGTATCGTTCTTCTAATGAAGTGATAAAAATGGAGATAATCAAGGATTTCCAGGAAGTATGCTTGGACAAATTAACGGAAACCAATGGGCCGCCGTTGGAAATGACCGCAAATATAACGTCGTCTTCACAGATGGATCTTGTGCTCATGGGTAACGTATATGGAAGGAATGGTTTGAGAAGCCGTTATTTCATGCAGCAGAGGGATACGCTGCTAAGGTTGACCTGTTCCTTCCAGGGAAGATGCAGATCAGACATAACAGAAGTCGCCAAATCGGTCAAAATCCCAACAATGGGATTCGGCGGCGGGATTGAGTGACCATGGGCATCGTACTTTATGAAAAGGGTGATACCATGTATTACCCGGATCCATTTACAAAATCAAATAAGCCCATGAAGGTCATCGATAGAAGGATCTACATCTATCCGAAAGGTAAATTCTATGTCCGTTATCTGTACGACAACCTTCTGGACAGGCTCATAGAGGAAATCCATGAGAATGTGAAGGAAGATCTGGACAATATCATCGGTATCGATGGAGCCGAAGGTGTAGGAAAATCATCGATAGCCTACTGGATAGCAAAGAAATACAATCCGGATTTCGATATGAAGGCAAGTTATGCAGTTTCCTTCGATGAACTGCTCGATAAGATCCATGAATACAACGGTAAGGATGACGGGGCAGTTTTCTGGTTGGACGAAGCGACGAAGATCGGGAACAAACGCGAGTGGGCCAGTAAGGATAACGTCGCATTCATGAAGCTTCTGCAGATGTTCCGCAGCAGACACTGGTTATTATTGCTCTGCATTCCTTCCGTCGGCGATCTGGACATCTACCTAAGAGAGCAAAGGATCAGATACGAAGTGCACTGTCTATGGCTCGATTGGGAAGGAAGGCCGGGGAACAATCGCGGATACTTCCAGCTCGAAAGGGTTGACATCAAGCAGAAGCTGAAGCCGAGGAAATCCGTAGGCTACGGGAAATACGATCCAATACCGAAAGATGTCATTCTGGATTATCAGACACTGAAAAGGGACACACAGGATGATGCTTTCGAAGAGCTCTATGATTCGAGGAACAAGAAGAGCAAAAGAGAGCAACAGGGCCAGCTTAACAGGAAGCTGATTCTAAGGATGCGCGAGGAAGGACACAGTGTCGAAGAGATCTCCGAATTTACGGGATTGTCCGAACAGACTGTCATGAACTATTGCACCAAAGCGAGAAAAGAAAGAGGTGATTCTGAAGATGATTGAAGGATTGGCGGATAGGATAAAGCAGGGAGCCCAGAACGTGAAGATGGGGCTGGACGAAAAGCTGGCCCTGGTCAGATACGCCTGCGACCAGCAGGCTATCGAATTATTCTACACCAGAACCATGAAAATCGACAAGATTTCCAGAGAATAGGCGGAGGAATGCGTCAGATCCAATCCGCAGTATTCGATGGGGATGAAGCTCATGCTGCGCGAGAATAGGATAAATTGGGACCCTAGACACGCGAAGAAGCATAAGCAGGAATTCCTGGAATCCCTAACTCCGGAAGAGCAGGAACAGTATGAGCTGGTGAAGAACAGGAAGCTCCGGAAGGAACAGGCCAGACAGAACAAGAAGATGAAGAAGAGAGCAAAGGAATTAGAGAAGAAGGCCAAGGCCGGAGAGAAGATCGAGATAGAAGATATGTTCGAAGAGGATGAAGAAGATGTTGTACAAGACGAATGAAGAAGAAGAAAAAGAATACAAACAGGGAAAGAAGTCGATTAGCCTATTCACGATATTCATTATGATCATGTTCGTGGGAATGGTTATTTGGGAATACTATTTCCCGGCAGAACTGCCGAAAGATGCAGGTATAGAGGACCTTTATCATAAGCTCTCAATTTTGAGCATGGGGGCCGTCTTCATGTTCCTGCTGCTGCTGATAACGATAATGGATCTGTATGTTAGCATGAAATATTACAGAAGAAGGCTCGAAGCGACAATCAAGATCATCCAGGATACGGATGAAATGTTCGCGGAGTGCTTCGAGGATCCCGATTATTGGAGAGACACGCCCATAGACAAATTCACAGATGAAGAGCAGACCGGGGGCGAATCGCCGTGAGCTTCGACATCGGGAAGCTGCTGCAATCATTCAAAAGATTCCCCTTTGCATGGTTAGGGCTGTTAGGCTTTGTCTTCGGTATGTTGGTTTCCGGCGGCGCCATAGAGGTGAGGGAATATCAAGCCGGAGAAATCCGCGGAGCGTTCACCCTGCTAAGCTCTGTCGGGCTCATATTGTTCGAGACCGTGCGCATTCTGGACAAAGATGTGAAGGAATTGAGGAAGAAAGTTGAAGCTTTGGAAAAGACAGGTTACGAAGATGGATTGTGAAACGGAATATCAGATGATAGTTGCGCTGCGCGAGATCTCCAATGTGGAAGCTCGCATCGAATGCGCGCATGAATCATTGACACAGGCCCTGAACAACATTCAGACCAACAGGTGCGGAGCCTGCAAGTATCCGGTACCTGCCGATTATGATCAGACGCTGAAAACCGCCATCGAAGCGACAACGAAGGCCAGGGATGAATATCTGAAATTGATCGTCGAAATGAAGCGTCATTTCGTTTCGGCATTCGAGCTCTCTGATGTGATCGTCGATGAGATACCCGACAGGACATCATCAGATCTGATAACCGACATCACTGGCAAGATGATGGAGTGCCTTACTCCGCTTATGCCTAAGAACGAATGAACAGATCATCTATCTTACACGAAAAGGTAGGGGGTTTCGTGTAAGATACAACCCTTTTTTCACCCTTTTTACTTCGTCAATTGCAGTACATCCGCGAAATCCTGTAAATGTGGATTTCGGAGATAGGCGATTGGAGATCCCAATCGCCGCGCGCAAAAATTTTACGAAGTTCGTAGAATTCCGAATTCCGGCTATCGTAGTATTTTTCAATGATGAGATCAGTTATCAAGCTGTCCGAGTAACACGATTTTTCAAACATCGGCAGTGATCCAAACTCGGACAAAGGTAGTGGACACTCTGCTTAGGTTTTTCGAGGAAAGTGGGGTTTAAGGGGAGAAAGGAACAGGGCACACTATTTTTTCCTAAACGTGTCTCTCTCGTGTGTGTTTCTCTCTTTCTTTCTCTCTCTTTCTCTTTCTCTCCCATTTAAATAGAAAGAATGAGTTATCAGGAATAAGAACAGAGGTCGAAGCCTGTTCGGGAAACGTTTTACAAGCACAAAGGTGAGATAATGGGTGTTATTCCTAGAAACAAGATGCACGACATAGTCTATGACTATGCCGTACAGCATGGCCCTAGATTGGTCATGGTGAACGATAAGAAGCTGGCCGCATTCGCTCTCTCGAAGCAAGAGCTCGCTATGCTCTTCGAGAAGGAAGGCGGATATTCGAGCGACAGGATCGCATGGCTCAAAGCCATCCGCGCCTGGGGAAGATACTACGACGATGCCGTACCTGTGGACAAGGTCCTGTTCAACGTTGATGCTGAATGGAATGTCCTGTTCATGACCATGGGCGGCTCAAAGGACTTCGAGAAGCTCGATACGTTCGCATCAGCGCATTATGTCGATGTGTTCATGCGTCAGCCCCAGACACCTCTTATCGTTGACTATGCGGATAATCTAGGGGGCTCGACAGCATGATTGTTCAGCTTACGCTGGACGGGAAAAAGACACAGCTGAAGGCCCACAACGAGATTACACCGGGATTCTATCTTCTGCTGGTCAGACCGGATAACAAGGCAACAACCATCACGCTGTCAGAAGAAAACGCGCAGCGCGTGATGAAGGAAATCCTGGGGGCGGAGTGATGCAGATCCGTATCATAGGAACCTATGACGAGTGTGCCAAGATAACCAGGATCATCATGGACACCGTTCCGAAACAGTACATCAAATCGATCTCCGGATTCTATCCGAACAAGAGGAAATGCACGTTCTCGAACGAGGGGCGCGTGTATGTGAACTTCGCGGATCTGCCGAACGTTGCGGCCTATGCTCTCGCGGTGGTAGAATGAGCCCCCCCAAGACATACGTCAAGAAGACACCGTTCACGAGGGCCAGCACCGATATGCTTAGGTTCATGGTAAGGACCCATGAATCGGAGAGGGTCAGACAGAACGCTCTCGCAGAGCTCCAGCGCAGAGGGGAGAAGGTATGACCCCCAAAGAGCGCCGCGTCGAGATCGATGTGAGGAAGTCGGACATAACCGTTGCAGAGGTTGAAGCTGCCATCATTATCATTAGGAAGATGAACCCGAAGAGGGAAGTCTTCCTGGACGGGGACCTCTATGCCATCGTGTCGCAGGTGAGGGAATGACGGTCAGAGAGGAAGTTTCACGGATCATGGACGATTTCGAGCCCAGGACCGCACGCGAGATCTCGCAGATCATCAAACCGGATGCGAGAGATTACGAGCTGAACATCCTAATCCCCCAGGTCAGAAGCGCGCTGCTGATCTGCGTGAAGTGGGGCGAGATGATGAAGGTTGGGGAATCGGAAGAAGGATACCGCGCGATCATCTATCAGAAGGTGAGGGCATGAGCAAACTGAAACCATGTCCGTTCTGCGGAGGAAAACCCATCGAGGATTGGGAAAGAGAAGATAGAGAAGGGGATGAGATAGGCCCAATAATCAGTTGGTCCTACTATTGCACTGAATGCTATGCGGAGGTGTTCTCATGCGAATCGGAAGAGGATGCGAGGAAAAAATGGAACAGGAGGGTGAAGGAATGACCGAAAAGACTGTCTACACCTTCATGCCAGCCGAAAAGGTCTATGACCTCGATATGTTGCTCAACGGCTTGGAGGACTATATCTTCGGAGACCTGGAAGGGAGAAAATTGACAGAGAATCGCATGAAGGGATTGTCTGATAAGTTCACCGAAATCGACCAGATTATCAGGTCATGCAAGAAGAAGGAGGTAAAGGAATGATAATCTACGTTCTGGACATCGAAACAACGACTACGAATTTCCACGATCCAAATTATGGCGGAAAGCCCAACGGCCATATCGTTGAGTTTGGATTAGTTAGAGTTGATACAAACCGCCGTACAATCGGACCGACCTGCCATTACATCTTTGATGATCCGAAAGCGACCGGCGATGAATGGTGCTTCCAGGAATCCGATGTTCCGTTCCGCCCTTCCATGCGCGAGAACATCCCCTTTGTCGATGGGCTGTTGGCAGCTTCTTTCTCTGGACGTTGGGTGACTGCGTACAATCTGAATTTCGACAAGACCATGTGTGAAAGAGATCTCCCTAAATTCGCGAAGGCGATCAGGTGGGGCCCGGACATCATGGAAGCTGCCGACATGATAACGGACATACCGCGCAAGATCCATGAAACAGAAACAGGATTAGTATCATGGCCTTCGGTGCAATCAACATGGGATTATCTCTTCCCAGATTAGCATTGCGAAGAACCACACAGAGCTCATTTAGATGCCTGCATGGAAGCAAAAATCCTTTTGGAATTGATTGACAGGGGGCTCTATAATGAATGATTGCGAGCACAGGCCCGAAGCGCTAAAATCCTATCTGGATTGGTTGGGGGAAAAAAGAGAGTTGATGGTACAGGCGTGTAACATCATAGATCATGAAACCTGCAGAGATCTCTATCTCGCAATTTAGGAGTGCATCGTTCAGATCATGCTAGAACAAGAAAGGAGAAGGAAAGAGCTCGCAGAGATATTGGAGGGAAAGGAATGAGCTTCGGAGTAACAGATCGGGAAGCAGAGCGCCTATGCGAAGAAGGAATCATTGCCAAAAGAGAAGAGGATGAGAACATAACTCATTGGGATTGGGTCCCAGGCTCCCCCAAATACATCAAATGCGAGCAATGCGGATCCTGGTTGAAAACCCATGACGGGGATTTCTCTCTCGTATTCTGTCCCACTTGCAAGGTCAATTGGGTTACGATGTATGGGGATGATGAAGATCGGGCGATAAAGACCATAAATCTAGTCATGAAAGGCATGGCGACGAACACTCCGGTGAAACTCTAACCCGAATATATCTATCTCGAAGGCATGGTGGAATTATGGATCTATTCGTGATTGCATATCGCAGTGAGATTACTGGCCTGGTTACAGGCGAAGTTCTGGCAGATAGCCGCCAGGCCGAGAAGATAGCCGAACAATACACAAAGATCGCGGAAGGCGGGAAGGTCCAAGTAATGAAGGTAGTTCCGCCCTTCGAGATCTGAAACTTCTTAATCACCAACGGCCCGGTGCGTTCATTCCTTTCAGTCTAGTACCACACAATCCGAAGCCGGGCCGACCAGTTCTATTATAGAAATCGGAAAATAATTGAGGACGGGTAAATCGGGAAACCCCGCCCATGTTGACTAATTATCCAAGGTGGCGATTCATGACAACAATCTATCCGATTTAATCTGTCATAAATTTCATCGTTGATAACTTCGATGTTTGCAATGAAAAGGGTAGGGTAGAAGCATATTTCAGAAGAAATTAAGTTGACATACGGGAGCCCCCTAATCCGATATTTAAAAGATAATATATCGGACGGCGTAAATTGTCGAAGCTCGCAAACTCAACGGGTGGGTGTTATCGGGCCCATTGAATCCGGAGCACCCGAATATTGTTTATTGAATCTACCGCGGTCTATTTATAAATTACACCAAAAAATCTGAAAAAATAACGCCGCCGATAACGTTTAAGGTTCATGGACAATCGGCGGCTAACCCCTAGGAGGAGGTTAATCCAAAGATTGATTCATAATAGAAATATTCGAGTTTTGGGGCGGCGGAGATCTGGAATACCACCGCCCCTTTTGGGATGGAAATAGTTTGAGTTTTAGGTTTAGCGGGTGAACAGGGTACCGTTCTTCTTGCGATAGACGCGCATCCCTGTATCTACAGCTCCGGCAGTCGGGCCCCTGCTTCTGCTGCTCTTCTTCACTGGTTTCTTCTTCGAGTAGGCGGTAATCTTAGTTTGGGCCATCAGAAATACCTTCCTCTGTTGAAGTATCCTATCAGTCCTACAGCGATCAGGATGAACAGCATCGTAGGTACGATATAGATAAGCATCTTGAACGTCGCTGCTGAATCCATAAGCTTGTATTGGGCGTATAGGGTGAAGTCTTCTTCTGTCTCGATGATGGAATCCTCTGTGATCTGCGTTCCGCCTTCGGCAGCGGTGAACCATCCTACGAAATCGTAATTGGTCCTATCCGCTTTCGGCAGATCTCCGATAGGATCTCCGGAAAGGACGACCTTAGTTGAGAATCCTATGACGGTTCCGCCGTTGCCGTTGAATGTGACGGTGACAGAAACGGATTCGCTGAATGTGGCCGTGTACGTTACTGTTCCTGTAACCGAAGCTGCAGGTGCAGGTGTCCATTCTACGAATCTGAAACCGTCTTCTGCTGTAGCTGTGACGGTTGTTCCATCGATGGTGATCGTGTTGTTGGATACGGTTATGGGCGTTCCGTAATCCGCTGTTATGCTGCTTACATCGACAGATCCGTAACTTAGATCTTCGGATGCGAAGCTTATCGTATATTGGTTTATGGTCTGTGTGAAGTTCGCTGTTATCGTCCTGTCTGCTGTGACCGTACCGGTTGCATTGGTCCAGGAATCGAAGGTGTATGTGTACTGCGCCGTTGCCGTGTCGGGCGTGGCCGTTACGGGAGTGCTGCCGACTGTGACAACGTTATCTGTGGCTGTGATCTGTGTTCCGTAATCGGCTGTGACGGATGCAGGTGAGACGGTTCCGCCGGATGCTGCAGTGAAGGTGACAGTGTACTGATTGAGGGCCTGCGTGAACCTGGCCTCGATTGTAACGTCTTCGTCGATGGTGTCCCCTGTCTGCAATGCAACGTTGTTGACATACCATCCGCTTAATGCGTAGGTGTACTGCGCCGTGGATGTCGTGGGCGTTGCCGTGACGGTTCCCGCGGAACCGATGGTAAGGGTCTTTCCGTCCTGAGAGATTGTGACTGCGGTTCCGG